>Ga0180430_10002296_pt1 | contig 17459 bp, 8 predicted proteins | sample SS_ome_9_FD_132999 | JGI IMG/M metagenome (GOLD analysis project Ga0180430, IMG submission 132999) | Hypersaline lake sediment archaeal communities from the Salton Sea, California, USA - SS_1_S_2 metaG | ecosystem: Environmental > Aquatic > Non-marine Saline and Alkaline > Hypersaline > Sediment... | reverse complement strand
CGCCCAGCCCGATCGGAAAATGGACATACGGCGCCGAAGCGTACTTCGACGACGTGCAGTCCTGGAAGCACAGTCATAACGCAGACGGATCGTTCAATTCGCGCGACGTTCAGGGCCCTGTCGGCGACGATGCGAGATACAACCTCGTCGGGGTATACATACAGGACGAAATACCGCTGACCGACAGCTTCGACGTGACCCTTGGAACGAGGTACACCCACTCCCGTGCCGACGCCGCACGCGTTAAGGACCCAGTCACGGGCAACCCCATATCGGTCAGGAAACACTGGGACTCGCTGGTCTCCAGCGCCCGGGCCAGATGGTATCTCGATCCCGACGAACGCCTTAACCTCTTCGGCGGCGTATCCCAGGGCTTCAGGGCTCCGAATCTCTCTGATCTGACGAGGCTCGATACAGCCAGATCCGGCGAAATGGAGACAGCAGCCGCCGACGTCGAACCCGAGCGGTTCGTCTCCTACGAGATGGGAATCAAGGCCAGGTGCAGGAACTTCAGCGCCCAGGCGGCGTATTTCTACAACGATATCGACGACATGATAATGCGTACGCCGACCGGGGCGGTCATAGGCGGCGACAATGAAGTGACCAAGCAGAATGTCGGCGACGGGTACATGAACGGTTTTGAAATCGCCGCACGCTACCGGCTCCACCCGCAGTTCACGGCGTTCGGCGACGTGGCCTGGGTATACGGAAAGGCCAAGACCTTCCCGACGTCCGCTCCAAACTCTGTCAGCGAGCCGATCAGCCGCCTGATGCCGCCGACCGGCAGGATAGGCGTCAGGTGGGATCACCCCAGCAGGAAATACTGGCTGGAGACCTCCTGCACGATCGCCGGAACCGCCGACCCGATCAACACCCGCGACGAGCGCGACAACCAGCGAATCCCCGACGGCGGAACGCCGGGCTACAGCACCGTGGGCGTTCGCGGAGGGTGGAAGGTCCGCGACGGGCTGGACCTCTGGGCGGGTGTAGAGAATATCACGAACACCAACTACAGAATACACGGCTCGGGCAATAACGAGCCGGGCACGAACGTTAAAGTCGGATTGAGATGGAGGTTCTAGTACTGTGTCAACTCTTAAACTGTCAAGTCCGCGCCATGCCGGACGGTCAGATGCAAGGAAGGCGAAACAGTCAATGCTGAAGCATTGTCGATGCAGCCGGACGCCGCAGATGACCGTTCGCCGCAAGCGGAGTTGATAGTTTAAGAGTTGACGCGGTACTAGAGGCGAGATAGACGCTTGGCTGAGCAAGAGATAGATCGTCTGATAAGCTGCCTTCCGACGGCGTCAAGGGCCGCCGGACGGTTGAGTTGTGCGCGCATCCGGCGATGCATGATCCTGTCAATCGTCGTGTCGCTCGCCGCGCACGGGTGCATCGCCGGGGCAATGCGGCACATGCGCCTGGAATACGACTTGAACGTCTCGACGCGAATCCTCCTCAGCCGCGGACAGAACGCCCCTGCTGCGATTGAAGTCAGTTTCATAGGCTCCGAAACAGATCTGGCGCCCCGAGAGAAACCGACTGAGACGCCCAGCCCGCAGGACATGGTCAAACCGACGGCGTTGCAGCCGGTCGCCTCCGATATTGCGTTGGGATCGCCTGAGATGCCTCCGGCCCAGGCCCGGCAATCGCCGATGAAGATCGAAGCGGTCGAATTCCAAACGCCTTCGGCCAGGACGCGGGAAACTGTCGTCAAGCCCGCTGATCATTCCGATCAGATCAAACCATTCGAGATCGCCAAGGCGACGGTTCGCCTGGACCCGGACGTCCGCGGGAAACCTGACCGAACTGACACTGCCAGGCCGGCTGCCGAAACAGTCGCCTTCAAGACCGAGGCCCGCCAGCCGGCGCCGGCGGCTTCCGCTGCGTCGCCCGCTGATCCGGGAGTAACCGACGGCGCGACGCTGGCCAGGCCGATCTCGCCGGAGTATCCGCCGGCCTGCATAAGGCGAGGCCAGCAGGGAACTGTCGTTCTTGACCTGTCGGTGCTGCCGTCGGGGCGAGCCGGAGACATCGCCGTTTTCAAGTCATCCGGATACGCCAGGCTCGACGCATCGGCGGTAGCAGCCGCCCGGCGAGCAAGCTTCAACCCGGCGCAAAAAGATGGACGCAACATTGAATCCAGGGTTAAACTGCCCTTAACATTCGTACTGAAATAGATTCCATCCGGAATGTCCGTAACTGCGACAATAGGAGACTGACTATGAATTCCGCATCGAAAAGCACCTGTGTGATCATCACCGTACTGCTGGCTGCATTAAGCGTATCGCACGCCGCCGAGAAGGCCAAGCCGCTCGACGAGGCCCATAAGACCTCGGCTGTCAAGCTGAGCAACGCCGCGGTGAAGTACCTCCTGACCCAGAAGGACGCCAAGGGCGGATGGTCCATGGAGCAGGGCGCAAACCGCCCGGCAATCACCGCGATGGTCCTCAAAGTCCTGCTGCAGCACCCCGACTACGACAGCTCAAGCCCGGTAGTTGTCGCGGGCTTCAAGACGCTGATGACCTACCGCAAGGCCGACGGAGGATTCTACGAACCTAACGTCGGACTGCCGAACTACACCACGTCGATCGCCATCATGGCTATGGTCGCCGCCAACAATCCGAAGTTCAAGCCGGACATCGAAAAGGCCGTCAAGTTCCTCCGAACCCAGCAGATCCGTCCCGGCGACACCACGCCCAAGGGCGACAAGGTCAAGAAGGGCGAGGGCTTCGACGGCGGCGTCAGCTACGGCAAGCACGGCCGGCCCGACGGCAGCAACCAGCAGATGTGGATCCAGGCGATGAGCGACGCCGGGGTAAAGGCCGACGATCCGGACATGAAGCGTGCAACTGCGTTCATGCTCCGCCTGCAGAACCGCAAGGAGTCCAACGACGCCGACTACATCCAGGAAGGCCCCAACGACGGCGGATTCATCTACGCACTCGGCGAATCGAAGGCCGGCCCCTGGCGAAACGGGCGCGGACTCCGCAGCTACGGCTCGCTCACCTACGCCGGCTTCAAGAGCATGCTCCACGCCGGCATGGGCCGCGACGACCCGCGAGTCAAGTCCGCCTTCAGGTGGATCAGGCGATACTGGCGTCTGGATTCGAATCCGAACCTGCCCAAACTACAGAGCCAGCAGGGTCTGTTTTACTACTACCAGGTCTTCGCCAAGGCGCTGCGCGCCTGGGGCGAATCGGAGATCACCGACACCAAGGGCGTCAAGCACAACTGGCGTCACGAACTGATCGACGCACTGGCCCAGCGGGTCGGCAAAGACGGCTCGTGGATAAACAAGGGCTCGTCGCGCTGGAACGAAGGCAACCCGGTCCTGGCGACCTGCTTTGCGACACTGGCGCTGCAGGAAACGCTTAAGTGACAGTGATGGGTTCGGAGTGACCTGCCTGCGGCAGGCAGGTGAGTGATGAATGACGGCGACGGCTTGAGGCGACGGCGAGATTCCTATCCGCCTACGAAGATGTGGGCGATCTGCTCTACTGTAGTTTCGCCTGCGTCGACTGCGTCCTGTGCGGCGTCGGCCAGGGAGGTTCTGGACGATAGCGCGATCGCCTGGGCGAACTGCTCGACCGATCCGCCAGTTCTGATCAGTTCGGTCATGCGGTTGTCAACGAAGACCACTCCGCTGATGACGGTTCTTCCGAACCAGCCGGTGTGTCCGCAGCGCTCGCAGCCGCCTTCGCATCGCTTGCAGATCGCCGGAACGGAGGTCTGTTCGACGATCGCTTTGAGAGTAGTTCCCAGCGGCCAGGGCTCAAGGCCCATGACGAGCAGTTCGTCGAGAGCCGACGAAGCGGACACCGCGTTTATCCCGGCCAGGACAAGGGATCCGTCGTGCGCGGCTTCGAATGCGTTGAACGCGGTTTGCGGGTCGCGAAGTTCCGACAGTGCTATCGTATCGGCGTCCTGGCGTCTTAGTTCCGCCGCGGCCGCGGCGAATGTGAACCCGCCGGCGGGGTCCAACCGCACCTGTACGATATTGTCCAGTCGCGGCGAGGCGTCCTGCTGAACGGAGATAACGCTGCGCCCCGCGGTGTCGCACCGGCCAAGCAGCGTCCGCAGAGTCCGATCCCTCCCAATTCTCCGCCTCGAGGCCACCAGGATCAGTCCGTCGCCCCGCAGAAGCTCGCCGAGACGCTCGCCGGTTCTTCCCTCGAGGACCTTTATCGCCGGGGCGAGATTGGTTTCGATCACCAGTCTCGGACCGTCTACAGTCGGCAGCAGCGACAATCGAAACTCGGTCTGCAGGCCTTCTACGGGTCTGGAGAATTCGATTCCCCTCGGGGTTTTCAGATCGTCGGGCGTAATGTCCGGATCGGCGCGATTCAGCATGCAGGCGATGATTTCGCGCTTGAGCCCTTTCGACAGATCACGATCGAATTTCGGCTTGTCGTTGAGGGCTCCGTCTATCCTGAGTTGGAGTTTCAAACCGCCGGGATGCGGTGTCAGATGAATCGCCTGGGCCTGGTTCTTGACCGCGTCGGCGAGTATGGCGTCGCATATCTGACCGGCCCGGAGTTCTTCGGCCCCGTCGGCGGCCGGTGCGGAGGCGTGCGTTGTCTTATGCCTGGCGGCTGCCCCTCCTGAACCGCTGAGCCTGGCTTCGATCGCCCGATGGTAGATCTCATCGCGCTGCTCGATGGTCCGGGCCAGGGTCAGTTCGTCGCCGAAGTCGAATCCCTGTGTCTCCAGGAACGCGACGACCTCCGATTCGTAGACGCATGCGGCCCCGTCAGCTTCAGGAGCGGGTCTGAGCCATCCTTCATTCATCCACTCGACGATCGCGCCGGGCGATACGCGGAGCAGTGAAGCGACCTGGAATGCATTGAAGAGTCTGTCGGTCATGTCTTGTTATTCGTTCGGCTCTGATCCGGCAGGACGCCTGCCGTTCCAATCGGGCGTAGTGCGGCGTAAAGAATGACTGTAATCCGGCTCTTATCATCTATCGGGCCAATCACTATCGCACTTTATCAGCAATTCCATCTTATTTGATTCGCTGACCCCGCGTCAGGCATGTGCAGGAGGACCTGCTGGGTCGATGGAACAGGGCTGATTCGCAGTCGCCTTGCGGACGCCGTCGGCCCGACCGACCTTCCCAACACCTTCTCAACTTCACAGGTGTGAAGACTCATGTGGATATATGGTACTACTTTTCCTCCTAAGTCGTTCTGAGCGGTGGAACATCCGCTTAACATACTGCATTAGCGAATCTTATCACGTGCGATACGTGCGCGAGCGGGATGTGTAGACGTGGCGTTCGCTGCACCCGGAGGGTGTGAAGGAAGCTACACAGCACTGCAAACTGAGAAGCTCGTATTGCAGCACTAATTTCCTGATACAAGGATTCGTAAATCCCGACTGGATTTCTGAGAGGACCCGCGGGCCGACTCGACCGCAACACCGCATCCGGCCAAGTCCCCGCCTATCGAACAATGATATGATAATTGATGATCTGAGGACCAACCCTGACACCCGGGCCCACATCGCCGGCGCGACCTGCGGGCCCAAACGCGGGGTCGGCCCGTTAAGGTACCGCCGGTTCGGTCGCAACCCCTGTGGACGGCGCATTTGACAGCTAACGCCTGACCCCGCCGCCTTATTCCTAGATACGCTTAGGGCTACGAAACACCACCCAGCTTTCCGACAAGCAACGCCTCGGCCAAGATATCGGCCAGAAATTCCTCGCCTGGTTCGCCGGCAGGCGAATCCTCTGTCAGGGGCCTGAGGTCGTGAGCATCAGCGGCGGCGAGCTTGCGTAACCGAATCGCGGCGGGCAGTTCTGAAGTGTAGGAACCGGCGGGCAATGGTCCAACGATCAAATCGAGCATCGGCACGGGGGCAAGCGGAGCCATCGGATCGTCATCGACCAGTTTCTTATCGAGGCCGCCGGTTCGATAAACGACAATCTCGGGGTTCGCTCCGGCCACAACCCCGCCCGAAGCCCCCGAAGTCGAAAGCGGGACGTAGGAGTCGGGCGACGCCGAAGCCGGGGCCGCAGGCGGGCGAACCGGAGCGGGCCATGGGAGGGAAAGACCGTAGTTGGCCCGCATCAGCACGAAGTCCTTAATGCCGACGGCTCCGTCACCGTCGAAATCAGCGGGCAGGTCCGGAGCCCTCAGTCCGAACATGCTCCTGAAAACCAGCATATCGTCATGGCATACCGCATCATCGTCGTTTGCATCGCCTGGAAGTTCAGGGCGCGGATCAAGTGATTTGCCCAACTGCGCCCGCATTATCGCAAAATCATCGAGATCAACGCGATGATCGCCATTGAAATCAGCGGACAAACTCTCGCCGACCATCCCCAACTGGCCCTGCAGCACATCGTAATCGCCGGCGCCCACCACGAGGTCACCGTCAGCATCGCCCATGAGCACGGAGAATGCGAACGTGTAGTCCCCGCCCGGCCGCACGCAGGAATTCCCGTCCAACGGGTTGCCTGCCCGATCATATGCTCTGTCTGACCGCAGAGCAGCACGGTAATGTCCATCGCTCAGAGAAGCCCCGGAGAAATCCCATGTGTGGGATCTTCCCGGCGTAGCGGATCTCTCGTACGTTGAGAACACTCCTCCGGTGGTTGTGTTGTGAAGCAGCATGGCTGATCTGACAGATATGTCTTCATCAAAGGTCACGAGAATGGAGTCCACCTTCGTACCGACATAAAGATCGTCGTTGATGATCACGTCGGTCACCGTAGGAGCAACCCTATCGACCACGAGTTGTATCTCGAACGGTTCGTTCGGCGCGCCCTGCTGATTCAGTACGGCTCCGGCGGGCATCGAAACGGTGTATGATCCTTCAGCCAGGGGCCCGGGAAGGTGGAAGACAATGGAGTCGCCATACGAGAACTCCATACCCGCTGCTGGCAGCCCGTCGATCGTCATGTCCTCCGCATCCGCCGACGTCGCTAGAATTAGATTGTTGAATCTAACATGAAATGGCACTCGGTCTCCCGAATCACGCGTAGCAACCGATCCAAGGTTCAGATCCGGCCAGACAACCTCGAAACTCGGCATAGTTCCTGTGTGCCCATCAATACCCAGAACGTACTGGCCGCAACCTCCAGCCTCGGCCAACACTCGGACTACGTATGCCCCGCTCAACATCGCCGAGTAGGTCAACGTTGCGTTTCGCCCGTCTCCTGCACTGTTGTCGTCGAAAGCGACGAGCGCCCCGTTCGGATCGTACAGTTCGATCGCCGTATCCAAATCGTTTGCGATCAGCCCCGGTCCGTCGCCCGGAGTGGAAGTGGATATCGTAAGGACGTCGCCGGCATTCACCGAAACACTGTAGTAATCGTCCGGATCTCCCGCATCGGACCCAACTCCAATAATCGGTTCCGCCGGATCGGACGACAGAGTCCGGCGCCATTCAAGACTCGCCAGATCGTAGACCTCCACGCTACGAGTTCCGTCTTCATGCAGCCACGACGCCACAATCTCGCCATCCAGAATCCCAAGCCCCGTACAGACATCCTCGTAGGATCCAAGCAAGCCTGTCGATACGGCTTGGGCGGTATTCGGATCGATCTGATATAGCTGCCCCTCCGAAACGCCGTACAAGCGTTCTCCGCTTGCGGCCAGACCTCCGGCAAACTCGATGGGCTCCGAATCGAAGGCATTCCACCTGCGGACAGACAACTGCTTGCCGAGTTCGCCTGTTTCGTAGTCAAGCAGCATCACTGACTGCCGAATAGTCATTGGAACTGTCAGGTGGATATCCGTCGCCTGCGACGGCACATCCGCCAGCACATTGCCATCCATATCGACAATACTGTTTCTGTGGCCTACAGCACCCGCACTCAACTCCAACGATGCCGTCCCGTCATCGTTGCAGGTCACCTTCATCATGACATCGTTGAAGTCCCAATCACCACCGTGGTCTTCCAGACATAACCAGTACGTGTCGCCAACGTCCTCAGATCCGTCTTCATACTCGCTACGGGGGAAGTTGTTAGCGGAGCTTGCATTGCTCAGATACCCGTCCGCTATGGCCCGCCGGTAGTTCTCATCGGACAGTTTGACCACATACGGGCCCTTGGCGGCAGGTTCTTCCCAGGAAGTTGAGCCCGCCAGAATCCTGAACATGATAACGGCTTCAAGGGGCACTATCTCGTGCCCCGAGGGCTCCGCCGTTACCGCTATGCGACCATTTGCATACGCCAGCCCATCGATACCGGCCACGGCGCTGGGTATCGTCCGCACCACCTCGCCAGTATCGGGATTGAGTTCGTACAGATTCTCGAACCCCTCGGCTCCGAACACCAGAGTCCCGGGCCCAGCGGCTAAGGCGGCGTGAGCTTCCTCCGGATTCCACTCCGGCGGGGGAGTTATTGGAGAACTGAAGCTGTTGAGCACTGCGCCGTTGATCCGGTCGAGTTCGGATATGGCGTTCGTTCCTGCATCGTATACGAATAATCGGTCAAGCTCCGCGCCGTTCAAGTGTCCGGCCGCCCGGCCCGTGGAGGTTATGTCTGAGGCCTGTTCGACTCGGTCGTTGACTTCATGGTCGAAGTGCGCCCGGCGGGTGGCGATAAGGCTGTAGCGGCAGTGGACCGCATCGTCGTGACCTTCCACCTGCAGATAGTACGTGTTCGGAACACCGTTGCTTGTGGTATCGACAAAGTCATTGACCGCCTCTGCGGCGTTGCCCTGCGATCGGCCCAATACAAGCAGGTTCCCAACGTCATCGTACAACTGCAGAGAGAAGCCGAAATACGGCGAAACGTCACTGGAGAGATCAACATCCGACGGCTCCAGCATTACCGTAAGAGATTCACCGTCATTTAAGGATACTGAGTACCAGTCATTGTTGTGCCGGTGGTAATTGGAGCCCAATACTCCAAGCCGTTCGCCCAGCCCCGGCCCGAGCGACACCGCGCTGTCGTCCAGCGATTGTGCCGAAGCCATATCGTTATTCGGCGACCCGCCATAGGTCTCCTCTTCGACTGAGGCGTTAAGGGCTATTCGCAGGGAATACGGTGTCGTCGAATCGCCGGCCCCACCGACAACCACCGTATAGCCCCCCGCGCTTGCGACTGCAACGGACTGGAGGACTCCGCTTGTCGAGGACGCCAGAACGGAGCCCGACGGGTCCAGCATCTGAATCGACACGTCTGCATCCGACGCTGCCGTAACGGTCATCCCTGCGTCGAGATCCAAGCTGTAAGCGTCGGTGTCGCCGGAGAAACTGATCTCGCTGACCAGTCCTGATTCGTAGATCAGACTGCCCTGCGGAGCCACGGGCTCGAAAGGCGCAGGATACCGAAGGGTCTGCACATCACCGGACAGTTCTATCGTGAAATCGCCCCCTTCAATTCCGTCGCCGGAGGGAACGCCGCCGGCAAGGTCGGCCTCTCCGTCAAGGTCCCAGCCGAAAAGATTCTCGCAGAACCCGTCACCGCTCAACAGCGACAGATTGTAGACCGCATCAACGCCCAGTAGCGTTGTAAACTCCATCATAAGCGTTGAATTCGCCGCATCGTAATCCCAGGACTCAAGCGTAACCGGATCGGACAATTCGTCGGTGAGCTCAAACGCCACACTCTGCAGTTCCTGGTCGAAAACAGCGGTGTAGACGAGTCTTCCTTCGGTCAGCATCCTGCTCTGATCGAGGTGCGACGATATCACTCGCGGAGCCGGAACAAAGAAGGCGCCGAAGTCAACATCTGCGGCGTCCTGTCCGCTGCTCAGCGAAATCGCATACTCGCCGTCGGTCGGAGCAGACCCCACCCATAGCGGCTGGAGGACCTCGCGGACAACGTAGTTCCCCGGGCGAACTTCCGCGAACGAGTACGTCCCGTCTCCGTCGGTAACCTGAGTGTCGACAATACCGCCGGTATCGCTGTTAACGAGTTCAATCGTCCAAGCGTCCAGACCCGGCTCACCAAGATCTCGAACACCGTCTGCGTTGAGGTCTTCAAACTTCTGTCCGGAAATCGAGCATGGTTGGTAGTTCCCGAAATCTACTCCCTCAATAGATTGCCCGTCCTCCAAGGCAACTCGATGAGAGGGCCCTCGGGGCTGCGATCGTCTCCATCCCGCCTGGTCCGCCTCGCTGACAAGGTAGTTGGATGGAGCGCCTTCGATGCGGACTGCGTCGGCGAGAGCATACTGCCATTCGCCTTCCGGGACATTCTGCGGGCCCTGGATCTCGACGGCCGTTCGTCCCTCGAACCAGTAGGCTCCAAGGCTCCTCCACCATACCCCGTCTGCAAACCTGTCTGACGGTATTTCGCTCTGATCGACGGTGAACTCCGCCTGCAAGTCTCCGGGAACATAAGCGAAGTCCACAATCTCTCCGCCCGTGTAAACTCTGTACGGAACTTCCGCTCCACCTGGTTTCGAGACGCTGTAGCCCCAGGCGACCCACACCTGATACTCCATTGGGGGCAGATCCTCGAATACCCACGAGGCCTTCTCTTGGGCTAGGTCACATCGCATATTCCTGGGGCTGTAGGAGTTGCTCGTAGTGGTTGGTCGCCAATGGACTGAACGGTAGAATCCGGGCCAAGCAGTATTGTCAGCAATCCGGGTGACCGGTTCGCCAATTACCTCAACAGGTTCAGCGACAGACAAGACATACAATCCCGATTCGGTTTCCGGGTTGATGTCGCCTGAACCATCCAGATCAACACTGTCTGTCACCGCCGTTTCCGCCACCGACCCCGTCGCGGCGTCGATCAATTCGACGGTCCATCCGTCAAGGCCGCACTCGCCGGGATCCTGCACGCCGTTGGCGTTGAGGTCTTCGAACTTCCGCCCCGAAACGGACGCCGACAGCAACAGTCGCGGTTCAAGCGCTTCCAGGAAAGGCCCTGCCCCGATCTCATCCGCCCGACGAACCATAGCACCACTCCTGTTTGACTGGAAGAACAGTGATTCCCATTGACCAAGCGCCGCGGCGACTCGACCGTACTCTCATAGGGGTCAACAACGCATAGTATACCACACATCTCCATGTCTCAAAGGTCTTTCCACGGGATGAGAGGCTTCCGATAGAGTTCGGGGGCGGCAAGTCGCACGCCGAATCGTCTTCTACGGGCCAATCGTGGTCGCATTTTGTCGGCATTTCCATCTTGTTTGGTCCGCAGGCTCCGGATTAGGCATGTGTTTCGGGGCGTTTCGGGCCGATAGAATAAGCAAGAGGCGTTCGAGACCGACGGCGCGCCGCGCCTTTGGTGCGCGTGCGAATCGTGCGTAAGAAACGCCGCAAACTCAGGAGCACAGCCACGACATGCAATCCAATGAAGAGACGCTGATGGAAATATACAACGCGGCGCAACTCGCCGTTGAATTCGCCGGCGGAATGAACCGAGCCGCATTCATGGTCGACACGAGAACTCATTCAGCCGTGCTCTATCAGTTGCTGGTGCTGGCCCGTGCGGCCGGGCGAATAGAAGACGACTTCAGAAACGAACATCCGGAATTTCCCTGGGACACGATGGACTCACTGGGCGCCGATGCGACCAAAATCGAACTCACCGACGCGTGGAACACCCTCTGGAGCGACATTCCGGAGATAGTAACGGCGGTCGAATCGGTTATCCCTCACGGGGGCGACTCCTAGGGCCGGCGAAGGGGCTGGAAGTTGGACGAAGCAGTAAAGGCGCTGATAACCACGCCGCTGACGGCGCGTTCCGCATCCGGGCCGGTTATGCGCATGCCGCTTGCGGCCCCGGCGATCGCCCTGGCCGCCGGGGTTATGCAGGGAATGATCGCCCCGATGACTCTTGGGTTCTGGATTGTCCTGGGAGCAGTCGGGCTGGCGATCGCCATATCTACGTTCGGCGCCAAACGCCTGCACCTGGTCTCGACAGTCGCGGCGCTTGTCGCGGCGGCGGCTGTAGGAGCGGTCCACGCACAACTGTCCGGAGCGTCTGTCGCGGAGAATCACATCGCCACATTCACGCCGCACAGCCCCATGCCCGCCACAGTTCGGGGGCGGATCATAACGGCGCCGCAGATCCTCAAGAGCGGGCCGCAGGTCGGATACGCACGCCCCAATCGAACCAGCTTCATCCTTCAGGCCGACAGCATCGGACCCGAAACCGACTCCCGCGAAACTTCGGGGCTGGTGCGAGTGACGATCGCCGCGGCGCCTGTGAGCCTGATTCCGGGACAGCGCGTTGAACTGCTCGGACGCATCGGACGATTCAGCGGACCGGACAATCCCGGACAGATGGACTGGTCGCAATTCGCACGCCGCAACCGCGTGTTCGTGCGGATGTCCGTGCCGTCGGAATCGGGAGCGAAAATCCTCGGCGACAGCGAAATGTCGCCGCCGGCCCGGGCTCTCTGGCGAATTCGCGCATCTACGAGGCAGCACCTGCTGGCGTGCGGCGATTCCGACAGCGGACACCTGCTCGGGGCGCTTATCTTCGGCGAGCGGGACCCGGCGCTGCGATCGCTTAACGATACTATGGCCCGCTCGGGAATCGCTCACTTCCTGAGCATATCGGGCCTGCACCTGGGGGTCTTCCTGGGATTCGTGTATTTCATGTGCGGTCTGGCCCAACTGTCTCCGCGCCGCTCGGCGTTGGTCGTGCTGGTGGTGCTGGGAGCGTATCTGCTCCTGGCCGAACCGCGCGCCCCGCTGCTGCGTTCGGCGATAATGGCCGCCGCATTGTGCATCTCGGTGATCACCCATCGCAGATACGCCTCGCTCAACGCGCTTGCCGCCGCGGCGATCGTGCTGCTGATCATCGATCCGATGCAGATTCTCTCGGCCGGCTTCCAGTTGAGTTTCGCGATCGTAATCGGACTGATACTGCTTCACGAGCCGCTGCGGCAGTTTCTGTTCGGACGGTGGCTGGGTCGGCGCGGGCTGATGGTGTTCCGCAACAATCAGGCGGTGCGCCGCTGGATGTGGTTCAGGGTGGGCGACGCGGCGACGAGCATGGTTGCGATGTGCCTGGCGGCGTACATCACCGCCGCCCCGCTGGTGGCGCATCACTTCGGCCTGTTCAGCCCGTATGCGGCGGTGTTGAGCATTCTTGTCTTCCCGTTGGTTCTGGCGGTTCTCGTGCCGGGATATATCGCTATCGCGCTGACCTGGCCTATGCCGAATCTTGCGTCGTCCGTTCAGTCTCTGGCCCTGTCGGCCGCCGAGTTCCTCGCCCGGGCGATCGAGGCGATCGAACATCTGCCGCTGCTGAGCATACGTCTTCGCCCGGTGGGCGCGGCCTGGACGCTATTGTGCTATGGTGCTGTCGTCGCAGTCTGGCGGGCTCGGCGCGTCCGGTTCGGCCGCCCGACAGCGGCGGTTCTGCTGATCGCAACGATCGGACTGGGCGCTTACACACAGCGCACCGAATCGCCCCCCTCGACAGGAGCCGCCAGGCTGGATCTGCTGGACGTCGGCTCGGGACAGTGCGCGATTCTCCGCACGTCTTCGGGCAAGACCTGGCTGATCGACGCCGGCACGCAGAGCGGGCTGGATGTCTGGTCTCAGACGCTCAGGCCGTTTCTCAGCAGCAAGCGGATGCCCCGCCCGGACGGAGCGTTCATCTCGCACGCGAACACCGATCACTACAACGCCCTTGTCGGTCTGCTGGCCGAGGGCCCGCTCGATACGGTCTACCTCAACGACTACTTCGGACGCCGGTCGGATCTTCCGCAGGCCGAAGCCGACATGATCAACATGCTGGTCGACCGCCGCTGCGAGATCGTCCGCCTGCGGGCCGGCTCGATGGTGCGACTCGATCCCGAAACCAGCGTTGAGGTCCTCTGGCCGCCGGCGTCGCGGCCGGCGGATCTGAGCACTAACGACACTTCGCTGGTCCTCCGCTTCGTGTGCGGAGGCAGGCGGGTTCTGTTTGCCGGCGACCTGGAGCGGGGCGGCCAGACGCAGCTTCTGGCCGACGAGACCGACCTGTCGGCCGACATACTCGTAATGCCGCATCACGGGGCATGGAGCAAATCGCTTCCGGAGTTCTTCAACGCCGTATCGCCCAGAGTCGTCCTGCTCAGCTCATCGCGAGGCCTGGGGCGCTATCATTCGCCCAACGAGGCGCGTGACGAATTTATCGAAACGCTGCAGAAAGAACACCGCTGCTGCGAAACATCGCGGCACGGATGGATACGCCTGACCTTCAGCAAAGAAGGAACCATCCGAGCAGAGACAATGCACCAGGGGCGATGACTTGTTTCAGCGGCACCGGTAAGTCTATTCATGACAAGGATTAGTGCGGACGTGTGAAAGTAGAGAGTAGAAAGTAGACCGCAGTAGAGGACATGTCGGTTTTCTTGCGTCCGGCTTGGTCATTGACTTGGTCTTTTTGCTCTACTTTCTACTCACTTGTTTCTACTGCTCTGTGTGTGACTGAATTGGGCAACGGGCCCAATTCAGTCACACACGATAGCGCAAAATGTCTGGGGAAAACCGCGGTTATCGGTTAGATTGATCGCCATGGATAATCGTTCATATTCACCGGCCGGGCCGAAACTGAGCCGCAGCGACAGGTTCGCTGTTGCGATCGTGGTTTTCTACGCGATCGTGGCGGCGGTTGTTGTCTATGGCGGAATTGTGGGCCACGCGATTTATGTCGGTCTGATTTCCGCGGGGTTCCTGGCCGTCTACGCCGCCGGGCCGCTGGCGGCGGTCTTGTGGGCGGCGTTCATGACGCATCGCTTCTTCAGGCGAAAGAACCAGGGGTCGCTCATCCGCTCGGGTGTTAAATCGGCTGTCGTCATTTTCGGGACGATCGGTCTGGCGATCTGGACGTTTGGGTCGACACCGCCCAACGGGCGTGCGGTCAGCGCCGGCTATTGGTTCCGGGCCAGGCTGAAGGTCGACATCGAGGAGGTGCGATCCTGGGCCGCGGGGCAAGAACCGTCGACCGACAGGTTCGAGCCGATAGGCCGAGATCAGTGGCCCGAAACGCTGCGGCGGGTCTCGCTCGGCGGCGGGGTCGTCACGTGCGACCCGAAGACCCGAACGGTGGTGTTTTACGAAGGCGGACAGTACGTCCGCTGGGGCGTTACAATCGCCCGACCGGGAACCGAGCCGCCCGACGATCGCTGTGCGGTAAGCTTGGCTGACGGCGCCTGGGTCTGGGCCGAATAGCGATCGCTCAGTCGCCGTCGTCGAGCATCCGGCGCACGGTTCGCAGGAGTTCGTTGCGGCGATACGGCTTCTGCATGATCTTCATGCCCTCGTCGAGCACCGAATCGGCCTGTGCGCCCATCGAGCTGTATCCGCTGGCGAACAGCGCAGGCGTCTCGGGCTTCCGTGTTCGGACATGATCGAAGACGGCCGGCCCTCCGAGTCTCGGCATCACCACGTCAAGCAGCACGAAATCGATCCGATCGATATTCTCATCAAATATCTCAATCGCCTCCTGTCCGTCCCTCGCCGACAGCACGGTGTAGCCGGCGGCTGCCAGGAAACGGGCCGCCACCGCACGGACCGACTCGTCGTCTTCGGCGATCAGAATCGTTTCGTCCCCCCCGACCGGCGGTTCGGCGGCTTCGGCTCCGACGTGGACCGCAGAAGCGTCGGCCAGCGGAAGGTGTATCTGGAAACTCGTGCCGATCCGGGGCTCGCTGTAGACGTTGATGATCCCGCGATGCTGCTGAACGATGCCGTAGACCGTCGAGAGCCCCAGGCCTGTGCCCTTGTCAAGCGACTTGGTGGTGAAGAAAGGTTCGAAGATCCGCTGCTGGGTTTCACCGTCCATTCCGCATCCCGAGTCGGTGACGCTGAGCATCGCGTATCGTCCCGGCGAGGCCCAGGGGAACGGTCGGCAGTATTCGGCGTCGAGGTCCGTGCAGTCGGTCTCCAGTATCAGCGATCCTCCGTCGGGCATCGCGTCGCGTGCGTTGACGCACAGGTTCATCAGGATCTGCTCCATTTGTCCCCGATCGGCGTGGATGTTCAGCACGCCTTCAGGCCGGCGGATCTCCAGGGCGATGTCCTCGCTGATGACGCGCCTTATCATCCTGGCCAGATCGGCGACGACGTCGCTGAGGTCCATATCCTCCAGCCGAAGCAGTTGCTGCCTGCTGAACGCCAGCAACTGGCGCACGAGCGCCGCGGCGCGCCTGCCGGCGGACACCATCTGATCCAGACCGTCGTGAACGACGCCGCCGGGCCGACTCTCAGCCAGCGCCAGCTCCCCGAATCCGAGAATAACCTGCAGGAGGTTGTTGAAGTCGTGCGCCACTCCGCCGGCGAGTTGCCCGACGGCCTCCATCTTCTGAGACTGGCGCAGTTGCCCTTCGAGGTGCTTTCTTGCGGTGATGTCGTGGGCGATGCCCTCGACCCCGACTACCTGTCCCGACTCGTCCCTCATCGGCGTCTCTGAGACCTCCAGCCAGCAGACCGCGCCGTTCTTGTGCCTTATCTGCACTTCGTACGGGGGCTGCTGCACGCCCTGAATGCTCAGTTTCGTATGCTGGCGGACATCTTCGTTGACCGGGTGGTCGGTGAGGTGGGTGTTCATGTCGTTGAGAAACTCATCGGGCGAGTAGCCCAGGACATTTGTGATCGATCGGGAGATGTAGGTGAACTGCTCGTCGGTGTCGTGCTGGTATATGAAGCTCCTGACCAGGTTGTCCATGATGCGCCGCAGGCGCGCCTCGCTCAACTCCTGCTCTCGAAGCGAACTGACCAGGCGATCGTGCAGCACTCCCAGACCTACAACGACGACAGGCGCGAAAATGCCGAAAGCCGACAGCATTGTCATCCACGCCGTCAGAGATACCGCGTACGCGTCGATATCGAACGAAAACACAATGATGTCCGAGCAGACTCCCGCGGCCGCCGCGCCGATAACCGCCAGGCAGATCGAACAGGCGATCAAACCTGCCCGCGTGCCGAGAATGAGGGTGGTCAGCACGCAGAACGCAAACAGAACCATCACCCCGCCGCCCAGGAGCCCGTAAATCAAAAGCCCCGCCGATCCCAGGATCGCGAGCGTCCCCAGCAGTATCGACGCACGCAGACCAAAACGCAGCCTCTTTCGCAGCAACACTACCGCAAAGACGAGGACAACCACTCCAAGGTGGAGGTAGAAGATGTCATTCCAGCCGTGCTCCAAGGCGCGCGAGACCGACACCAGCGCCACCGGCAGACCGAGAATCGCCATCACCATCAGCCCGCCGTCGACCAGCCGGCCGCGAACGGTCCGGATATCCATATCGGACGACACGCCGTCCGGCGGATGGTTCGAACTGAGCGGCTGTTTCTCAGTGGACATTCGTCATTTGACCTCTTGCCGAAAACAGATGTGCGACACGAACCATATTGTAAGCCAACCGAACTGCATGACAAGCCGACAGATTCTACATCGCTCGATTCGAGCGGAGCATTTAGGAAGTCAACCACCACCGGCTGAAGCCGGTGGCTTGATTGAACCGCTAAAGCGGGCGATGTCGGCTACGCCGACGGTTCGTCGCCCGAGACCTTGAACTGATCTTCAACATCATGATTCTGAT
>Ga0180430_10002295_pt1 | contig 17460 bp, 15 predicted proteins | sample SS_ome_9_FD_132999 | JGI IMG/M metagenome (GOLD analysis project Ga0180430, IMG submission 132999) | Hypersaline lake sediment archaeal communities from the Salton Sea, California, USA - SS_1_S_2 metaG | ecosystem: Environmental > Aquatic > Non-marine Saline and Alkaline > Hypersaline >... | reverse complement strand
GTCATGAATCGAATCAGCCGCCTTGCGCCCGGCCCCCATGGCAAGGATGACGGTGGCCGCGCCGGTCACGATATCGCCCCCGGCCCAGACGCCTTTCTTGCTGGTCTTGCCGGTTTCCAAGTCGGTCATGATATAGCCCCATTGATTCAGTTTCAAATCGGGCGTCGACTGGGTCAGCAAGGGGTTGGCACCGGACCCCACCGCAATGATGGCCAGGTCGCAATCCATGTGAAATTCCGAGCCTTCCTTGGACACCGGGCGCCGCCGGCCCGAGTCATCCGGCGCGCCCAGTTCCATCTGGAGGCATTCCATGCCGGTGAGGCGCCCCTTGTCATTCCCCGTGAAACGGGTGGGTGCCGTCAGCAAAAACATCTCGATGCCTTCCTCTTCGGCATGGTGAATTTCCGCCGTCCGGGCCGGCATTTCCTCGCGGGACCGCCGGTAGACGATCTTGACGCTTTCGGCGCCCAGGCGCATGGCCGTGCGGGCGGAATCCATGGCCACGTTGCCGGCACCCAGCACCACCACGTTTTTACCGTGCGGAATGGGGGTGTCCACTTTGGGGAAGAGATAGGCCTTCATCAGGTTCGCCCGGGTCAGGTACTCGTTGGCGGACAGGATGCCGATCAGGTTCTCGCCGGGCACATTCAGAAAGCGGGGCAGCCCGGCCCCGACACCCAGGTAGACGGCATCATACCCGTCCTCGAACAATTCGTCGATGCTCACCGTGCGGCCCACCACGGCATTGCACTGGACCTCGGCCCCCAATCGTTCCAGAAAATTGATTTCCTGGGCCACGATTTCCTTGGGTAGACGGAACTCCGGAATCCCGTAAACGAGAACACCGCCGGGCTTGTGAAAGGCTTCCAGCACGGTCACGGCGTGGCCTTTGACGATCAAGTCGCCGGCCACGGTCAGGCTCGACGGGCCCGATCCGACGACGGCCACCTTTTTACCGGTCGGTTCGGATTTGGGGGGCAAAACACCGGTGCCGTGGGCGCGCTCGTAATCTGCGGCAAAACGCTCCAGGTTGCCGATCGCCACAGGCTCCCCTTTTTTGGCCAGGATGCACACGCCTTCACACTGGATTTCCTGGGGACAGACCCGCCCGCAGACTGCCGGCAGGGCGTTCTTGGTCCACAGATTGCGGATGGAACCGGTAAAATCCCCCTCTTTGATCAGTTTGATAAAGCCGGGGATATCCACACTCACCGGACACCCTTCGACACAGGCCGGTTTTTTGCACTGCAGGCAGCGCGACGCCTCGGCCATGGCCATTTCCTTGGTGTAGCCCAGGGGGACTTCTTCAAAATTGCGGCGCCGGACCTCCGGTGCCTGTTCGGGCATCGCAGCCCGTGGCATGCTTTTTTTCTTTGCCGTTTTCTCTGGCTGATTCGACATGATGAAACGCCTCCAATATTAAAATACGTAAAGCAGCTGCTTGTTCGAAACAAATTTCTCAGGATCTTATTTTGCAGAAACCGTCGTGGCAGGCCTTTTCATCTTCGCAGTAGGCCTGCAGGCGCTGCATGAGTTCGTCGTAATCCACCTGGTGGCCGTCGAATTCCGGCCCGTCGACACAGGCGAATTTATTCTTGCCGCCAATGCTGACCCGGCAGCCGCCGCACATGCCGGTGCCGTCCACCATGATGGGGTTCAAGCTGACGATCGTCTTGACCTCTTTTTCTTTGGTGATCAGGGAGACGAACTTCATCATGGGTACCGGACCGATGGCGACGGCCAGCTTGATGTCTTCCTTTGCCAGCACTTCTTTCAGGACATCCGTCACAAATCCGTGGTGACCGTAGGAGCCATCGTCGGTGCAGACGTGCAGCTCGTGGGAGGCATCCCTCATCTTGTCTTCCAGAATCAGCAGGTCCTTGGAACGGGCGCCGATAATGCAGATGACACGGTTGCCCACCTCTTTCAGGGCCCGGGTGATGGGATGCAGAACCGCCACGCCCGTGCCGCCGCCAACGCAAACCACCGTGCCTACTTTTTCAAGGTGGGTCGGTTTGCCCAGGGGGCCGATCACATCCTGGTACCCATCGCCAACCTGAAGGGTTTTAAAGAGCGCCGTGGATTTGCCGACAACCATGTAAATGATGGTAATGGTGCCCTTCTCCGGGTCCGTCTCCGCCATGGTCAACGGGATGCGCTCGCCGTCTTCGGTGGCCTTGATGATAACGAACTGGCCCGGTTTGGCTTTCCGGGCGATTAACGGCGCCTCGATTTCATTGAGAACGACCGTGCCTTCCGACATTTCTTCCCGTTTGACGATTTTGAACATGGTGACCTCCACATCGTGTCTTCATCACCCGCTATCGGATGATCGATAGATTTTTCAGTATATCATTCCTGCGGTACCCGCTTTCTAACCGAACAGGTCCGACCGGCGCCAGAATCAGCATCACTTGCGCAAGGTTCCGTTTGTACGGTCAACAAGCGAGCCATAACTCAAAAAAGGGAATCACCATAGCGCTTGAGATCATTGTTGGCAACCCTAATATTGCCCCCAAAGTCTCCTTGCATCCCTTCCAGTGGGAATGCTATGGGGCATGGGCATTGTTCCAAAAAGGATTAAGGGCAACCCTTATGCGACTGTTCGACAGCCACTGCCATCTGGACGACAAAAGCTATCAGCCCGACCGGGAAGCGGTGCTGCGCCGTGCCCGCGAGGCCGGTGTTACGGGTTTCATGGTGGTGGGCATCAACCCCCAAACCGCCCGCAAGGCCATCCGGATCGCAGAGACCCAGCCCGGCGTCTATGCTTCCGTCGGCATCCATCCCCACGACGCGGCGCACTGCTCGGAAGCGGTATTGGAAGAGCTGATCACTCTCGCGGAACACGACAAGGTCTGCGCCTGGGGCGAGACCGGCCTGGATTTCAACCGGATGTATTCCCCCCGTGATGTCCAGGAAAAATGGTTCGAACGTCAGTTGGCCATCGCCGCCCGGCTGGACTTGCCCCTGATCTTTCATGAACGCGACAGCAACGGACGTTTCCTGGAAATGCTGAGAGCGGCCGACACCGCTTCCCTGCGGGGAGTTGTCCATTGTTTTAGCGGCAACCGCCGGGAGATGTTGGCGTATCTCGATTTAGGACTGCATATCGGTATCACGGGCATTGTCACCATGAAACAGCGGGGCCGGGCCTTGCGGGAGCTGGTACCCCAGATACCCGATGACCGCCTCCTAGTGGAAACCGATGCCCCCTACCTCACCCCGGCCCCGGAGCGCAACCGTGGCCGCCGCAACGAGCCGGCCTTTGTCAAATCCGTACTGCTCAAAGTGGCTGAAATCCGACAAACCGACCCGGCCGCCATGGCCGAAATCACTTGGCGGAACACCTGCCGCCTCTACGGCCTGACGGAAATGTAAAATGCCCGATATCGGTGTTGTGCTTCAGACTTCGTCCTTGCGGCGTACTATATGTACGCCTCATTCCTCAGCCCTCGCACGCCTTGATCTCGAACATTTTACAATTCCGTCCAAACGTTTTACAACCCAGTCGTAGTTGAAATAGCCCAACACCCTTTAAACCGAGGACTTATCATTGAGTGTTCAAAGATGCTGGCAATGGAATTTAGAAATCTGGCGTTGGCTATCCGAAGGCAAAATCGTTTTTATGTGCCTTCTTGTTATTGCTGCAGCAGCAGCATTAGGTATCTTCACCTATAGTAGCGAGGTGTCTATTAGGTCCGCCGGTTATTTGCTTCAGCTTATCGGCATGATCTTCGCGATAAGAGGTTTGCTGAGTATTAGAGCACATTTCGGGCAGACTTTATTGAGAAAAGGGTTTTAAATTGGTTGAAACGATTTCCAAAATGGAAAAGAACCGTTATTATCGGTCAGGGGGATATGAAGCTATCCATGGCGCTTATGGCTGCAAGAGCCGAGGTTTGGACTCCGGATAAACTGGATCAACCGATAGAGAAGAGAATCGATGGCATAGTCCAAAACTTAGAAAGGATAAGAAGTGCACAGCGTGAACACACAAATTTAATAGACGAATTGAAGCGGGGCTACGAAAAGCACAAGAAAGAAGTCGATGAACAAACTAAGAAACTGGAAAACGAGATCCGTACTGATCTGGAATCCTTGCATACAAGTGACCTAATAACATCACTTGTTGGCTTGATCTGGTTAACTGTAGGTATCACGATGAGCACGATGGCGCCCGAACTATATCGGTGGTTGAAATAGAAAAATGAGCTTAACAGATCCAATTAAGTAGACAATATCACGAATTATGCAACATCTAAAATAGACGGCTTCGTAAAACAGCCAAGATCAAGGCGTGCAAGGTTTGAGGAAGGAGGCGTACTTTTGTACGCCGCACTGACGAAAACCGCCGCACAACGCGGATATTGGCTGTTTTACGAAGTCGTCTTGGACATGAGGTGGGCGACCATGTCTTCCAACCCATCGATGGACAATTCAAACATGGGAAAGATGTCACGGATGATACTGATGGTCTGGGTATAATCCCATCGGGATTGGGGCACCGGATTCAGCCAGACGGCTTTGTCAAAGGTTTCGGCCAGCAGCTGCAGACGCCGCAGGCTCGGGTCGCCGCTGCGTTCCTGGATATAGATCGACCCTTCGCGAGCCATCAGTTCGTAGGGCGCCATGCTGGCATCCCCCACCAGCACCAGCCGGGTGGCGGGATCGTAGCGGGTGAACTCCTCCAGCCGGACGGGCTGTTTGTAGCGTGACGGGTCTTTCCACAGGGCGTCGTAGACGGTGTTGTGGAAATAGAACGTCTTGAGATCCTTGAACTGGGCCCGGGCGTAATCGAAAAGGGTCTGGACCATCTGCACGTAGGGATCCATAGACCAGCCGCCATTGTCGATGGCCAGGATCACCTTCAGACGGTCCTTCAGGTCCCGGTCGAAAACGATCTCGATCTCGCCCCCGTTTTTCATGGTCTGGTAGATGGTGGCATCCACGTTGACCTGGTCCCGCGGTCCCGTCGGCACGAGGTGCCGCAGGCGCTTGAGAGCCTCGTTCATCATGGAAGCCTTCAACGGACCGCTCAGGGAGTAGTCCCGATAGCGACGGTCCAGGGCCACCTTCACGGCGGACTTGTTGCGGGAGACCCCGCCCACCCGCATGCCGCCCGGATGATAGCCGGAGTGACCGACCGGCGATGTCCCACCGGTGCCGATCCAGCGATTGCCGCCGTGATGCTCCCCGTCCTGGTCCTTGAGACGCGCCTTGAAATAGTCCAGCAGTTCCTCGGGGGTCAACCGCTGCAATTCTTCTTCGTCAATGCCCAGCGCATCGGCCATTTCCCGGGGGTTGCGCAGCCATTCCTCCAGCAGGCCCCGGGCCATCTCGTCGAGTTCCAGGCCATCCAGATCGGGCAGCTCGGCCCCGGCAAACGTATGGGCAAACACCTGGTCGTAGCGATCGAAGTAGCGCTCGCTTTTGACCAGGATGGACCGGCCGGCCGTGTAAAACTCGGACAACGATCCGATCAACCCGGTCTTGAGCGCGCGGTGCAGGGTTAAAAAGGCGGTCGGACTGACCGGCACCCCGCTATCCTTAAGGGTATAAAAAAAATCGATGAACATCAGAAAAGTTTCCGGCGGTGCACGACACTGCTGGCCCGCTGGTAGTCCTGACTTTTCTTGAAGAGGACGCCCAGGAAGGGCACTTCCCCCCGGGACAGTTGTTTGGGCTTGAAATCCGGGTCCGCCCGCAGGGCCCGAATCCAGTTGATCAACTCACGGGTGGCCGGCCGCTTCTCGACACCCTCCAACTCGCGCAAGCGGTAAAAGGTCTCCACCGCCGATTCCATGAGCGCACTGTCGATGTCGGGAAAATGGACCTGGATGATTTTGCGCATCATCTTGGGGTCCGGAAAAGCGATGTGGTGAAAATTGCAGCGCCCCAGGAAAGGGTCCGAAAGATCCTTTTTGGCGTTGGAGGTGACGATGATCACGGGCCGGTGCTTGGTGGGAATGGTTTTATCGATCTCGATGATGTCGAACTCCATCTGATCGAGCACGTCCAGCATGTCGTCCTGGAAATCCGTGTCGGCCTTGTCGATTTCGTCGATCAGGAGCACCGTGCGCCTGTCGGCCGTAAACGCCTGTCCGATTTTGCCCATCTTGATATAGGCCTCGATATCGCTGACATTCCGGTCGGAATCGCCGAAGCGGCTGTCATTGAGACGCGTTAGGGTATCGTACTGATAGAGCGCATCCACCAGCTTCATGCTGGACTTGACGTTCAGAACAATCAGGGGCATGCCGAGATTTTCGGCAATCGCGTGCGCCAGCATGGTTTTACCGGTGCCGGGCTCCCCCTTGAGCAGCAGCGGCATTTCAAGCGCCATGGAAATGTTGACGATGGCGGCCAGTTCCTCGTCCAGAACATAACGACTGGCCCCGGTAAATGCGACGGACGGGTTTTCAGGCATAGTGATTTCCTCTAGGTGGATGGCATCCGGATGATCGTGGACAGGCCGGACAGGGCGGCCCGTTATCGTTGTTCACGTATGTACGCCGATACGTTCCGCGTCAGGGTCAGTACTTTTTGGGCCTGGGTCAGGCTGAGAGACCCCACCCCGCAACTGGGGCTGATCAGGGACTGGGCCAGCAACTGCTCGCGATCCACCCCCAGAGCCACCAGCGCCTTGCATTGCTCTTCCCAGCGGTGTACCAGCGAATCCCGCGTGGCTGCTTCGAGCGCCTCGGCGGAGCCGGTCGGCACCAGGCCCCAGGCGAGCATGCCGCCCCGCGCGATGAATTGTTTGACCTGCCCGCCATACAACAGGAACCGGTCAAAATAGGAATAGGTGTCAAAATTGACGATATCGACGGTGGTTTCCAGGATCAGCCCCCAATCCGTGTTGGCGCAGACATGAATGCCGGACAGCCCGCCTTCGGCGTGGACGACATCATTGATTTCATCGAGGCTGGCCGCGATCTCCCCGGCGGCAATGCTGATCATCTCGGACGACCCGTAGCCCGCCAGGGCCGGTTCATCCAGAAAGAGGATCACCGGGCAACCGGCATCTTTTAACATGCGAATCTGGTACGCGGCTTTCAAGGATAGGAGCTTGACCGCCGCATCCCGCGTGTTGGGGTTGTAATAAATGGCCCGCCCCTGGTCGTCTTTGAGCCCCATGCCGAAGGTAATCGGACCGGTTATCTGGCCTTTGATGGCGGCCGGCTTCGGATCCATTGCGGGAATTCGTTTGAGAAGAACATGAAACCCGCCGGCCGTTTCCTCCCCTACGGCAAACCGGGATGCTTCCAAAGGAAGCGTGCCGCCCGTGACCGCCAGGTAGTCTTCATAAAAATCCGCCAATTCGGTTTCAAACCCGTCGCCGCTCAAATCGACAAAGATCCGGTCATCGTCCTGCCGAAGGCCGGGCATCCCGGGCGCAAACTGCGGGACCATGCCCTCCTCGGGGTTTGCGGGAAGCTGGGCCCAGACCGGTATGCGCGGCGTGGCCTGCCATACCATGGCGGCGGCGGCCTGGTGGTCGTCCACCGGCAGGCTGCCAATCAAAATGGGAAGACAATTGGGGTGAAACACGGTCATAAGATCTCCTAAGGGCTGCTGTTCGTCACTACGGTACCGCACCGGGCCGGAGGCGCCTGGCATACCCGGCGCGCGAAACGGGAATACCCTGTGTATTCAAGCGCCGCGCAACGCCAACCTCTTTTTTATGGAATTTGATTAATTATCACGGCCGAATGGGATTGACAAGATGGGGGCGGCCGCCAGAGCCCGAATTGGCCGCCCATTCGCGATTGACATTGTATTCGGCCCGGTGATATATTTTTCCAATTTAAAGCGGTGACTAATCCCACAAGGTATTCCGTGGCCGATATTATTTCCATATGCGACAAGCTCGATCGCGCCAAACTGGAAAAGGATGTAACGCTGGGTCGACGCAAACAACGCGCGATCGAGCACCTTTTTCAACGGTCGTGCTGTGCGGTCGACTGTGAAAAATGCGGCCTGCCCGTCACCAGGGTCTGTCCGAAGGATGCCGACGATACAACGCGCGACCATCGGGTCCCTTACCAGTTTTGTGACGACTGTACGGAAGAATTCATCGATTATATCGAACGATTGAAGGGTCGGGGCGATCCGGACTGTTACTGGCGCAACGAGGCCTGGCTGGAAGTCTGGTCGACCTGGATCAACCACCGGGCCGCGCTGGACCGGCATGCGCGTTCGAAGGAATTCGCCCGCCTGCTGCAGGAAGTCAAAGACATCACGTCGGAGTGAGAGGAGGCTGTATGTTTGGAATCGGAATGCCTGAGCTGATCATTATTCTGGTGATTATTCTGATCATCTTCGGCGCGGGAAAACTGCCGGAAATCGGTGCTGGAATGGGTAAGGCCATCAAAAGCTTCAAATCGGCAACCGCCGACGACGATAAAAAAGAAACCGAAAAAATCGAAGACGAAAAAAAAGACGTATAGTTTTTTCGACGACCGCGTTTCTCCCTTACCGTTGACACCCGACCCCGGCCGGTGGCCGGGGTTTGCTGTTTGTTGGCCGCCCGAAATCGCCTGATCGTATGACCGCACAGGGTTTACCGCCTCGGATCGGCCTTATTTCCCCCGTCTGGCCCCGTTTTCTCCGGCCGACGTCTCCCGCCCAGCAGATTTCGGACTTTTCGCCCAACGATAAAAACCCCGATCACCAGCAGAACGACAAAGACAACGTTAAACAGCGGGAAATGATCATAGTCCCTGTCCACGGTGCGGAGACTGATGGCATTGGGGAACATTGAAAAAATGCGAATCCGCCAGCCGTAATACTTGACCAGCACCCACGGCTTGTCTGGAACGGAGGCAAAGGCCTGGGCCTGGGCAGTCAGGTCGGCGCTGTTGAACTTGAAATAGGGCGGCCACCCCCACCCGGTGTCCTCATTGCGAAACACCATGGTCTTCCCGTTGCGGGCCACCGAATTGATAAACCGGACATCATACGTGTTGCCGACGCCGCGTGCGGATGTATCCTGGGCATTTTTACTCACCACCTCCCCGCTCTCCCGGTCGACCCGCTTGACGTCGGTGCCGCTGATCTGCACCACGGCCGTGCGGGGAAGATTGTGGAACAAAAAAAGCGCAATCGCGGCCACCAGCAAAACAACCGTGGCGATTTTTATCTTTTTGATTGTTGTCACGTCGGACCTCCTTATTTCCGTTCCTTACAGGATGCGTTGTCACGCCACACCCTGTTCATGAGCGCCTTTGGCAACACCGTCTCGAAACAAGACAAGCCTTTAACCATGCAACAGATTAAAGGCCTGTTATTTCAAAATAAATCAAACTTGCAGGTCCAGCCCCGGAATCGCTCAGAAGGGGATGTCGTCGTCGGCATCGGGGTAGGGCGGAGGGCTGTTGTAATCGCCGCCGCCCGACGTCCCGCCGCCGGTATTCGCCTGGGGACGTCGTCCGCCCGCAGCCGGTCCGCCGCCGCCACCGTCCCGGGGCCCCAGCATCTGCATGCTGCCGCGCATATCGACAACCACTTCGGTCGTGTAGCGGTCCTGGCCGTCCTTCCCTTGCCATTTGCGGGTTTGCAGCTTGCCTTCAATGTAAACCTGACGTCCTTTGGACAGGTACTCGCCACAGATTTCCGCCAGTTTCCCGAAAACGACCACTCGATGCCACTCGGTCTTTTCCCGCCGCTCACCCGAACTCTTGTCGTTCCATGTTTCCGAAGTTGCAATGGAGAAATTGGCGATCGGCCGTCCATCGGTGGTATACCGAAGTTCGGGATCCTGACCTAAATTACCGACTAAAATGACTTTATTGATTCCGCCAGCCATCGAAACCTCCAGAATTTTAAGAATTATCAGCCGTGCTACGCCACGTAACCCATAGCGGATGTCCCTGTTGATGTCAATGCTCGCCAGGTTGACCGGGTTCTTCAAGGATATGCCGATCGCACATGCCGTCGGGTCGGGCGGGAGGTCATGCAAACAGAAGTTGCGGGTTGGATTCTTGTTCGAATTGTATTAAACCCACCTCCGGACAACAGCAGATCAGCGTATCGTATTCACAGCAGGGCCTTTTGGGCTCGCAGGAGAATGAATGGCTGAAGAAAACACGCGGCGTATTCGCCGTGAATTTTTCGGTTCCGCATCGATTCAACAACAGCTGCGCGCTGTCGGGCTTGATTCCTTTGAAGCCCTTTGGACGCACGAGGCCACCTGGGTGGAAGAACCCAACTTTAGGCGTCAGGGCTGGAGCGGTGTCTGCCGCATCGAATTGAACAATGCGACGTCTACTCCCATCGGTATGTATCTCAAGCGCCAGGAAAACCACGGCTACCGAAGTCTGGCAAACCCTTTTCGCTACCAGCCAACGGCCTACCGGGAATATAAACGCCTTGTGGCCATGGAGGCTGCCGGCATAACCGCACCGGGTATCCTCTATTACGGCGAACGCCAGAGCGGAAAAAATTTGCAAGCCATTCTGATGACGCGGGAAATCCCCCCCAGTATCCCGATGGATGATTATCTTGGTCTAACGCAGGAACGTGATCCCGCTGAAGTCGACCGGGTCATCCAGGACACGGCGGTCTTGATCGCAAAGCTGCATCGCCACCACTTCCAGCACTGTGCGTTGTACGGCAAGCATGTCTTGATCAGCGGGGTTGAAACGGCTGCAGGGGCCGGCCGCCGGCTTGCGCCTTACCTGATCGATGTCGAAAAATCCCGTTGGCGGCTTTCCCGCATGGCGATCGCCGTGCGAGATCTGAACCAGTTCCAGCGCCGCGCGCCCTGGACGACGACGCAATGGGACACGTTCCTGGCGCATTATATGGCCGCCGGTCGGGTGGGACGCCTTAAACCCGTTTTGTCATGGCTCATTCAAAAAAAAGCCGCAAGCAAACAGGCCCGACACCAGCCATAGGAAAAGACCGGACTGGAAATAGCAGTCCAGGCGGCGTCTCGCATGACGCAACCCCATGGCAAACGTGGCGGTAAAAAGGAATTTCGAAAATGCGAATCCTCATTGTCGAAGACGACAACACGATCGCCCATTTTATCCAAAAGGGCTTGAAAGAAGAAGGATTTGCAGTCGACCATGTCGATAGTGGCGAGGACGGACTGCACATGGCCTTGACCGAACCCTACGATGCCGCCATCCTCGACATCATGCTGCCCAAACTGGACGGCCTCACCGTGCTCCAGCGCATGCGTGAGCGCGGCGTCACGACGCCGGTCCTTATCCTCAGCGCCAAACGGTCGGTCGATGACCGCGTCAAAGGCCTGCAAAGCGGCGGCGACGACTATCTGACCAAGCCTTTCGCATTTACCGAACTTGTCGCCCGCATCCGTGCCCTGATACGACGCTCGACCGGAACGGCCAATCCCACATCGTTAAGCGCCGCTGATCTCACAATCGATCTTCTGACACGCGAGGTGACCCGTGGGGCCGAGACGATAGACCTCCAACCCAAAGAATATGCCCTGCTGGAATATCTTATGCACAACAAGGGCCGGGTGGTGACCAAAACCATGATCATCGAGCATGTCTGGAATTACAACTTCGATCCGGAAACCAATGTCGTAGAAGCCCGCATCTGCCGCTTGCGGGATAAAATCGACAAAGACCACGATCCCAAGCTGATTCATACCCTCCGGGGGGCGGGCTATGTTCTTAAAGAAAATTAGCCGCCTGCGCCACTACCTGAAGATCAAACTGACGCTGTGGTATACCGGGGTCCTAACCCTGACCCTGCTGGTGGCGCTCCTTTTTCTCTACGCCTCGGTCGAGAACTATTTTATCAAAAGCAAAGACACGGCTATTCGCAATGAATACAAAGAGTTCCAGATTATTTTTCGGGAAGGGGGTGTCCCCGCCGTGCAGCGCGAGGCAACCCTCGAATCCGGCACCGAAGGCATCGACAATGTCTTTTTCAGACTCATGACGCCGGAGGGCCAGCCCGTTGCCCAGTCGAACATGGCCAATTGGAAATCTTTGAGTACACCGGACCCATCGATGATCGCGCAACTCAATGGGACCCCCTATCAGATCGTGACGACCCTGGTTCCGGGGCACCATCACCATGTCCGCATTCTGACAGGGCGGATAGGAACCGACTATGTCTTGCAAATCGGCCATTCCCTGAAATACGATGAACGGTTTCTGCACGACCTGAAGGATATTTTCTTTGTCTTCGCAGCCGCGGCAGTTTTAGCCGGGATTGTTTGCGGGGGATTTATCTCCTGGAAGGCCACGGCCGGCATCAATGACATTACAAACGCCAGCCGGATCATTGCCCAGGGGCGGTTTGATACCCGGGTCCCCACCCGGAACATGAAGGGCGACGTCGAGAATCTGGCGGTCGCCTTCAACACCATGCTGGACCGCATCCAGGCCCTTGTTGCCGGCATGCAGGAAGTGACGGACAACATTGCCCACGACCTTCGCAGCCCCATTGCCCGCATCCGTGCGGCCGCGGAGCTCGCTTTGCATGACGTCAAGGACCCGGAGGAGTACACCGCCGTAATGGCCCACACCATCAGGGAATGCGACCGCCTGCTATCCATGGTAGAAACCATGCTCTTTATCTCCGAGATCGAGTCCGGCACACGGGCCTCCCGGAAGGAAGACGTCGATCTGGCCTTTCTCGTCCACGAGGCCTGCGACCTGTTTCAACCCCTGGCGGAAGACAAACGCATCGCCTTGTCCGTGCAGCAAAGCATTCCCGACTGTCATATCGCGGGGGAACCGGCCACCTTGCAACGCATGATCGCCAATCTGTTGGACAATGCCCTCAAATATACCGAAAGAGGTGGCCGCGTCACCGTGCGACTGGAAGCCGTGCGAAATGAAGCAATTCTCGTCTTTGAAGACAACGGCATCGGCATATCCCCGGAAAACCTGCCCCACATTTTCGATCGCTTCTACCGCTGCGATAAAAGCCGCCACCAGAGCGGCACAGGCCTTGGCCTCAACCTGGCACGTGCCATTGCCATAGAGCATGAAGGGGACATTCAAGTCTCAAGCGAATACGGTCACGGCACCGTCGTCACCGTCAAACTGCCGCAAGCGCGCACGACATCATAATACCAACGGCGGAAATACGCGCTTTGCTCAGGAAGTGAGCGCTCCCGCCACCTCGCCGGCCGCCCTCCGAATCTATACCCCGCTGCTCCCACCACCATTAAAGATGACCAATCGGTAATCTTTTGATCATGAAGCGGTAATGCCTCATCGGCTAAATCATCCCCGTTAAAATCGCTCGTCACCGGTTGTAACAGAAGTGAGGGGCTGTCCTTTTACGAATTACGAGAAGGATGGAAACCGGCTGGGAACGAAAACATGCACTTCATCTTTAAACGTCGACAGATAAATACTTACCACGCCTTGATAGGACTTGTGCTGCTGGGCGGCATCTTTTGGGGGGTGCGTTCGCCGTGGGAACAAAATGAAGCCCATTCTGCCACATACACACAATCTTCCAATCGTGCATACGCAAACTTAAGGATATCAATCCCTCCGATCAAACAGCAACAGACCGGTGCGGCCAAGGACACGGCAACCCCGTTTGAAGCATCACGCGTTGGCGCAGCCAAACATAAAGATAATCGGCGACACACATCTTGCGGCACGGCACACGACAGGCTGTTTGCCAGATTGTTATTGACGCTCTCCAGCCGCCGTCATTAACCCAGCAATCGCCAGCCATAACGGCCAAAGGGCCTCTTATGCAGACAAAAAATCTTGCGTTTTCATCCAAATACACTTTTCAACACGCTCTGAAATACCACGACAAGCACCGCAACACGCTCGGCCACCGTCTGTCGAACTGGCGCGAACAGCGGATGGCCGCCCGGGCCCTGGCTTTGGCAGGCGATCCCGCCACCGTGCTGGACCTGCCCTGCGGGACCGGCCGTTTCTGGCCCTTGCTGGCCCGCAAAGAGGACCGCACGATCCTGGCCGCCGACAACAGTGAGGCCATGCTGTCCGTCGCCCGCGAGGTAAATCCGCCCGAGCTATTGGCCCGAGTGAAAACCTTTCCGTGTTCCGCATTCGATATCCAGATGGGAAATGACAGCGTGGACCACATTTTTTGTATGCGGTTGCTACACCACATTACCCGGCCGGTGGATCGCCTGGCAATTTTATCCGAATTTTATCGCGTAACGCGCGACACGGTGGCCCTATCGCTCTGGGTGGACGGCAACTATAAAGCCGTCCAGCGAAAAAAACTGGAAGCACGCCGGACCTACAAGACCTATCAAAATCGCATCGTTCTCAACCACGCGGTGGTCGAGCGCGAATTTACCGATGCCGGGTTTGTGATCGCCGGCCATATCGATTTCCTGAAATTCTACGCCATGTGGAGGGTCTATGTTCTCAAAAAAAACACCCCATGACGTCCACGAAGTGTTCGGGGCGACCGCCGATCGGGAACGCTTGCGGATGAGCGGACTCGATTGCTTCGAAGCCCTCTGGTCCGTCACGGCCGAAGTGGGTTCATCGCAGCCCTATCCATGTCTTTTTCATGCAACTCAATCGCCAATCAGGTCATCTGGAAATAGTATTTTTTTTCGGGCATGGCTCGCAAACTCGAAGATCATACCTTAACGTATGACAGGCTGGATTTGATGTCCTCCCGGAAAATATTCCGAAACGAGAACGGTAATCGATGCAATTAAAATCCTGGCGGGAAACACTGGGCCCCATCGCCCCCCTGGCCGCATTTGCCCTTGTGACCGTTATCACCCTGGCGCTGGTGCGGACCGGATTGACGGCCTGGCAGTGGGATCGGGTCGTGGCCGTCGAAAAACCCTGGCGCCTGTTCACCATCGGGCTGCAACTGGATCTGCAGCTCGTGGCTTACCTGCTGATATTGCCTGCCGTTCTATTTGTTTTTACGACCCGCACCTCGATCGTGGGACGCGGGGCCGCCCTGCTGACGCGCGTCTGGCTGACACTGGCAATGGTTTTCGTCGTCTTTATGGAAACCGCCACGCCGTCCTTTATCGACGAATACGGCATCCGGCCCAATCGGTTGTTTCTGGAATACCTCATTTATCCCCGGGAAGTGTTTGCCATGCTCTGGGCGCAATACAAGCCCCAATTGTTTCTGGCCGGTATTCTGGTGCCGCTGGCGGCCTGGGGCGCCTGGGTTGTTTTCGGCTGGAGCCTGCGCCGGCGAACTGGCTGGTCGCTGGTACGGTGCCTGCTGGCCTTTCCGCTCCTGGCGGCCCTGCTGGTGCTGGGGGCCCGTTCCAGCCTGGGCCACCGCCCGGCCAATATCAGCACGGCAGCCTTCTCCAGCGACCCCCTGGTTAACGATCTGGCCCTGAATTCGACCTATTCGGTCATGTATGCCGCCTATCGGATGAAGGACGAGAAGGAAGCCGGTAAGTTTTATGGCCGCATGGACGAGGAAGAGATCGTGCGGCGGGTGCGCCAGGCCATGGATGCCCCGGAATCGGCCTTTACAGACCCCGACCGGCCCACCCTGCACCACCAGACCGCCAGCCGGCAAATCGACCAGCCCTATAACCTGGTCATCGTGCTGGAAGAAAGCATGGGCGCCCAGTACGTGGAAACGTTGGGCGGCATCCCCCTGACCCCGCGGCTTGTCAAGTTGTCCGCCGATGGGATGTGGTTTGAAAACCTCTACGCCACCGGCACGCGCTCGGTGCGCGGCATCGAGGCCGTCACCACCGGGTTTTTGCCCACCCCCGGCCGCAGCGTGGTCAAGCTGAGTTCGTTCGGGAAACCGTTTTTCAATCTGGCCGGCTACCTGAAAGGGTTTAACTACCAGAGTGTTTTCGTCTATGGCGGGGAAAGCCATTTCGACAATATGCGGGGCTTTTTTCTCAAGAACGGTTTTGACCGCGTCATCGATCAAAAAGACTATGATCAATGGGAGTTCAAGGGCACCTGGGGGGTCTCCGACGAGGATCTTTTCGTGCGGGCCGACCGGGAATTCGAGGCCTATGGCGACCAGCCCTTTATGGGACTGATCTTTACCTCGTCCTATCACGCCCCGTTCGAGTTTCCGGAGGGCCGCCTGACCCCGGCGGAACTGTCCGACAATCCCGAGCACAATGCCATCCGCTACGCCGACTTTGCCCTGGGGCGCTTCTTCGAACTGGCGCGGCGGTCCTCCTACTGGAACCGCACGATTTTCCTGGTGGTGGCCGATCACGACAGCCGGGTGCGAGGGGCCAACCTGGTCCCCATCCGGCATTTCCACATCCCCGGGCTCATCATTGGGCCGGGCATTCCCCCAACCCGATATACCAATGTCGCCAGCCAGATCGACCTTCCGCCCACCCTCCTCTCGCTGATGGGTATTTCCGGCCAGCATCCCATGGTGGGCCGCGACCTGACATTGCCGCCGCGCCCGGATGGCGGGCGGGCCATCATGCAGTATGCCAACAACCAGGCCTACCACATCGGCGACCAGGTCATTATCCTGCAGCCCGAGCACCCCCCGGCCCAATATACCTACCGCAATCTGGCATTGGTGGATACAAAGACCTCACCGGACCCGGAACTGGCGGCGGATGCCCTGGCGCATGCCCTCTGGCCGTCCCTGGCCTATTACAACCAGTATTATACACTGCCTTGAAAAACTAATTGGCGGAATCGGCAAGCCTATATAGGCCGTCCCGGGCGCATTTCTTTTCCAGGCCAGAGGCCGCGCAAAAAACGTGCGGGAAGCGGGTCCGCGGATGTCAGGGCCCCGTGGGGGCAAACTTCGATGCAGCAGTAGCAGCGGATACAGCGATTGTAGTCAAAGCGCAGACGATCGTCACGGCATTGAATGGCGTCGGCCGGGCAGTATTGCCAGCACTCCCCGCACAGGCGGCACGTATCGGCGTCGGCCACCGGCCGTCGCAGCAGATGACGGCGCAGGAGGGGCTGCAGCCATCCCGGACCGAAGCGCGTCGTGCCGGTCTCCGGCAGTGTGAAGGCGATGCGGTCCGGCCCGTCGCCGGTGATACGGGCAGGATCGTGTGAAATACCGAGGATTTCGGCCGCCGCCAGGGTCGGCAGCCCCTCCGGGGGCATGCCGATCAGGTCGCACGCAGCATGGTCGGCGGCAAAGGCACTCCGGCTGCCGATCAGAAGCCCCAGCGGCACCGGCCGGCCAGCTTTGCCCGGGCCATCGCCGTCCATCCCCAGAATGCCGTCGATCAAGGTAAAGGCCGGCGCGATCGCCTGATGGATCTGGACGATCAGTCTGGCGAACAGGGCCTTGTCGCGCCCGGCCCGCATGTGCCATTCGGGTTTTTTAAGGCCCACCACACAGCCGAAGGTATTCTTCACCCCCAGGGTCAGCGTCATCTGGCTGTGGGTCTTGAATTTCGCGAGGTTGATCACCGCGTCCGCTTCCAGGGCCTGCCGGGCCAGCGGCACCTCCCGGAAAGGGGGGCCGATGTCCACGGTGGTTTCGGTATCGAAGGCCTGGAAGGGGACATCCAGATCCTTCAAG
>Ga0180430_10002294_pt1 | contig 17460 bp, 8 predicted proteins | sample SS_ome_9_FD_132999 | JGI IMG/M metagenome (GOLD analysis project Ga0180430, IMG submission 132999) | Hypersaline lake sediment archaeal communities from the Salton Sea, California, USA - SS_1_S_2 metaG | ecosystem: Environmental > Aquatic > Non-marine Saline and Alkaline > Hypersaline > Sediment... | reverse complement strand
CCGAGGCGCTCCGCTGGTTTCGTGCTGCTGCCGCCAAGGGACATGTTGCCGCTGCTGACGCGATTGCCGAAATGATGGGCGTCAGCACAGCGGCGACGGAGTGATTGACGCTGTAGTTCAATTCGATTCTATGTTAGCCGCGGGGCTTTGTTTGCAATCTTACTAAGGACGCTTAAGTACAACCGTCTCGTCGCTGCTCGCGTCGGTCATGATCTGGCGGATGCGGGCGACAACGTCCGGGTGATCAGCAGCGATGTTCGTTTGCTCGCCCAGGTCGGTTCGCAGGTCGTAAAGCTCGATCGGGCCGTCAGGCACTTTGTTTGTGTTCAATCGAATGCCCTTGTACGGACCGAGCCTTACGCCTTGCTTGCCGCCCTGTTCCTTGAATTCCCAGTAGAGATATTCGTGCTTGGCCTGGTCGTCACGATCGAGAAGCGCGGGCAAATAGCTAATGCCGTCGCCGCCCTCCGGTGCGTCGATGCCTGCAAGCTCGCACGCGGTGGGCATGAGATCCCAGAACGCCGAAACGTGATCGCTTGTCGTACCCGCCGCGATTCGACCGGTCCAGCGTGCGATCAACGGAACGCGAACGCCGCCGTCGTAGAAGTCTCGCTTCATGCCGCGCAGCGGACCGTTGCTGTCGAAGAACGTGGGCGTCGCGCCGCCTTCGCCGTGTGGGCCGTTGTCGCTTGTAAAGATAACGAGCGTCCGGCGACCGAGTTCGAGTGCGTCAAGCTTGTCGAGCAGTCGACCGACATCGCGGTCCATTCGCGTGATCATCGCCGCGTGTCCCTTTTGCGGGTCGGGCCAATCGCGCGCGGCGTACTCGCCCAGCTCGGGCACTTCCATTCCTTCGCGGCCCGCCTCGTTGTTCGCGTGTGGAATGTTGTAGGCGAGGTAAAGGAAGAACGGATCGTCTTTCGAGCGCTCAACGAAATCAAGGGCCTCGGTGGTGAAGAAATCGTGTGCGTAGTCGATCTTCTTCTCGGCCACGCCACACCCGTTGGGTCGACCGGTCTTGGGAACGTTTCGTAGCGGGAACTTTTCCGCACCCTTCCACAGAAACGGCGGATAGAAATTGTGCGCGTGCCACATATCGAGATACCCGAAGAAGTAATCGAACCCGGCTTTTTCCGGCGCGCCCGGCGGAGGCGGATGCCCCACACCCCATTTGCCGATACACGCGGTCCGATATCCGGCCCGCTGCAGGAGTTGGGCGATCGTAACATCCTCGGGCATAAGCTGCACCGCGTTGTTCCCACGCACGCGGGTGTGTCCCGTGTGCAGACCGGTCATCAGCGAGCAGCGCGACGGCGCGCAGACCGTGCAACCGGCGTAGTGTTGCGTCAGTCGGATTCCCTGCTGGGCCATGCGGTCGATCCGCGGCGTTTGAATCTGCCGCTGCCCGAAGCAACCCAGGTCGCCGTAACCGAGATCATCGACCATAATGAAAACAAGGTTCGGCCGCTCGTCGGCCGCGCTGGAGATCGAGGGCACTAAAGCGAAGGCGGCAAGGATCGCAAGGAAGATCGAGGTTCGCATCGGAATTGCTTTCATCGCGGGGAATGAGAAATGAATCGCAGGGAAGAAGATGTTAACATCTATTATCATTGAGCGCAGCGGTGGTGTCAAATTCAATCGACGATTGCGAACCAATTGTTAGCCGCGTGGGCTTGCCCCGCGCTGTTATATACATCACGACAATGCGTTCTGCTTGCTCCCAGCGGTGGCGGGAGCAAGTAGAACCCTTCGTCAACTTGTTTATAAGAACCAGGACAAGCCCCGCGGCTACAGTCTGCCAGATCCGCCCGTAAGTCGTGCCGGTTGCACAGCGTCGGAAGACCGCGAAGACCTTGCGGGCGGTTTTCGGGCCTCCGGCTTTTTCTCACCCGAAAACGCAAGAAAAACCGACCTTTCGGAAAAGTTTATGGTCGGCAAAAAGGGTGAATTTCTTTAGAAATAATGGGAAGTTTCAAGTGTTTCTGTAGCAAGGACTTACGACGAATCCTGTATTATTTGGTCCATGGAAATCGGTTGCTGATCGGCGTTTTTTCGCGCACACTTATGGTCAAAAAGCTATGCTTTTGCGCGTCAATAGATATGCGCTCCATGGTGGATCGTCCGCCTTTTGGCCCGCATGTATAAAATTTATTGACGATGGAAAAGCGACTAGATAAACACCCAACATAAGGTGGACCGCCACCGAAACGAGAGAAGAACAATGAACACTTGGAAACTTCGAAAAGCGATGCTGGGCGGGATCGTGATCGCAGTCACGTTGAGCCTCTTCGTCGGACTGCCGACCTCGGCCCGGGCGACCGATTTGTCGTGCTGCGCCGTGCCCGTCTATCAAAACGTCTATAAGACGATTTACGAACCGAGGCAGGTAACGAGCTTCCGGCTTCAGTACGAGACGAACTATGTCACCAAAAAAATGATCTGCAAGCGACCGGTCTGGGCGACAGAGACCCGCGAGCGAACATACAACGTGCAGCGAGTCGTTCCGCAGACGGCCTATCGCGAGCAGTCGTGTACGGTACAGGTTCCCGTCTGGACGACCTACATGAAAGACTGCAGCTACCAGCGAACCCGCTACGAACGACGGACCTCGATGCGCGAAGAGAATTACACCGTCATGCGGCAGGTCACCGAACAGCGGTATCGCGACGAGTGGTACTCGGTCTGTCGGCCTGTAACGCAGACGATCATGCAGAAGCAATCGTACACGACGTATGTTCCGGTCACGTCGACGCAAACGCAGTTGGTTCCGCAGCAAGCGGTCATGGGAAAAGTCGTTCAGCAGACGGTACCTGGCGGGACGAAGCTTCAACGAATGCCCGGCTCGACGACGATCAATCCGCTGACCGGTCGTGCCGAATATAATCGACGCGGACTCTACTGGGTAACGAAGCCCCCAACCACGACGAATCGAGTCGTACCGACGGTGCAGACCTACATGACGAAGCGTGCGATTCCCGTTACGACGATGATGCCGCAAACCGTCACCCGCGAAATACCGATCAAGGTCACCAGCTATCGTTACGAGCGCGTCTGCCGCAAGGTTCCCTACACGGTTTGTCGTATGGTGCCCGAGCGGTGCGTGCGTAAGGTGCCCGTCGTTACGCTATGTCCGGTAACAGAAATGGTCGAGCGGAAGGTGCCCGTGCGTGTTTGCAAGATGGTACCTCGGACGACGGTCCATAAGATCCCGGTGACGACGTACAAGACGATTTGCGAACCTCGCACCGAGCAATATCAGGTTCGCGTCTGCAAGATGGAGACGTACGAGCGTGAGATTCAAGTTCCTTGCACGTCTGTACGGAAGGTTCCTGTAACGTGCACGTACTATGTCCCGCGGGTCGTATGCTGCCCGACTTCGGTCTGCTGCCCCGCTACACAGACGAGTGTTTCGGCACCTGCGACGCCGACGAAGACGTTCGAACCTACGAACGAGCCCGCGGAAACGCCGGCCGAAAGCAACCCGAAGGAAATTCGAACTCCGCCGGTCGAGCCCTCGCCTGCTGAAAAGAATTCAAAGACGAATCCCGAAGAGATCGAGACTCCGGTTCCGAGCACGCCGGCTGATCAATCGCTGACCGAAAGCGTGTATCAGACTCGCAAGATGGTGCGACTTTCGGAGGTGAAATAAGGATGAAAGAGGAAGAATGAGGGATGAAAGGTTCCTTGTTCTTCGTTCGCCTGCGGGCGATCCTTCCTATGAATGACGCCGATTGCAAAAGATCGATTGCAATCGGCGTCATTTTTTTATGTGCTTATAGATTGTGCGTAAATCTTTGTTAATCTTTTTTGCCGAAGATCGCTGCCAGCGATAGGGACGACCAGGTTTCAAAGCTGGGTGCGTCAGCCAGCAGCTCGTCGACTGGGAAGAATCCCCACTCGATCAGATCGGTTTCGCTCGGTGTCACCTCGGGGCGCTCGACGCGGCAGAGGTGAACGATGCCCAGGTGTACGCTGCCGACTTCCGTGCTGTCGTCGTTAATCATCCCAACGCGGTCGTTCGTATAGGGCGTGTCGATCGTGACTTCCTCTTCGAGCTCTCGGTCGAATCCTGCGCGGTAGGCGGCCCAACCGTCGGCGGTTGTGCCCGACTCGCCGTCGACGACGTCGCCACCCGCTCCGCCGATCACATCATCGAGCGAAATATGTCCGCCGATTCCGACGCTTCGCTTGCGATGCAGCCGGCCTTCGCCCATGCCGGTTCCGCGCGTGTAGCAAAAGACGCGATCCTTGCCATCCTCGTTATAAAGAAAAATGACGTAAGGAATCAACTGTTTCAGCGACGGGTCGGTCTCGACCTGCGAGCGGGGAAGGAACCGAACGAACTGCGGCTGAAGCAGATGATCGAGATAGCGATCCGCTTCGGGGCAGAAACCTTGAAATACGCCCAGGCGGTGGAATTCTTCGGTCGGCACGACCAGCACTTTCTCTTGAGCGACGTCCGTCATTGATGGTCCTTCACAGGTTAGGGGAATGTTAATGGTTTCAGGTGGAATTTGGTTGCGCTAAAGTAAGCGGCAGGGCGCTAGCTTCCAGTTTTCACGGCAAGATCGATCAGCATGCACCGGCGGCTAACGCCGAGCCGCTATCGTATGGACGCTAAATATCATCTGTATCCGTGGTTTGTAGGAGCCGCGACGGGCAAAACGGGCGGCGTGCCCACCCGTGTCGGGGGCAGCCGGTTTCGAACCTTTCCAGTGCGGTATTATAACCGAATATTGCCCGGCGGGGCACCATCCCCCGTAGAATTCGAATAACCGGAAAAAGAATCTTTGCCCCCGCAGTGCGAAACGCTTGCAACCGGTTCGCAGCATGGTAGAATCTAGGTAGTTTCTAGATTTAGCGGAATGTAGGATTATGCGCTCCGCAATCTTTTTCGAGTTATCCAAGCCACATAAAAAAGGCTGAATAATTTTTCCCATTTTTCACGAGGTAATGCAATGCGAAGTTTAGCGGCATGGACTTTAATGTTGGCGTTGATCGTCGGCTGTGGTGGTGGCGATGATCCCGCGCCCCCGGCTGGCCCTGGCACACCCCCGGCACCGTCCGATCCTTCCGATCCGGCAACCCCGACGACCCCGCCGACAGCTTCGGCGAGCGTTCCGTACGCCAGTGCCGATTTCGGTACGGCAGTTGTCATCCGACCGAACCGTATTTTCGGTTCGTCGGTTATCCAGCAGTTCCAAGAAGGTCCGATTTACGGTCAGGTCATTGGGATGACCGAAGCGCTTGGAATCAATCTTAAGTCGCTTGACAAGATTACGATTCTCATTCCCTCCGATGCAGAAAAACTGATGGCCGCCACCCAAGCAAGCGACGGCCCGCCGCCGGTAGGTATCGTCATCGAGTCGTCGTCTCCGCTCGATTTCGAAGGCGTCCTGACGACGCTTTCGGAAATGCCGATGCAATCGCCGCCGTTCCTTCCGCTTTCGGACACCGACATTGCCGGTCAGGCATGCAAGGCGACACAACTCGGTCCGGTCTTCTGCCAGCTTGACGATCAGACGGTCTTGATCGCGATGGAACCGACCTTGATGGAATCGATGCTTGGCGCGAAAGATGGTGGAAGCGGCCCGTTGGGCGCCGCAATCGCTACGTTGCCCGAAGAGGGTGACCTTTCGATCGCTATCGCCGTCGAGCCCTATCGTGCAACGCTCGCTCCGCTTGCACAGCAACTCCAAGAGTCGCCGTTCCCGAAGCTCGCTACGCTTCCTGACGATGTCGATAATATCGGTTTGACGATCGATCTTACGGGCGATTCGCTCTTGGCGTTGACGCTTGGTGCGACAGCCGATGATAAAGCGATCGAATTGCGAACGACCGTTGATGCCCTTAAGGGTTTCGGTCTGACGATGCTCCAAGGTGCTGCTTCGCAAGGACAAGTCGATCCCGAAGCGATGGAAAAGATCGCTGGTCTGCTCAACGGACTGTCGACCGGTGCCGATGGCACGACCGTGACGGTTGCGCTCGCGCGTCCGGAAGGTTTCGATGAGATGGTTAGCGAGCTTGCCATGCAGGCACTCGCTAGCGGCGGTCCTGGCATGGCCACGGGACCAGCAGTCTCTCCGATGGACAAAAGCAATCTGCATCAAATCGGTATCGCTTTTGCAACCTGCGAAGGGAATCACGGATTCTACCCGCCTGCCACGATGGGAACCGATGCAGATGGCAACCCACTGCTTAGTTGGCGTGCCGGTGTCCTGCAGTTCATGGACGAAAAAGCACTTGGCGATCAAGTCAACCGAGCGCAGTCATGGGACGGCGCGGATAACTCCCAGCTGTCCGATTCGATGCCCGACGCTTTCGGTTCGATGGAAGCGCCCATCGGCGAAGCAACCGTAATGCTCGTTACCGGACCGGGCACGCTCTATCCGGAAGCGAGTACGCGTCCGAAACCGGCGGATATTACCGACGGCATGTCGAACACGCTGCTGGCGATCATGGTTCCGGCCGAAATGTCCGTACCGTGGATGAAGCCCGAAGATATCGTCTACGATCCCGAGGATGTCGAAACCTTCATGGAAACCTACATCGCAGAGCCTACAGCGGCGCTGATGTGTGACGGTTCGGTCATCACGCTCGATCCGCTGGGCGATCCGGAAATGCTCCGTCGATTGATCGACCCGGCCGATGGTGAAGTCATCGATATGGACTTTGTCATCTATCCCGAGGACGATTTAGGCCCGATGGATAGTATGGATGACGAAGATTTCGGTCCCGGTGATGGTTTCGGTCCGATGGACGGCATGGAAAGCTTCGAATCGATGGACGACACTGATGGCCCGATCATTGAAGGCCTCGACGCTCCGGAAGATAGTCCGATGATCGATGAGCCCGCCACGATGGACGCTCCGGCAACGATGGACGCCCCGGCCGATGATAGCAACGAAGCGTTCAATCCGTTCAACGAGTAAGCGTTTTTAAATGACCGATATTTCGGTCGCTGAAAGAATTTCAACCGCGCGGCATTCGACCTGTTCGAACGCCGCGCGGTTTTTTTATTTGCCCATACATTTCTTATGCAGTGTATTCATTTCTGAAACGACTGCCCGATCATATATTGTCAGCCACCTATGGAAAGGACGAACAGCTCTGCGTGACTAGGCTCTGCGAGATGAAACTTTGAAATCGTCATGAAAAGTCGAATTGCAGGGGAATTGTTGTAACATTTTTACGTTGTTTAATTACTATAGTTGATAGAGTGATTGTTGGCCGCCTCGGTTTGATCGCATATGAACCGAGGCGTTTTTCATTCACTCATCAACTTTGCCAAACACATCATTGAAGGGACATTTGAGAGAGGCACAAAAATGTTTCGTGGGACCGTTCTATTCTTGGCTCTATTTTCAGTTGCGTTTATGATCCACGCTCAGGCGGAAGCCTGGACCGTGCTGGGTAGCGGCACTGGTTCGCTGGTCGGTGGCGATCTTACCGATCCGGAAAACGATATTGTCGACAACACCGGTGCGGCGCCTTATGGCGGTTCGGGCTACAATTGGAAAAGCGTTAGTTCCAGCAGCAGCCTTTGGTTCAATAGCTATGGTGGAAGTAACGAAGCGGCGCTCGATCTGTTCGACAACCAAGTCGGCGGCGGTGGTGCCAAGTGGTATGATGGTGGAGTTTCCGATTATTGGGTCGCCGTCGAGTTCGACCAGCCTTACACGCTCGATTCGTTCACGATCGGTTCGGGCAACGATTCCGCGACCTCTCGCCAACCCGACATTTTCCAAATCCAAGGATCGAAGGACGGTTCGACCTGGACTGATATTTATTCGTACGATAACGACGGCACGTCGCCTTGGGGAAATGCGAATAACAACCAAATCTTGGAGTGGGCGGCAGGCGTTGATTTCACCAAGCCCTCAGCCTATTCGTGGTTCCGACTCAATGTCGATTCGGACAACGGTGGTGGACTCGATCCACAACTTACCGAGTGGGAACTCTTCGGCACGGCCGTCGTCCCGGAACCGTCGACCGTCGTGATGGCACTCTTCGGTCTGGTCGGAATGCTCGCGTTCCTGCGAAAGCGAAAGAAGTAAGATCGCAATCGAGGCGCCCCCACGCTGAAAATCAAATCAACAGAAATCGCCGCGCAGATATAATTTGTGCGGCGTTTTTTTATGCGCATTGAATAAGGTATCGTGTAGGGCGATTGATCGACCCGCCGATCACGATTCCCTCGGATTACCAAACGATCGTTATCGATAAGGAGGGATTGGTTTCTGTAATGCTGCCAGATAGTCGATCGCTTCAACAAGTTGGCCAGATCGAGTTAGCCCGATTCATCAATCCCGGCGGCTTACGAAAAATGCAGGGCAACCTCTACGCCGAGACCGACGCCTCGGGCCCACCGACGGTTGGTAGTCCTGAAGTGGCCGGACTGGGTAAGATTCGCCAGCACGCTTTGGAAGCATCGAATGTCGACCTCGAAACCGAGCGACTAGAATTCGGGCGCACCCGCCAGACGCTTGGCGAGATTCGCGAGTTGCTCCGCGAGATGCAACGAAAATGAAGTTATTTGATAAACCCTGGGCCGTATGATACCATGGATGATGGTATTTATTATTCGCCCGATGTCACTTTAAAGCTGACAATTCTTATCGCATGATGTAGTCGCTCTTTTGAGGATCATTCTATGATTATTGTTTCTCGCTTTTCTTTCTTTGTTGCACTCGTCGTATCTTATGCTGCTGCACTGGTTGGCGCGGCGGAGGTGAAACTGACGATTCCGAATCAACTGAATCATACTTGGCCGGGCGAGCTCGTTTCGTTCGATCTCGATCCTGGCAAAGTTGCCGGCGTGACGGTGATGGAGATTCAAGGTCGCACGCGGCCCGTGCAGATCGAGCAGGTCGATATCGGCGGGCGGCTTAAGTCTCGCGTTTGGACGTATGTGACGATCGAGGGGAAAGACGCGGAAGGCGAGAAGCTCGATATTTCGACCGTGCCCGCGATACTCAAGTCCGGTCGAGCATCAGCGGGTATCAAGCTTAGTCGACAAGGGGATTACTACCTGATCGATAACGGTACGTATCAGTTTCGGCTCCACAACTACCGGGGAAAACTGTCGCGGCCGACGGAGCTGAGCAAGCTGCCTCACTGGGTCGGCGGAATGAAGACGATCGGTCAAAAAAACTTCGATGGTCGAGCGTACTTCGAAAGTCGCGCAGTCTGTACCGCTGCAAAGACCGAAATCTTGCAGCAAGGTCCGGTCTTTATCGATTTCAAAATCACGTATCAGTTCGAGCAGCCCGAAGACGAACCGACCGATCCGGTCGAAGCAATGCCGCTAGCGCTCGGAAAGCAGTCGCATCTTTTCAAGCCGAACCAGCCGCCGCGTGAGGCGCTTCCCGCGCGAACCAATAGTTATGAAGTCCTCGTGCGATTCGTCATGGATGATCCATGGATCGATGTGAACGAGCGGTTCCATTTTCCGCGCGATCCGGAAGCGAACGCATACGGTGTGACGCAATATTACATCGAGTGGGGTGAGCAGGGCCTGAAGGTCGATACCGCCACCTGGGTTCGCTGGTTCGAGTACGATGTCTTCGGCGGCAATGTCGACCAGAAGTATGTGCCAGCCCGGCCGCGACCGGCGCAGAAAGGTCGACCTTTCGCTCTGCTGCGCCCGAAATGGAATCAAGGTGGCGGCGGTGCTCAGGATTTCGTTCTAACCTCGGGCGGTCCGCCGCCGAAGATGGAACGCAAGAAGGTGGATGGTCAGTGGGTCGAGGTCGTTAAAACACCGGCGGCCTCGAATTACGATCCCGAGAATCCGGCCGCGGGCGTCATCGCCGCTTACGCGAGCAAATGGGTCGGACCCTACGCGAACTACATCCCGGTTTATGTTTATGACGGTCGCTGGGGAAAGGCACGATTCCCGATGACCGACGGCGAGCGAAGCGAGATGCACTACGGGCAACGCGCCTACGGTCTGCTCGTCGGACCGCGTCGCATGTTTACAAGCTTAAATAGCGTTGTTCGCCGGCATACCGACTGGACGCTGACGGCGCAGATCAACAAGTATATCTTGGAGTGGCGACGCAATCCGAAGCTTGCCGGGCCGAACGTGCTGATTTCACGCGAGGAATTGTCGCGACTTCAAGCGGAATATATATCGGGTCGCGACACGCCGATCAATCGGATCCTGCGCGACGCAAAGCGGGAGCTCGATGAACTTACGCGGCAGCGTGAACGGACGGACGATCGTGACGAACTCAAGGCGATTGACAAGAAGCTTCGGAGCGACGACTTCGATCTTGTGCGGCTGATTACCGAAAACGCCAGTCGCGATGTGCGGATGCCCGACTCGGGTCTGTGGCGGGGACGCCGTTATCAGGACGATTTCCTCAATCCCACGTCGAGCCCGACACGTGGCATTCCCGGTTTCGCCAAGGCCGATCTCTTCGCGGCCGGTCAGCCTCTCGGCGGTGCGAGTCAGGCGGCGTTTGGGTATATCGCCACCGATTTGGACGCTTGGCCCGGATGGCACCAGGGATGGCGGCCGGGCAATCCGAACTTCCATACGGACAAGTACATGGCGGCGCTCTATGTGGGAGGAGCGTTACGCGACCATCCACACGCGCGGGAGTGGTTGCAGTTCGGGTACGAGAACTTTATGGACGATCAGCGAAAGGTGCTCTTTCCGCCGGATGGCGTCGGCTTCGAGTGTCCCGGTTACAGCGGATATTCGATGAAGCTGCAGTTGGCGATCGCGCGGATTCTGCTCAACGCCGGGTACGGGAATGTCATTGCAAACAATCCGCTGGTGAAGAAGAACGGCGCGTGGCACCGCAAGCTTATTACGCCTTATGACCGTCGTATCGAGCGACGTCACGAGGCGCCGCTGGGCGACACGCATCGTTGGGACAGCGGACTTTACGCATCCGGCTATGCGAAGCTCGCCCGCTTCTTTAAAGAGAAGGACCCGAAGTTTGCGTCCGAAATGATGGGAGCATGGAAGCTGCTTGTCGAATCGAAGCCCGCTGACACGGTCAAGCTGCCATCGCTTATGGAGGAGATAACGCAGATCGATCGAACGATTCGCCCGACGCCCGCGGACGAGATGGATTGGAGCAGTCAGGCGTTCGAAGGTTTTGGCGCGATCCTTCGGACCGGTTTTGGCACGCCTGCGGAGACATTCCTTACGCTCAAGGCCGGTTCCGCGCGGGGACATTATCATAACGACGAGGCGTCGTTCCACTACTATGCGGACGGCACGCCCGTGGCGTTGGATTACAACTGCAGCTACTCACCGCGCGGCGATCACGGGGCGCTGCACAACGCGATGACGTTCGGTCGAACAGCGACGTTGTATCACAACGGCCGTGGCGATTCGGTGCCTGCAATGGAGGAGAATGGTGCGTCGGCAAAAGTGGTTGACTTTGTTTCGACCGATGCGGCCGATCTTTGTAAAACCGAGCGTGTGCAGAGCTCGCTGACGATGCGGCCGATCTATCCACAAGATAACGAGTTCGGCCGACATTACGAAAGTCGCACCGTCCAGCCGATCACGCACCGTCGGACGCTAATGATGATCAAGCACGTGGCGAACAGTCCGCTTACCGATTACTTGGTTGTGCGGGACGAAACCGATTCAAGCGAGCGGCAGCAGGTCAATCTGCATCTGCTTGCACGCGAGGTGTCGGTCGAGGGGGACACTGTCAATGCCGTCGGTCAGTGGGACAAGGATATGATCGTTTATCTGGCCGAGGCGACCGATCCGGAGATTGAAGTTCGGAGTTGGCACTATCACGACGATTGGATGGTCGGTCCCGACGAGTACGTTCTCCGCAAAGGCGAGTCGATGAGCGAGTGGAAGTCTCGCATGGAATCGCTAATGAAGAAACATCGAGTACGGTCACTCCCTCTTAAGGATTGGAAGCCGACGTGGCAGAACCCGAAGGAGCCGGCCAGTCAGGCCTGGGCCCAGCGGATCCGCGAAACCGAAGGCCGAGCCCTTTGCCCGCCGCCTTATTGGAATGCGTCGTGGATGTACGGCGAATATCAGGTCTGGTTGCGCATTCACACTCGACCGGGCACGCCCGTTCTGTGGGTGTTGTATCCTTACAAGCGAGGTGAGCAGCGACCGACGATCGAGCGTCTGGAAGAAGGCGGTGTGCGGGTTGCGATCGGCAGCCATACGGATGAAATTCGAGTGACCGACGACGGCATTGAGGTCGTGCAGAATGGGAAGGTAACGCGGCTCGGGAAGTAGTTGGAGTTTTCTTCATATTCGTTTGGCGCGATTATAGGCGTCATCGCTAAGCCCGATCGCCGATCAAGATCGGCGGCTAATATTCTACTTGCGAATGTCGTTGTTATTTTCAACACGTCGAATGAAACAGCCCGCCGACCGGTTTCAATTCGTCGGCGAGCTTGTTGTAGATTTTGACGGCCGTTTCGGTCTCTTCGACGTGAACTTCGATGCCGTGCTCTTCGCAGAACTCGAGTGTTTCGGGTGCGACGCAGAGACGTTCTTTCATACCGGTGCTTAGGATGATGATCGTGCAGCCGCGCTGGATCAGTTCGACGATCTCGTCGGGCCGGATGCCCGGCTCGTGTTCCATGCCCGTTTCCGACCAATCCCAGGGTCGCCCTCCGCCGGGATAGAGGATGAAATCTTTCCCCTCTTCGAGCTCTTCGACGACCATGCGCCCCCAGGAGATTTCGAGAATCTTCGGCGATGCGGAGTTTAACATGATAGGTTCCTTGTAACGTGAGTCGAACAGAGGGCGGTCAATATCGATCGTTGGTCATTGGACGCCGCCTACAGGAAATACCGGGGGCTAGCGCCCCTGCCGCTTACGTGATGTGAACGGTAAAGCAATTCTACTCTGCCGTCCACGTGGCGAAAAGGTCGTCGAGGAGTTTTTCGTCCAGATCGCTGTCGGCCGGTTCCTCTTGCGGTGGTAGGTCATCTTCCAGCAGAGGTTGCTCGAGCGCCGCGTCGAGTGCGGTCGTCGGGTCGATCGGCTCGAGTGGTTCGAGCGATTGCGGAACGATCGGGTCGAGCGGCGTGTCGACCGATGTATCGACAGTGACGGTCATGTCGGTCGATTCCGTCATCACGGTGACGACTTCGACCGAGACTTCCGGAGTCGTCGGCTCGGGTGAAGGCATTGATGATGCGACGGGCTCGGTGACCTCGGTCGGTGTTGCGGCGGGAATCTCCACGGTCATCGCCATCGGGGCCGGTTCCGGTATCGCGAGGGGAATCATCATCGAAGCCGGCGGCGGAATGACGGCCGGCTCGGGAATCGGCGGTGTGATTAATTTGAGCGCATCGGTCGCGTCGGTGTAGTGGCGACGAACGGTGATTGAATCGTAGGCGTTGACTCTGCCGTCGCGATTGAAATCGAAGACGACCGTCGGGTCCGCCTCATTTCGCCAGTTATACGTTGTTGCTGAAGCACGAAGCGTTGCAGCGTCGGCAGCGTTCACCTCTGCGTCGTCCTGGCTGTTCCCCGTATCGCACGGAGCGTTGCCGAAGTAGAAAACATCGCTGGCGGGCAACCGATTGTCCGCCGACGTTTCAAACGTTACTTCGAGCCACTGGCCGACCGCGGTTTCCTCGTCGAACGTCATCACAATCCGATCGCTGCCGCCCGCACCTGCACCGATCCGGACTTGGAACGCGGCCGGATCGGGTCCGACGGACCAACTGCTCGGGTCGTCGGAATTGCCGACATGGAATGAGAGATCGTCGACCGAAACGGTTCCCCGATCAGACGCTCCCCAGTCGAGATCGATCATAATTCCCGTAATGCCGGTGGTGTAGCTTGTGTAGTTGGCAAACGTCGCGGTCTCGCCCGGCAGAAGCGCGGTTTTGTCGGTCGCAATCGCGTCATCGTCCCGAGAGTCGATCCCCAAACCGCCACCATCGAGCGTCGATTCGTTATAGAACAAATGACGCCCGAGAATTTGTGAGCGAACGGGCTGCACGTCGATCGTTACCGTTATCGGATCGCTTACGAAATACCCGTCGGTTAAGCGATACGTGAACGAGTCGAGACCGAGATATCCGGGGTACGCTCCGTAACTGAACGATCCGTCCTCGTTGAATTCCAGAACCAAACCGTTTTGTGGGTCGATGATTTCCGGATCGCCGGCTGGGCGAATCGCGGCGACTGCGTCGCAGAATCCGACGCCGGGCACGCAGAAGCTGTCAGCATCGTTCGAAAGCAGTCCGTTGGCCGCGTCGATATCGAGGATGCTGAACTCGTACAAGATGTAAGCATCGTCGGCCGTAACGAGATGGTTGGGGAAGCTGCCGTAGGATGCGGTCTGCGCGATCCAGTTCGCCGGATCGTTGCCCCAAGCGACGGGTGAGATTCGATGCAGCGTGCCGTTTAGCCCGTCAACGACGCCGTCCGCGCCGACCGGCCAAGGTGCCGTGTCGTTGTAGTCGACCTCGTCCTCGATCATGTAGGGCGTATACGCGGGTTGATCTTGTGGCGGTTCGTCCGGTCGGCGGATTCGAATTGTTTCGCCGCCGTTGCCCAAGCTACCCGAGAAGGGGCCGACGATATCGACGCCTGCGGTTAGCGGTCCGAATCCGTAACGCGTGGTGAATTCACCGAGTCGAACCGTATCGCTTGGATCGAAACCGACAACGAGGATCGTATCGTAGCTTGCGATTTCGAGTCCCGCGGGGAAGTCGTAATCGATTCCGCCTGTGATTCGCCAAGGTGCCGTTTCATTCGCATCCTGGCCGCCGTCCTCGTCGTAATCGTACCAATCGAGCGGAATCGTCTCATGTGTTGCGTTGTAGATTTCGATAAACTCGAAGTTTCGCTCGATATACGTTTCCTCGTCGACGCCCGTGGGCACGGCCGGGTGGTACATGATTTGACTGATCGAAACGCGCGGCGGTCGGGGTCCCGGATTCTCGCTGCCAAGGCTCCGCTCGATCATCGGGTACATGCTGCCCGAGCCGTCGGGCCAACGACCGAAAGATTCACCCGACAGTGCCGGACCGACGTCGATCTTGTCGACGAACTGGTCGAGCGCACCGCCTGCGTCGACCGAAACGAGCCACACGTCTTCACCAAAGACGGAGTCGAATCGCATCGTAACACCGGCTGCGGCGAAATCGTTTTCGTCCAGCGTAATGTACGCGCCAGAAGCAAGGATCGTGTCAGCCGGAATCTGGTATTTCAGCAGCGTCTCGGGGTCGTCCGAAATCCACCAGCCGCCGATGTCGATATCCGCGCCCGTCGTGTTGTAAAGCTCGACCGTGTCGTAAAGCGGCGGGTCGGTGTGCGTTAGCAGCTCGTTGATGACGACCGTGTCGACGCGCGGCAGCGCGGCGGTGCCCGGCGTTCCGTGGACTTTTCGGCTGCTCGACCAATTGTCGCCGTCCGACGGATCGGTATCGAGATCGACAAGTGTCATCGAAGCGCCGATGCCGTCCGCGCGACCGGGCCAGGAACCGGAATCGCTGTAATTGATCGAAACGATGCGGCGGTCGAACGGATCGGTAAGATCGAGATCTTCGCCGCCGTCGCTCAATCCGCCGCTCCACTCGCCTGCAACGTTGATCGAGGAGATGTCAGGTCCGTACCGAGCGGTAAACGCGTCGATATCTTCGACGATCACGATGTACTCGCCCGGGTCGAGCGTCGTTCCCTGAGCGAACGTATATTCAACGCCGTCGGTAAACTCGACGCCGCCAAGATCGAGCTGCTCGGTCGACGCGTTAAAGAGCTCGATAAACTCGAACTTGTCGTTGTCATACGAAGCTTCGGCCGCCGTCACCGGACCGAGCGGATTGTAGTGCACTTCGCTGACTCGCAGTCCACTGACGACGCTGCCGACCGGTTCGATTGCGATGAGCTCGACCGGATCGGACCAGTGACTCCATCGCCCGTTCGAGTCCTGCACACGGGCGCGAACTCGGTACGCGTGCCCGTCTTCGATCGGTCCGCCGGGCAGCGTAAGGCTCGTGTCGAGCGACGCCAGTGGCTCGCTTTGCCATACCGCGTCGATCTCGTACTTCGGTTTGTCGGTCGGATCGTAGCTTGGAGCGGCCGGATTGGTGACTTCGGCAACCCGGTATTGAATCGCTGCCGCCGTTCCCTGACGCACGGCCGGGTCGGAGGCGACGAATCGCAGATCGTCGACCGGGAATCCGAGCGCACCCACGTACGTGAGTGTCGGTGTCTCGGGCGCGATGTTGTCGTCCGACGCGACCTTCGGATCATTGATTCCCGCGGCCGCGAACTCTGTAAGCTTCGCGATCATTCCCGCGTAATCGTCGGTTGGCGAATCTTCGTAAAATTTGCCATGTCCGGCCTTGCTGGAATTAATGTAGGACGAAGTAAGGATCGGGTTGTAATCCCACATCGCGCGGTCGGCATCGACAAACGAGTTGAGACCTTGGGTGTAGACGAACGACGCCGACTCGTCGAGCATCATGCCGACCTGTTCCTCGTTGAAGAGCAGGTCTTCAAGCTCGCGGAGACGGCTGTTGTAGTCGATGACGAATTCCGGGATGTCGAAGACGTAATTGTTTAGCGGACCGGTTCCACCTCCGCCGTTGTAGGTCGTCGTCCACGTCAGGTCGAGGTCCCAGTTAACGACCTGCCACTTATCGGTTTCGGGATTGTGGTAGTAGAAGTAATTCTTGCCCGCATGGATGTCGTAGTCGTGAATCGCGATCGCCATCGCGCGGAAGTTGTAGTAGTTCTCCAGGTCGAGGTTCGCTTCCCACCATTCCTTGGTCGGATTATTCAAGTAGCCGGCCATGAAAGCGTCGAGATCGGATCGGTCACTCGGTTGCGTCGCTCCCTGGTTGTTCAGCGTGCCGGTTCCGCTCTCCATCTTGTAGAGATTTCCGTCGGGCAGGTCGTGCTCGTCGAGGAAGCTGCCGTCCAACTGCTCGATCGCCAGATAAAGTCCCTGGAAATCGCCCGAGTATTGGTCGGCGCCGGTTTCCTGCTCGTCGCTGACAATCCGGAAGTGGATGTAATTCGTGTTCGGCGCCTCGTTGCCCGCGAGGTTGTGAAGATCGAAACCAACCGATTCGAAGAGTCCTTGTTCGCCTCGCTGCAGGAAGTTGCCCTGTTGGATGATTGCTGACAGATTGAGTTTATCCCAGGGTACGTCGTATTTCTTTCCGTAATCGTCGCGTGCCTCGAGCTCGTGTCCGTCGTTGAAATCGAACTTCCACATGTTCTTGCCCATTTCGTAGCGCCAAACGCCGCCGCGAGCTCGATAGTGGATATGATCATACACCACGCCGTCGTACACCAGCGTGCCGCTCCAGAGATATTCGTCGCCTCTGTACTTGCCCGCGGACGAGTCAGGAATCGATTGCGATTCTTCGTGCGACGTTTCCGTTGTTATCAGATGGATCGTTTGGACGCTCGATAACATTTCGGACGTGTAGGTGACGTCCGGCTCGGTACCTGGCTGTGCGCTGCCGGTCCAGTCGGGAAT
>Ga0180430_10002291_pt1 | contig 17464 bp, 11 predicted proteins | sample SS_ome_9_FD_132999 | JGI IMG/M metagenome (GOLD analysis project Ga0180430, IMG submission 132999) | Hypersaline lake sediment archaeal communities from the Salton Sea, California, USA - SS_1_S_2 metaG | ecosystem: Environmental > Aquatic > Non-marine Saline and Alkaline > Hypersaline >... | reverse complement strand
TCGTTCTCCTGTCTGCCGGGTACGTCTCCTACTCCCTCGGCATGAACGACGTGGGGAACGCGATCGGCCCTCTCTTGAGCAAGTATCCCGATCACGGCCCGTACCTCGCCCTCTTCGGCGGGGTGGCGCTCGCCGTCGGCGCCGTCACCTTCGGCAAGCGGGTGACCGAAACGGTGGGAAAAAGGATCACGCCCCTCGATCTTCCCGGCGCGCTCGCCGCCCAGGTAGCGGCGGCGTCGGCCGTCTACGTCTTCTCTATGATGGGAATCCCCGTCTCCACGTCGCAGGCGATCGTGGGCGCCGTGATCGGTGTGGGCCTCGTCAAGGGCGCGCGCGCGGTGAGCAAACGCAAGGTGGCCGAGATCGCCGTCGGCTGGGTGGGGAGTCCGCTCTGCGCGGCGCTCTTTGCGGCGGTTGTTTATGCGCTCCTCGCCGGGCTATTCTGAATGCGGCGTGGTTTCAATCTTCAGGAAATCCAAAACTGTCACCTCCGACTCGAATCGGAGTGATTCGAGTCGGAGGCGACAGAGATGAGGCCAACCGTACCGTCCGATCAAATACCTTCGAGCTGATCGAGAAGACTCTCGAGTTTTTCGAGCATGGTGCGGAGCCGTTCGACCTCGGCGGGATCGGTCTCCTCAGCAAGTTTGGTCCGGACCGTCTCGATGTTCCCCTCCAGTTCCTGGAAAAGCGTGGACTGTTCTCTGGGCATCTTGACTGGTGAGGCGGGGCCGCCGTGATCGAGCTTGCGATGGTGGTCGCTTTTGCGACGGCCGTCGACCCGCTGGATCACCGACCAGGCGTTGTCGACGACGGCGATCTTCGGCGTAGAGATCACCTTTTCGAGCAGCCATTCCTGTGCGCCGAGCGCCCTATGATAAAAAATCACATTCAGCTTCGTTTCAGTCAGCGCATTGGGCCGCCGGTCGGCGTAGGCGATGAGCGTGATTCCGCGAATGACGCCATAAACCTCGAGGTAGTCGAGCTGCCCGCTCTGGTTGCGATCGGCATAGGGGAATTCGTCCATGAACTCCCGTGGCCGCTCCATGGCGAGACTGATCAGATAGGCGTCCTTCTCCACGTAGGTGAGCAGGCCGTCGCCGTTGACGTCGGCCCGATCGCGGGCGGCGACGAGCGCGTAAAGCTGAGCGGCGCGCTCTTTGAGCGCCTCCTCGGTATTCGGCCACCGGTCATCGTGGGCGCCCCTGTTGTCGGCAGCGCCGACGGCGCCGGTGAGTGCGACGCCGATCCAGAGCGTGAGTGCGAGAAATCCCGCAAGGCTCCATCGGCTCCGTCCTTTCGAAGATTCGGAATAATCAAGAATCATGTCGATTCTCCTTTCCATACTTTTGTGATTCGAGGTGAGGCCAGTCGATCGATAAATGGGACGGCCCGCTTGAAGGGGCCGCATTGCGTCGAGAAGACACCGCGCATAGGCACCGGCGGAGAGCGTTCCTTGACGAAGGGCCCATTCGTCACAGGCGTGCTCGCGCGCCAGGTCGATACGCCCGTTGACCCAGGCGACAACTGGCCAGAAAAAAAACAACGATCCGGCGAACCACTGGAGATACCGCACGATCATGTCGCTTCGCCGGAGATGGGCGACCTCGTGCAGTATCACCGTCTCCAGCTCTTCCCGTCGAAAGAGCTGTCGGTGGGCGATAACAAGTGTGGGTCTAAATAATCCGAAAACAAACGCTGAGGGCGCCGTGCGGCTAATGCGGACCGAGGGTCTCCGCCCAACGCCGAGCCGCGCGCACGCATTGAGGGCGATTTCCTGGACCGTCTCGTCGGCAGGGCGCAAGGCGCGGCATTTCTTCACGAACAGGATGTGGCTTGCGGTCCGTCGTAGAATCAGAAAACCAACAGCCACGATATATCCCAGGCCGGCAAAGAACGACCAGTGAAAAGGCGAACGACTGGGTTCACGAAGGGATTCGTATGCACCAGCCATCGGGCCGCACTCAGGCAACATCTCCGTCGTGCCGACACTCTCTCCCTCGAAATCGCACTCATAGGGTGCGGTTGAAGAGCCGAGTGAATCAATCGGACTGGAGATCGAGAGTGTGTCGATCGACCCGATAGGAATGAAAAACTTGACAAGAACCACAGACCACACGATCGACTCGAAGGCGTGAGTGATCCGTCGGCCAATCACTCGGATGAGTAACCATGTGATCGCGGCAAAGAGAGTTCCGTAAATCAACGCATGGCCCAACCAAGCCACGACTCCGTCGACTGCGTCAACCATGTCCCCTCCTCGGTCTTGTCTTATTGCTCGTCGCGCTCTTCGCGATCGTCGCGCTCTTCGCGATCGTCGCGTGCGTCGCGCTCTTCGCGTGCGCGGATCTTATCCTCGATCCGGCGTAGCGCCTCGGGCGAGAGGTCCGCCTCCTCTGCCAGATGCAAAACCAGGTCTTCCGCCTGGCCGTCGAAAACGGTCTGCAAAAAATGAGAAAGGCGCTGCCTGAGCACCTGATCTTTGCGTACTGCCGGCGTATACACGAAGGGTTGCCGCTCGCGATCGACGGCGAGAGCGCCCTTGTCGGCGAGCTGGGTCATCATGGTCATGACCGTGGTGTAGGCCGGCGAATCATCGCCTTCGTCGCTCAGCGCCGTCAAGCACTGCCGGACCGTACTGGGACCGCGTCTCCAAAGCACTTTCATGATCCGAAGTTCGGCCGGAGTGATCTGCGCGCGCTGGCTGTTCATTTGGTCTCCTTGATTACTATAATAATAGTAGATCTACTACATTCATAGTAACTCGTCAAGGAGGAAAATTCTTATTTTTTTAAAATATTTACATTTAAAGGCTTATAGAAATTCGGACGCTCACTTAGCGTGAGGAGGTTCGCGCCGCGACCAGATTTTCTCGATCTGCTCCAGGCTCTTGCCCTTGGTTTCGGGGACCGCCACCGTGACGAAGATCACGGTCACGACGCAAAAGAGCGCGTAGATCCAGAAGGGAAAGCCGTGATGAAACGTGTCGACAAGCCACGCGTTTTGATCCATCACCGGAAAGGTCCGCGACACGAAGTAGTTGGCCACCCAGAGAAAGAAGGCGGCCGTCGCCATCGCCCACCCCCGGACCCGCGTGGGAAAGATCTCCGAGAGGATCACCCACGTCACCGGCCCCACGGAGAGCGCGAAGCAAGCGATGTATCCGAGGATGAAGGCGAGGATCCAGAAATCGGTGCGCCCGAAGAATGCGGAGAGTCCGATCGCGGTGAGGCAGAGCCCCATCCCGGCAGCGCCCACGATCATGAGCGGCTTGCGTCCGATCCGGTCGACGGTCCAGATGGCGAGGATGGTGAAAGCGAGGTTGACGCCCCCAACCACGATCGTCTGGAGCAGTGCGGCGTCGACGCTCTCCCCCGCAATCCCTTTGAAGATCTCGGGCGCATAATAGAGAAAGACATTGATACCCGTCACCTGCTGCAGAACCGCGAGGATCACGCCGATGAGAATCACCGTCCGAAGGCCGGGCCGGAGCAGTTCCCAGGGTGAGAGTTTTTTCTGTTTAAGCGCCGCTTCGATCTCGACCAAGGCGCCCGCTGCCCGGGCGGTGCCGTTGACCTTGTTCAAGATGGCGCGCGCCCGGTCGGTGCGTCCCCGTTTGACGAGCCACCGCGGACTCTCGGGCACGAAGAAGAGACAGACGAGGAGCAGCAGCGCCGGAATCGATTCCGATCCGAACATCCACCGCCAGCCCACGTCGACGTTCCACGCCTCGTCGCCCTGACCGGCGATGAAGTAGTTGACGAAGTAGACGACGAGCATACCGAAGATGATGGCGAACTGGTTCAACGACACCATACGCCCCCGGATCGACGCCGGGCTGATCTCGGCGATGTAGAGGGGGCTCGTCATCGACGCCGCCCCCACGCCGACACCGCCCACGATGCGAAAGAAGACGAAAAGCGAAAACGACCGCGGCAGCGCCGTCCCGATGGCAGAGACGAGAAAGAGGAGAGCGGCGAGGAGAAGCGTGTTCCGGCGGCCGAAACGTTCGCTCATTGTGCCTGCCAGAAGCACGCCGATGGCGCAACCGACGAGCGCGCTCGACGCGGCCCATCCCATCTCGTCGGCATCGAGGGCGAAGTGTTCTTGCAGAAACCCGATGGCGCCGCTGATCACCGCCGTGTCGTAGCCAAAGAGCAATCCGCCCAGTGTGGCCACGAGGCAGACCGCGACCAGGTAGACGGTGTTACCCCGCTCTGAGAGGGACGATCGCTCATCGACCGATCGCTTATCGACTGTGGCCATGAAAACGCTCCCCCGTCTGCCTCAAGGGCTGGAGACCGATTTATTGTAAAGCACATTCGACGACGCGTAGGGCGGCGGAAAGACCCACGTCCCGTCGCACCCGCCGCGCAGAAGCTCCCCCGTGTGCGGATTGATCGCCAGTCCCGAGGCACCCACTCGGGGCAGGTTCTGCGAGATATCCTCCCAGGTCAAGCCGCCGTCGACTGATCGCCAGACCGGCGGAATTCCCGTGGCGTACATCCCGGCGTAGACGATGTTGTTGTCGTTGGGATCGACAACCACCGACCGGACAAAGTTCTTGGGATCCGTCGCCCCCGCGAGGTCGAGCACCCCCGTACTCCGCCAGGTCGTTCCGTCGAAGACGGCGAGATCCTCCCGGCTGTCGAGAGCCCACACACGGTCGCGATCGAGAGGATCGACCGCAAAGGTCGGTTTCGAGTCCTTGGGCCTGAAATCCCAGGTCACGCTCTCGTAGACGTACCACGAATCCCCCCTGTCGTCGGAACGCAGAATCGTGTCGCGGTCGCCGTTGAGCGCGTAGATCACGTCGCTGTCGGCGTCGCAGATCCCCACGACCATCGCGTTGAGCGAGCCCGCCCCCCACCCGGCGAGGTCTGGAATGACCTGCCACGTCACCCCGCCGTCGGTCGATTTCTTGTCCTCGGCAAAAACGAGAGCGGGATCGTGGGGATGAAAGGCGACGGTGAGATAGCTCCCGCCGTCGCCGTCGACGAGCGCCCAGTCTTCCTTGTGCCAGCCGGGAACGATCTCGGTGCGCACCAGTTTTCTGTTCGTCGTCGTCGAACCGACGCCGCCCACGACGACGCCCGTACCGGGCTGAAAATCGGCGCCGTGCATGCTCGACCAGGTGCCGATGAGATCGCGGTCGATGGAGTAGCGCTCGAAAGAGTCGCCACAATCGTCGGTAAATACCAGACCCGCATCGGCGGTGAGAAGCCCGAACCGCCCGGGATCGGTCCTGTCGAACTTGATTCCCCGCGCCCACCATTCGCAGTTGTAACCGGTGAACAGGGTCGATGAGCTCCTGAAATCGACGGCGTCGGCCGTTTTCCAGAAGGTCGCCTTGGCGAAGGCGATCGCCGCCGTCGGCGCCCGCGGATCGGGCGCGATCCCGGCCATCTTCCCGGCGATCTCGCCGAGCCAGTAGAGGAGGATCGTGTCCCGCCAGAGGCCCTGTTCGGGGATCGTGTCGGTCTCGGCCCACGTCGCCCCCCAGTCGACACTCGACCAGGCATCGTTCTCCGATCCGGTGAGATAGACCACATTGGGAAAGCCCTGATTCACGAAAACGTAGAGCGCCTCGTCCCAGGGCCGCAGCATGGAGAAGGTCTGCGCCCCATCGTTGGAACGATGGAGGCCCACATCGGCAACGACGGCAAGAATCACGTCGGGCGCGCTCTCCACGACCTGAAGGCCCGAGACCGCTCCGGCCGGCAGATCGCCGAGGGGCTGGATCGTGGAGCCGAGATCGGTGCTCGCAAAAAGCCCCGCGCTCGTGGCGAGGTAGACGGTCCCATTCGTGGGCTGAATGCGGACGCAGTAGACGTGGTCGTGTGCGGAAAGATCGGCCCCCGCTACCCAGGTCGCGCCGAAATCGTCGGAGCGGTAGAGGGCCTTCTTCTCGAAGGCCGCGTACCACCGCGCCGCGCCCGACGCGTCGACGCTCGACAGATCGTGGGCGATGTTCTGTTCGAGGTGGCGCGGGTTGGTCTTGTCCTCGGCCAGGACCCAGTCCCAGTTCTGTCCGCCGTCGGTCGATCGATAAATCCCGTCGTAGCCGCTGTCATAATAATTGGATCCGGCGTAGGCGATGAGCAGGACCGTGTCGGGATCGACGGGATCGACATCGATCGAGTAGGCGGTCTTGGTCCAGAGGCCGCCGCCGAGCGTCTTGCGCCACGAGGCGCCGTTGTTGTCGCTCTTCCAGACCTGGCCGCAGTCGTGAGAAAGGTAGACCACGTCGGGATCGGATCGGCTCCGCGCGATGCTCAGCATGTGCTGGAGCGCCTCGCCGCCGATCGCGCCCCGATCGAATTCGCTCTGAGATCGGACGGGCAGCACGCGCCATCCGTCGAAACCGGTTGTCACGTCGACCGAAAACTGATCGCTGAAGACAGTGCCCTTCGGGCCGGTGGCGGCGAGCGCCCAGTGATGGAGACCGGCGGGCGGAGCGCGAAAGAACGCGACATCGACCGTCTTGGGGAGCGGCCGCGCGCCGAGCGCGACGAGGCTGAATTCATCGAGACAAAAGGCGCCCACATCGCTCGACACGATGCGCAGCCCGTCGGCGAGAGGATCGTCGTGGACAAAGGTCGCCGAGAAAAACTGCCACACATCGTTTGTGGCCGGAAGGGCGGCACCGAAGACCACGCTCGTCTCGGCGGCGTCGGACACAAGGACGCGGAGCGTATTGCTCCCCCATGTCTTGTACCAGAGGGAGAGAGAGTACTCCTGCCCCACCGCAAAGCGCGGCTCCTGATAAATCGACAGCCCGCCGGCGGCGGTCTGGGTGATGTCGATCTCCTGGGAATAATCGGCAACACCCAGCGCGTGGGCGACGGTGTAGACCACGCCCGCCGCGACCTCGATCGTCCAGTCGGTGGCGACCCCGTCGTCCTCTTCGTACGACTCGAACCTCCCGTTTCGGAGAATCTCGCTCTCCGTCGACCAGGCCGAGACCGCCTCCTCCTGCCACGTTCCCGACCAGTCGCCCCAGAGCGCCACCTTGCTCATCGCTCCGGCTGAAGTGATCTTTCCCGAAAAGGTGATCGGTGTCGCAACGAGCGCCCCGTCGGCGGGTGCGAGTTCGGAAAAGGTGATCGAAGGCAGGGGATCGACGGCGTCGGCTCGGCCCGCGGGTGACACGGTCGGAGCCCGCGGTGCTTTGCCCGCCGGAGGCGGAGATTTCACCCGAGGCGCCGCCGCATCGGTCGCGAAAAGGAATGAGAAAATCAAAATCGGCGCACAAAACACGGCCAGAAAAACGGTGATCTTTTTCATCTCTCCCTCGATCGACGGCGGCGATGGACGTATGGATCTCTTCCGATTGTGGCCGATGATCGGCTTGAAAGCAAAAGCTAAGTTATTGACAAATAAATAGGTTCGGGTTAGAGTTAATCTCTTGGGGATCTGGATGGAACAACAGATTCACAGGGCACTCGATTCTCTACCCCCGCGAAGAAGGAGGGAACCATGTCGGAGTGGTGGGCTGCACTCACGCTCGTACAACAGATTCTCTATGTCATCGCAGGGCTGTCGACGACTTTTCTCGTCCTGCAGCTCCTGCTCAATCTCATCGGGCTGGCCGGCGGCGACGCCGATGTGGACATCGGATCGGACGCCGATATGGATCTATCGACCGATCATGGCGATCTGTCGGTGCACAGTTCGGGCCTCGCTCTGATCTCATTCCGGACGGTGACCGCATTCTTTGTCGGTTTCGGATGGTCGGGGATCGTCTTGCTCGACGCCGGGCTGAACACTGTCCTCGCCATCGCGATCGCCGTCTGCGTGGGGTGCTTCTTCGTCGTCGTCGTCTTTTACCTGATGAAGGAGCTTCTCGGTCTTTCGGAAACGGGGAACATCAACATCTCCAACGCCATCGGTCAGGCGGGCACGGTCTACGTGACCATTCCGGCCAAGGGCGCGGGAAAGGGCCAGGTTCAGCTCAAGGTACAGGGCCGGCTCAGGGAGAAGGCGGCCATTACCAATGACGATGAAGACTTGAAAACGGGGCGGACCGTCAAGGTCGTCAAGATCCTGGGCGGAAACACTCTGCTCGTCGAGAGAATGGAGTTGAAATAATGGAAGAATTCATTAGCGGCTGGCTCTGGCTGGTCATTGTTTTTGTACTCGTTGTATTCGTGACGGTCATTACCTTTTTGAGCCGCTACAAACGGTGCCCGCCCGACCGGGTCATGGTGATCTACGGTAAGGTCGGCGCCGATGCGAGCGGCAAGCGCTCGGGACGCTGCATTCACGGCGGGGCGGCGTTTATCCTTCCCGTGCTGCAGGATTTCGAGTTTCTCGATCTGACGCCGATGACGATGGATATCGATCTGACGGGAGCGCTCTCCCAGCAGAACATCAGGATCGACGTCCCCTCCACCTTCACCGTCGGTATCTCGACCGAGGCGGGTGTGATGGAAAACGCCGCCGAACGTCTTCTCGGAATCCCCAGTCACGGTATTCAAAAAATCGCCGAGGACATCATCTTCGGCCAGACCCGTGTGGTCATCGCCACCATGCAGATCGAGGAGATCATCTCCAACCGGGACAAGTTCGTCGACAAGATCACCAACGGCGTCGAGGTGGAACTCAAGAAGATCGGCCTCAAGCTCATCAACGTCAACGTCAAGGACATCACCGACGAGTCGGGCTACATCGAAGCGCTCGGCAAGGACGAAGCGGCGCGCGCCATCAACGAGGCGAAAAAGGCCGTGGCCGAGCAGGATCGCGACGGCGAGATCGGAAAGGCCGAGGCCGAGAGGGAGCAGAGGATCCAGGTGGCGGCGGCAAACGCCACCGCCGTGGGCGGCGAGAACCTCGCCAGGATCGAGGTCGCCAACTCCAACGCCAATCGCCGCGAACGGGAAGCCGAGGCGGATAAGATGGGTACGGCCGCCGAAAAGGTGCAGGCCGCCAACGCCCTCGAAGAATCGTACCAGGCCGAACAGAAGGCCGAGGTCCAGCGCGCCGAAAGGGAGCGCGCCACCCAGATGGCCAACGTCATCGTCCCCAGCCAGATCACGAAGCAAAAGATCGAGATCGACGCCGACGCCGTGGCCGAGCGGTTCAGGCGCGAGGCGCAGGGCGAGGCGGACTCGATCTACCTCAAGCTCGAGGCCCAGGCCCGAGGCAACAGGGAACTTCTCATGAAACAGGCCGAAGGTCTCCAGGCGATCGTGGGCGCCGCCGACGGCAATCCGCGCGACGCGGCGCTCCTCCTGGTCACCGAAAAACTCGATTCCCTCGTCGCCACCCAGGTCGAGGCGATCAAGAACCTCAAGATCGACAATGTCACCGTCTGGGACTCGATGAGCGGCAAGGACGGCAGCCCCACAACGGCCGGTTTTCTCTCGGGAATGCTCGGCTCGCTGCCGCCACTCCAGAACCTCTTCGATATGGCGGGCATGAATTTGCCGAGCGCACTCGATGTGAGCAAAAAGGACTGCGCCGAAAAACAGGAGGCACCGCCGGCGCCGGCCGCGGAATCCAAACACCCGGTTACGCCCGAACAACCCGGTGGGCGGGAACAACCCGATTCGGCGTCGAACGAATAGTCTCTCACCCTTAAGTTTTCACGACCGGAAAAAGAATGGGCGCCTGCTCGAAGAGGCGCCCATTCTCACAGGGTGCGCGCCGCTCTCGGGCTCCGGCCGCTCCCGGGCTCCGGCCGCTCCCGGGCTCCAAGGAAATTCTTCGGTTTTTACTTAAGCCCACAGCATTTCTTGATATATTTCATAGTCACGATAGAGGAATCAAAACGGGATCGTTTCAAAAATTTTCGAACAGCACCGTCGTGCTCAGTGAACACTCCTAGGAGGTCGATCATGAAAGCCGCACTCGTATTCTTCTGTTTCCTTCTTTTCGCCACGGCCGGGTCGACGGCCACGATTTACGTGCCCGATGACCACGCCCTCATCCAGGATGCGATCATCGCCGCCGCGGTGGGCGACACCATCATCGTACGCGCAGGCACCTATGTGGAAAACATCAGCTTTCTGGGCAAGGACATCATCGTGCGGAGCGAATCGGGTCCCTGGGCCACGATCATCGACGGCAGTTCGCCTTCCAGTCCGGATTACGGCAGCGCGGTGCGCTTTGAAAATGGAGAGACTCGGGGCGCGGTCATCGAGGGATTCACGCTCACCAACGGATCGGGCACGCTCGACACGTCGCAGATGGACTATGACGGCGGCGGCGTTTCCTGCCGGAACGGATCGGCGGCCACGATCAAGGGCAACATCATCACGAACAACAACTGCGACGGCCACGGCGGCGGAATCTCTTGCGTCGAAGGATCGGACGCTCTCATCGTAGACAACGTAATCTCCTTGAACGGATCGACGACGGTGAGCGCCGGCGGCGGGATCTACTGCGAAGATTCGAGCGCCATCATCGAGAAGAATACGATTTCCAACAACTACGCCAACGTGGGCGGCGGCGTCTCCTACGAAAACGACACGGCCCTCGTCGACAGAAACGAGATCGCCAACAACTATGCCGAAAACGTGGGCGGCGGCGTCTACTGCAATTCGGGCGATCAGGGCTCAGAGGTGTCGCGTTGCAAGATCTCGTCGAATCTCGCCGAAAACGGCGGCGGCGGCATCTGGGCCACGGCGAGCGATGAGTCGCTGATCATCTCCAACGTCATCGAAAACAACAGTGTGAACAACAGCGGTATCTGGGGCGGCGGAGGGATCTGCGTCCTCCTCTCGCAGACCGTTCTGGTCAACAATCTGATCTCGGGCAACACCTGCCCCGAGGGGGGCGGAGTCACTGTCGCCTTCAACTCCTCCGCGGTGTTGACGAACAACACGATCGTGCAGAATTCGGCCGACGAGGGAGGCGGGCTCTGGTGCTACGAAGCGACGGCGATCGTGGAGAATACAATCTTCTGGGGAAACACCGCTCCCACCGATCCCCAGATCTACTACTACGGTCCCAGACCGTCACTGAGCTACTGCGATGTCGACGGAGGCTGGTCGTATGGCAACAACAACATCGATCTCGACCCCCGCTTTGTCGATCCCATGGGCGGCGACTTCCATCTGACTTTCTCGTCGCCCTGCGGCAACGCGGGCAATCCCGACCCCCTCCATCGCCCCGACGATGATATCGAGGGAGACGAACGGGAGGCCTTCGGAGGGGTCGACATCGGCGCCGATGAATTCGACTTCCACCTCTACTACATGGGCGACGTGATCCCGGGGAACACGATCACCGTCCGCGCCACGGGCTGGCCCAACATGGCTGTGAACGTCATCAAGGGATCGGGACTGAGATTCCCTCCGGTGAACACGCGCTATGGAAGACTTTATCTCACTCCACCCTTCAAGCCGATCTTCCTCGGCCGGACCTCGGCCGACGGCTATGTGGAATACACCGCCACCATTCCCCTCTCGTGGAAAAGCGGCGACAGATACTATTTCCAGGTCTTCTTCGGAGGCCTGACTTTCCCCAGTTCGCGGCTCGCCAATATCAAGATTCTCACCGTGCAGTAGAAAGGCCGGTGCGATCGGAAAAACAAAAAGGGGCGGGAGTCGGCCTCCCGCCCCTTGTACAATCATGGCCGCATTCAGGCCTTGCGCCCGGTGCAGCGGGCGCGCAATCAGGCGGATCGTCCCGAGATGAATCCGGAGCAGTTCAAACGCCTCAAGGACATTTTCATCGCCTATCAGGAACTCGATCCCGACGAGCGGTCGCTCTACCTGGAAAAGGCATGCCGCGGCGACGAGGAGCTTCGCGTCGAGGCGGAGAAGCTCTTCGCCTCCAGTGGCGATGACGATCGATTCCTCGAGGAGCCGGCGCTGGTCCCGACGGCGGCCGAGACGATCGAGGTGCTGGAGCCGGGCACTTTGCTGGGGGATTTCCGCCTCGGCCGCATGCTCTACGACGACGCTACCCATTCCGAGTACGAGGCGCGCGGCGAAGACCGAGGCCGCCAGTTGACGGCCACACTGTTCAAGCCCGGTATCGTGCGCGACGCGGCACTCGGCGGCTTCGATCACAAGCTGCGGGAGTTGGCGAAAATCAGCCATCCCAATCTGGCGCGGATCGTCGGGGGGGGGCTGTTCGCGCCGACGGCGCCCCCCCCCGCCGCGGGCTCTTTGTCCCTGCCGTACATGGTGGCCGAAGCAGTCGTCGACGCGCTCCCCATCACCGAATTTGCCCGCCTCAAAAACCTGCCCCTGCGAAATCGATTGGAGCTTTTCCTTCAAGCTGCCGACGCGGTGCACCACGGCCACGGCCACGGAGTGCTCCACCGCGATTTGCATCCCTCGGCCATCGTCGTCGATGTCACCGAAAAGGTCACCGTCGTCAATTTCGGCATCGTGCACGCCGTCGATCTCGATATCGTCCTGGCCGCGGCACGGGCCGAGTTGGGCGGACTCTTCGACCGGGTGCAATACTGGTCGCCCGAGCAGTGCCGCGCCGACCTTTCCGGCATCGACTGCCGCACCGATGTCTACGCGCTGGGAATGATCCTCTACGAGCTTCTTTGCGATGAGCGCCCCTACGATGTGCGGCCCATGCCCTTCGCGCGGGCGGCGCACACGATCGAGACGTGCCTTCTGCAAAAGCCCTCCCTCGTGAACCGGGCCACGAGAGGCGACCTCGAGGCGATCGTCCTCAGGGCCCTGGAAAAACAAGGCTCTTGCCGTTTTCAAAACGTGGCCGAGCTCGCGGACGACATCGGCCGGTATCTCGACGGAGCATGCGTTCAGGCCAAGCGCGCCGCGTGGATCGACAAAATCGGAAAGACGATCACCCGTTTCGTAACCGGACCGATCGCACGATTTCTTGACAGACGGAGACGATAAAAGTAAAACATTTTGATCAATCGAAAGTGGATAAAAAGAGACGCTTGAACCGATGGCACACAAGCTCTGATCATCCAATCACTCCATGAGGCACGGCGCCTCGCCAATCTCAATCACGAGGAGGTACAGATGAAAAGGCCCGAGTCCCCCGTCACGCTATCCGTCATGTTGATCCTATCGTTGGCCCTGCTCGTGCCGGCAGCATGGTGTCAGACCTGGGAGGGTACGGGACCCGACGGGGGCAGCTTCGTCGGGGTCGTCACCGATCCGGCCGACGCCGACCAGGTCATCGCCGTCGGCGACTACCCTTCGCCGCCCAATGTGTATCGCAGTTTTGACGGGGGGCAAAACTGGACCCAGACCGGCACGGTGCCCTACTCCAATCCCGGCGCCCTGGCGGCCTTCGATTTTACGCGGTTTTATGTTCTCGCCTACAACGGCTGCTACTCCACGACCGACGGCGGCGCGAGCTGGGCTTACGGTCCCTTTCCGTCAGGATCGGGGTACGGATACGCGATCTGCGTTCATCCCACCGATCCGAATCTGGTGTACGCCGCCGGCTATCTCTACAACAGCGGCAACTACAGCCTCGTTTATTTCGAGAGCACCGACGGAGCCCAGACCTGGACGTCGACGATCCTGAGCACGACCTACTTCATCCCTTACGATATGACGATTTCCGAGACCGATCCCGATGTGATGTACATCTGCGGCTACCAGCAGGTGGCGTCGACGTACACCGCCGGAATGTTCAAGACCACCGATGGCGGCGCCACGTGGGCCGATATCTCCGCGTCGGTCGAGACCGACAACTACCGCTACCTTTACACGGTCGAAATCGATCCCACCGACTCGAGCCGCGTCTACGCCGGCGGAACCTACTTCTACAGAAGCGTCGACGGCGGGACGACATGGACGAGGGACACGTCGAACTACATGTACGCCCAAGACACGGGCATCGATCGAGCCAACCCGGCCAACCTCTACACCGTCTCGTCGAGCGGCGATGTCTACGTGAGCAACGACTACGCCCTGACCTGGACGCGCTATGGCGACGTGTTCACCGGTTATGGCGAATATGTGGAGGTCGCCCCCGCCGCGCCGTCGACGATCTTTGTGGCCAGCACCTACGGGGGGGTCTACAAATCGATCGACTCGGGCGGCACATGGAATCCGGCGCACAGCGGAATCGAGTGCAGTTGCATCTCGTCGCTCGCCGCCGCGCCCTCGAAGCCGAACACGGTTTTCGCCGACATCACATCGGGCTACACGCTGACCGCCACCTACGACGCGGGCGGCAACTGGCAGGAGATCACCTATCCTCTCGGCTGCAGCGGCACCGTGATCGAGCTCATGGTCAACTCCAACGACGAGAACATCATCATGGCCCTCGAGGCGGGATGAAGCTCGGCCGAGCTCCACAGGAGCACAGACGGAGGGACCGTCTGGACGGAAGTCATCGATATCAAGAAAGCCAACACCCTCGCCGAAGACCCTTACGATTCGAGCATCGTCTATCTCGGAGGCGCAGCCTATCCGAGCAGCACCTATCAGATGGCACTCTACAAGTCGACCGACGCGGGCGCCACATGGCCGACCGAAATGCTGATCGGCGCCACGTCGACATCGAGCCGCACAGCGTGCCACCGTGTGGCGGTGGCGCACAGCGATCCGCTCGTCATCTACGCCTGCGGCGAGGAAGCCGACCTGGCCAAGGTCTATCGTTCGATCGACGGCGGCGCAACGTGGAACGACATCACCGGTAATCTCGCCGCCATGCACGAGACTTACGACACGGTCTACGCCTGCTGGGTGGCGCCCGAAGACGAAGACCATGTGGTCGTCGGATCGACGGACGGCGTCTTCACGACAACCGACGGCGGAGCGAGCTGGAGTGCCACCCCTCTCACGACACGCGTCTACGATATGGTCTACCACCCCGCCGGGGACATTCTCTATGCCGGCACTTACGGCAGCGGCGTATACTTCTCCGACGACAGGGGAGCGACCTGGACTCAGGCGAACAGCGGCCTCGATGTGCTGCTCGTCTACGATCTCGATATCAACATCAGGGAGGGGTGGCTCTACGCCGGCACCTACGGCGGCGGTGTCTATCGCCTCGACCTCGATCCCTCGCCGCTCTGGGTCGGCGCCGACGAGATTCCCAAGGATTCGGGGAAGACCATCGAATTCGTTCTCAACGGCGGCGCACCTCATGGAGGCCGCAATTACCTCATGACCGGAAGCCTCAGCGGAACCGTGCCGGGAACGAACCTTCCCGGCGGCCTGGCGACCATCCCGCTGAATCGGGACTGGTTCACCGACTATGTCCTCGCCAGGCTGAACACGAACGTCTTCACCCGCTTCTGGGGAACGCTCGACGCTGAAGGTAAGGCCACCGCCGAGCTCCGCGCGCCGCCCATTCCGACCTGGGGCGGGCGGGTTCTCTATTTCGCCTACTGCACGGCGGCGCCCTACGATTTCGCGTCGAATCCGATCGAGGTTTATGTGAATCCCTAGAAAGCTTTCGGACAGGTTATTCGAAAAGGTCGCCCTTAGGTAGGAGTTGGAGAGGCTTTTTGCGGCCGACTTCAGTCTGGCCGGAGGCCAGAATGTCGGAGGTCGCAAAAAGCCTCTCCAACTCCTACCGCGCGTGCCGCAGATTTGAATTTCGTGGCTGACGATCTTTCTAGGTGTTCAACCTCATAAATTACAAAGAACCACTCTGCGGGGTGGTTCTTTGCTTTTGATGATTTTTTTTGATATGATGTTCGGGATTAGAGGAAAGAATACCTGACATTACTTGCCCGAGGAGGATCTCGACCATGAGTTTCGTTCGTTTCCTTATTGCCTTTTCGTTGATTGCGACATGCACTTTGGCGGCTACGATTTATGTCCCCGACGATTACCCCACGATCCAGGGGGCGATCGACGGCTCGGCCAACGGAGACACTGTTCTCGTCCGGGCGGGAACCTATGTGGAAACGATCACCTTCGGCGGCAAGGCGATCACGGTGCGCGGCATCTATGGCCCGTCGCTGACCACGATCGACGGGAATCAGGCCGACTCGGTGGTGAGCTTCTACAACGGAGAGGGACCCGATTCGGTGATCGAGGGGTTTTCCATCACCAACGGAAAGCGGGTCGGCGGCTCGGGCGGCGGAATCGTCTGCTACGGCTGCACGCCGACGATCAGCAAGAACCATATCTTCGGGAACGTCGCCGATTTCCACGGCGGCGGCATCGCGTGCCAGGGCAACGCGGCGCCGATCATCAAAAGAAACGTCATCTCGGCGAACAGCACGCTCACCTACGACGGGGCGGGGATCTCGTGCCAGTTGTCGAGCCCCGTGATCGTGGAGAACAAGATCAGGGGCAACGTGGCCGCCCGCGTGGGCGGTGGGATCCACTGCTACTATTCGGAGGCCTATCTCGTGGACAACGTCGTCGCGGGCAACAGCGCCGAGTCGGGCGGCGGGGTGTGCATCGAACATGCCGATCCCACGGTCACGCGCAACACGATCAAGGAGAACGTCTCCACCCTGGCGGGCGGAGGAATCCGTTGCGACGATTACGCTTCCCCCATGATCGTCAATAATTTTGTTCTTCACAACGAATCGCTCACCGGAACGGGGGGCGGAGTCTTCTGCGGCAACCACTGCACCCTCGACTTCACGAGCAACACCGTCGTGGCGAACACGGCCGCCGGCGGCGGCGGAGGTCTCGCCGTCTACTACTACGCTGACGTGAATGTTGCCAACTCGATCTTCTGGGACAACGTGGCCGTCGACGGCCCCGAGCTCTGGGTCGGCGACTCGACCCACCCGGCGACCCTCGCCATCAGCTACTCCGATGTGGACGGCGCCCAAAATTCGCTCCACGTCGAATCGGGATGCTCCTCCAACTGGGGCGCCGGCATGGTCAATGTCGATCCCGACTTCATCGAGCCGATCTATGGCGACTATCACATCTGCTGGAACTCGCCCCTGCGCGATGTGGGCGACAACAGCGCCGCGGGCCTTCCCCAGACCGACTGCGACGGCAATCCGCGCGTGGCGCTCACCACGACCGACATCGGCGCCGACGAGTATTACTACGCCCTCTACTGCGTCGAAGATCCGATCCCGGGCCAACTGCTCAAGCTCAAGATCATTGGCTACCCCAACGCGCCGGCGGCGATCGCCCTCGGCACCGGTGTTCTCGATCCGCCCGTGACCACAAAGCACGGCGACCTCTACCTCCCCACGCCCTTCGCCAACTTCTGGAATTATGGAAAGATCGGCGCGCGCGGTTTCTGGTACCTCGCCTACTCGATTCACCCATCCCACTATCAGGGCGAAGAGTTCCCCTTCCAGGCGCTCGTCGGTCCCTGGGGGGGGGCGTGGACGCGATTGACGAACCTCAAGATGCTCGTCGTGGAATGATCCCGGGCGTCGCTTTGCGGCGGATCCGGATCAATTGAGATTGAGGTTGAAGAAGGGCAGCAGCTTGAAATAGTCGGGATTGTCGGCCACGTAGTTGATGAGGCCGATCTGGACACCGTTGAGGTGGTCGGCCACGTTGACCAGTCCGACCGAAAGGCCGGTCATCTCCCGTGTCATGTGCTGATAGAGGCCAATCCCGAGGCCGGT
>Ga0180430_10002289_pt1 | contig 17471 bp, 8 predicted proteins | sample SS_ome_9_FD_132999 | JGI IMG/M metagenome (GOLD analysis project Ga0180430, IMG submission 132999) | Hypersaline lake sediment archaeal communities from the Salton Sea, California, USA - SS_1_S_2 metaG | ecosystem: Environmental > Aquatic > Non-marine Saline and Alkaline > Hypersaline > Sediment... | reverse complement strand
TGGTCGTCGGCCTCGGCGGGGCGCTGGCGGTCTTCCAGGGGTTCCGGCTGGCGACGCAGGCGCTGCGCGAGTTCGTGCGCGAGGGGATCGGCTTCAATGCGACGGTCGAGCAGGCCCAACTCGGCATCGCCACGCTCATCTCCGCCCAAACCGAACTGAAGGATTCCTCCGGGAGACTCCTCACCGGGCAGGAGGCTCTCTCGGCCGCCATGAGGATCTCCGAAAAGGAGGTCCTCGCTCTCCGGATCGCGGGGATCCAGACCTCCGCCACCTTCGAGCAGCTCCTCGATGCCTACCAGCAGGCCATGGGAACGGGCCTGAGCGCCGGGCTCGACCTCGAGCAGATCCGTGGCATTACCGTGAAGATCGTGCAGGCGGCCGGGGCTCTCGGGGTGCCCATGAACCAGGTCTCCCAGGAGGTGCGCACGATCCTCGAGGGCACCATCGACATGAACGCCCGGATCGCGAAATCCCTGGGTATCACGAACGCGATGGTGAAGGATTGGAAGGCACAGGGAACGCTCGCCGAGGAACTGAACAAGCGCCTCGAGGCCTTCGCGGTGGCCGGCGTCGAGACGGCGAAAACCTGGAGCGCGGTAACCAGCAACCTACAGGATGCCATCTCGACGGTTGCCGGGGAGATCACCCAACCCCTCTTCGAGGCGACGAAGGAGTCTCTTGGCGAGGCATTGGGAAGAGTCTTCGATGTCGAAAAGGGCGAGATCTCCGAGACCTTCCAGGGCCTCGTCGAGGCGGGGCAGGAGGTGGCCACCGAGGTCGGCGACCTGCTCGGAGAGGCTCTCGCCTGGGTCGTCATCAAGGCGGAGGAGCTGTCGGCCTGGCTGAAGGAGAACAAGGCGGCCGTCCGCGATACCGTCACAGAGGCCGGCCGGTTCCTCCGGCAGGTCGGCGTTCTTCTGGCCAAAGGCGTGGAGGTGACAGCCCAGATCGTGAAGTGGAACGCCGAGACGCGGACGCTTTCTGGCCTGTTCAGGATTCTCGGATATGCTGTGGCGGGCATTCAGGACCAATTTTCGATCCTTGGCGCCGTGGTTACGGGAATCGGAATTGCCCTGGTCAACTCCGTCCTTTATCCCATCGAAAAAACCATTGAAGGCCTCTCCTGGCTGGTCGAGCATGCCCACGTCTTGCCGGGGCTTGGGGGAATGGCCGACGTAGATTTCTCTCCGTTGAAGCGGCTTTCCGAAGATCTCGGGGGCATTCGCGAGGAGATCACTGCCAAGGGCTGGGATTTCATCGGCGGGATTGCAGACCGATTCCAGCGTGGTGAATCAGCAGTGATGCGATTCCATAAGAGCCTCTCGGAGACGAAGAAGACCCTCGAGGACATGGCAGCCGGCGAAGCGAAGGCGGAGGGGCCGCTGCCGACCATCACGCCGAAGGGCGCCGGCGAGGGTACGAAGACGAAGGAGTCGGCCGAGGAGAAGGCCATTAAAAAGGCCATCGCCGCTTTGCGCGAGAAGGCCGCGACACTCGGCTACACCTCACGGCAGGAGGCACTCTACAAGCTCATGCTCAAGGGAGCGACGGATGCCCAGCTCGAGGAAGCTGATGCGCTTCTCGCATCGATCGAGAAGTTCAACCTGGCGGAGGAGATCCGGAAGGGGCAGATCGAGGCGAACAACCGGGCCATCGACCAGGCCCGCGAGGAAGCGGAGGCCATCCGGGACATCCTGGATCCACTTCGCGAGATCGAGCGCCAGATCGCCCGGATCTGGGAGCTGTCTCGCGGGGGATTCCTTTCCCCGGAGGAGGCCCAAGCGAGGATCGAACAGATCCGGGCCGAGTGGAAAGTAGCCACCGACGACATGACGAAACTCGGCATGGGCTTCGCCCAGTCTTTCCAGCAGGCGCTTGGCGAGTTCCTTTACGACCCCTTCAAGGATGGCGTCAAGGGGATGCTCAGCAGCTTTGTGGACATGATCCGCAAGATGGTGGCGGAGGCCCTCGCTGCACAGATCATGCAGAAGCTTCTCGGTAGTTATGGCCAGACCGGTCAGATGGGCGGCTGGGTCGGAATGCTGATGAGCGCATTCTCATCGAGGCATTCAGGCGGCCTGGTCCACGAGGGAGGACCTCAGCGCCGGGTCTCGCCGACTGTCTTCATCGGTGCGCCGCGCTTGCATGCAGGGGGAATGCTCGGCCTGAAGCCCGGCGAGGTTCCCATCGTCGCCAAGCGCGGAGAAGAAGTGTTGACCCGCGACGATCCCAGGCATGCCGCCAACGGCGGCGGACCAGGTGGGGGAGCCGGAGGCGTCCGGATCCTCAATGTGATCGATCCGGATCTCGTTCACGATTACCTTCAGTCTTCATCCGGCGAAAAGGTGCTGTTAAACGTCATTCAAAAGAACGCCGGCAATATCAAACAGGTGCTCGCATAATGTCATATCAGACAGGAAACGCCGACGACTATCAGGACCTGCTGGACAAGCTCCGGCGGTTCGTGTGCGGGTACGCGTCATTCGCAACACCCGTGTACACGGGCACGGGAAACGGTACACTGGACGGGTTCGATACCCAGCCGGGCGCCCCCAGCGAAACATGGACGCTTACCTGCACGGCGGAGGACCCGGACGGAGGCACCTTCAGTGTCGTCGGCTCCGTGTCGGGCGCACAGGCAGATGCGACCGTGGGCACTCCGTACAGCAACAGTTACATTTCCTTCACAATCACGGACGGTTCGATCGATTTCGTCATCGATGACGAATGGTCGATCGATACCACAGAGGGCGATATTGGATCCGAAGCATGGGAGGAGCAACGCTGGGTCGAGGGGGACGAGTTGATCCTCAAGGGGCCCGGCCTGGCCGGCCTCGATGAAATATACGTCGGCATCAAGACTTACGAGGATGCCGGCCCCGGGTACTATAACTGGCGGCTCATGGGCTCCACAGGGTTCAATGACGGGATGGATTTCGATGAGCAGCCCGGCGTTCTGGACCTGACGCACCCCAGGGTCCACCTCTGGGATACGACCATCCCCTATTGGTTCGTGGCAAACGGCCGCCGGATTGTAATGGTCGCGAAGGTGTCCACCCGCTATGAAGCCTTATACCTGGGGTTTCTCCTGCCCGATGCGACTCCCGGACAGTACCCATACCCTCTCGCTGTGGGCGGATCGAGCACGGCTTACGGCGGCGAGAGGTATGACGTGGAGAGCGGGGATCACAGTCATTTTGCCAATCCTGGCGGATTCTCTCCGACGAGGGCAAGCCTGTGCCTCAGAACACCGGCCGGGGGTTGGAAGGCGGTTCGCAACAAGGATTCTTTCGACGATTACTATATCTATCCGGAACGATCAGTCTGGCCATTCTTTGGAATGAACACGACCTATGGATATCAGCGCATGGAGACCCTCAGGGAGGGACTGGACGGGACCTACCCAATGATCCCGCTTACCATTCATGCCGATACGCCAGACAAAGAGATCCTGGGTGATCTCGAGGGTTGCTTCTGGGTCACCGGTTATGGAAATTCGGCAGAGAACATTGTCGAGGACGGGTCCGACGATTACTTTGTCATCCAAAACGTCTACCGTACCACCATAGACGAATACTGGGCATTGAAGCTGGAGTAGCCATGGCATATCAGACCGGATCTGCTAGCGGCCAAGATGATCTTCTCGACAAGCTGAGGCTCTTTCTGGTCGCCAATGGCTGGACCACCAACATGTGGCAGACGGACGGAGATGGGTATCGCCTGCATGTTCAGAAGGGCACCCAGTACGTGAACTTCAGGTCCACGGCGACGGACCCCTCCGGCACGGACAACACAGGTGGCCATATATGGCTCTGCGGCTCGGAAGGTTATGACTCCGGGGAGGACTGGGATGCTCAGCCGAATGCCTCTGATCCCTCTCTCCTTCGGGACGTGGCCACGGTAGCCAATTACTACGTCTTTTTGGATGGGGATTGCTGCTACGTGGTCGTTGAGGTCACCGTGGGGATTTTTAGACATATGGCATTTGGGATCATCGAGAAGAACGGGCTCGCTGCAGGACAGTCCGGCGCCTTCGTCGGGGCGGTGTACCTCTCTCCGGGCAGCAGCAGCATCGATGCTACAAGCCATGCATTGCTCTTTGATTCGAATGAACGCGGGGCTCTATATCGGAATTGGTTCAGGTTGGATATCGACGGCGACACCGGTTTGTGGGTGCGCAACACCTATAATACTTCTGTATCACCGCGCGTGATCGGAACATGCCGCAAACGTGGCATGAACTGGGATCTCGTCCTGGCCCAGCCCAACACGTTCAATCAGTCCACAACGCTGCTCCCCATGTATCTCATGGCCTACCGGGGGAGTGACCTGTATTCGCTGATCGGTTACCCGCCGAATATTGCCCAGTGCGAGATGAATAACTATATGCCCGGCGACGAGATCGTGATTGGGTCAGATACCTGGGTCATCTTCCCCTGGTATCAAAGAGCAAGCACCCTTAGCGCATATCATGCGTACGCCTTCAAGAAAGTGACCTGATGGCCACCTTAAGCGGTGCCCCTCTTCCTTCTCCGGTCTGGGACGGCCCCTGGCTTGATCCCACATGGGAGGGTTTCGGAGGAGAGTACGTGGGCCCATCGCCTCAGCCGGGCTCCCTCAACAGCCAGGTCCCCGTGGCCTTCGTGAATTGGACACTTACCGGCAAGCCGCTTCCCGGCTGGGCGGCCTGGTTCTATCAGGGCATCCACATTGTGCCGGGTCTGATCGATGTTGGGAACCTCCTCAAGCCCGAAACGTACCCCGTGGAGGTCTGGAACGCGACCACGCAGGATCAACTCCTCGATGCCATCGACCAGGTCAGGACCGAAGGCATCAACCTCACCGAGCCGACGCCACCCCCCACCACATTCCTGCCGCTGGAATCTCGCTTCTACGAGGTGGAGGTCACCCTTGAGGGGCCCGGCCGGATCAACGCCTCCTACACCTGGAGGTTCCCGCCGAACGACCCGCTGCTGCAGATCATCGGCTGGAGGATCGCCGTCTTCGGCCTGAGCGCGGACTGGGGCGGGATGATGACCGAAGCCATGGAGTGGCTCACCGACATCATCGAGGCCTACGACGGCAGCGAGCAGCGGATCGAACAGCGTGGCCACCCGAGACGCGGGTACGAGCTGCTCGCCACCCTGCCGGGGCATGAGGCGGCTGTGATGGAATCCTTGCTTTTCGGGTGGCAGAGCAGGCTCTACGGGCTCCCGATCTGGATGGACCGCAGCCGGCTCGATGCGGATCTCGATGCGGGATCCACCACCATTCCAGTTTCTACTCAATACATGGACTACCACGAAGGCGGCCTGGCCGTTCTCTGGCAGGGGCCGCAGTCCCACGAGTCGGTAGAGATCTCCGGAATCGCCTCCGACGAGATCACCCTCGTGGATCCTATCGAGAATGCCTGGCCCGCCGGGACCTGGATCATGCCTCTCGTTTTCGCAAGGGTTCCCAGCGAAGCAAGCGTGGAGAGGATCACCGATGAGCTGGTGAGGGTGCGCCTACCGTTTTTGGTGCAGCCGGGGACCGATATGGGGGGCGACGAGGGCCCGGCGCCGCAGACGTATCAGGGGGAGGACCTCCTGTTCGACAGCCCCAACAGGGTCGAGTCCCTGATGTCCACCTATCGGAGGCCGACGGATCTGGTGGACGCCGGCATCGGCACCGTGGTGTCTACCTCGCGAACCGCCTTTCCGAAGGTGGCCACCTCCTTCGAATGGGTCTTGCAGGGCAGAGAAGCGATAAGCGCATTCAAGGAGTATCTATTCGCCCGAAGGGGCCGGCTGAAACCGGTCTGGATTCCCTCGTGGCATTCCGATCTGCACCTGACGAAAGCCGTTACGGCCCTGGACGACACGATAGCGGTTCAGTCGATCGATTACGAGCGGTTCGTGGATTTGCAGACCACCAGGCGTGACCTGGCCTTCCTGATGCCGGACGGGAGCTGGCGGTTGAGGCGAATCACAGGGGTGGAGGCAGGCGATCCGGGAGAGGAGCTGCTGACCCTGGACCAGCAGTGGGGCGATGACGTGCAGCCATTCCGAATCAGCTTCCTCAATCTCTGCCGGCTGGACCAGGATCGGATCGAAATCGTCTGGCACACCGACTCGGTAGCGGTGTCGAAGGCGAGCCACGTGGTGGTGCCGGAATGAATAGAGCGGGATTCGAGCAGATCCTCAAGAAACACTTCGCGTCCATCAGCAAAGCATCGCTCATTCAATGGATTCGAGAGAATCATCTGCTGGGTGTTGGTGATCTGCTGGAGATGTGTGAGGTTGAACGGCAGTCACGAAGCCAAGCCGCGCTGCGAAAAATGGACGAGGCCCATAAATGCATGGTGAGCGCGATAGGAAGATCACATGAAGCATGGATGAAAGCCTCAAAGCAATGGGATAAGGCATCTAGGAGCTTTGATCACGCACAGGCCTGGTGCGATAAACAGGAGGCATGGGTCAAATCGGAGTGGCCGGGATGACCTATCAAGAAAAGGAAACGTCAGTCTATGATGGCTCACCAGTTGAACTCTACAAGTTCGGGGTGCTGAATCAGGAGTGGTACTACACCAGCGGAGATGAGGAGGTCGTCTACGGGGGGAACACCTACCAGCCCTCCCCAATTTCGCGGACCAGCCCCGAGCAGAGCCGCGAGGGCGGGTACACGAAGCTGACCCTCACCGTTCAGCGCGATCACGAGATCGCCCAGAGATACAGGGTCTATGTTCCGTTGAGCGCCATGACCCTGACCATTTTTAGATATCACCGGGGAGATGGAGAAACCATCGCCTTCTGGGTGGGGCGAATCAGGGCCGTCACATGGGAGGGGGATTTCGCGAAAATCGAGTGCGAGCCCATTTCCGCCCAGCTATCTAGGGACGGCTTGCGGTACCAGTTCCAGACCCAATGCAACCACATGCTTTATGGCCCTGGGTGCGGGTTGTCCGCGGTGTCCTACAAGGTTCAAGGGCAGGTGGAGGCCGTGGACGGCAACACCGTCACTGCGTCGGCCTTTTCCTCTGAGGCGGACGGCTACTTCAAGGCCGGCTACCTCTTTCGAGATCTCGACTACCGCATGATCGTCAACCATGTGGGGGATACGGTGACACTGCTCCTCCCGTTCGAGTCGCTCTCGGTCGGCACGCTTGTAGATGCGTATGCGGGGTGCGACAGATCAAAGGCGACCTGCAGGGACAAGTTCGACAACGTGCTCAACTATGGCGGCTTCCCATTCGTGCCCCGAAAAAATCCTTTCAATAAAGGGCTGACCTGATGGGCTTCTGGTTCATGTTCTGGATGTGGGTGGCATCCTATGTTGTCGGAGAGTTGCTCCGGCCCAAGCCGCAGGTGAATAACGCCCGCCCTGCGGGCCTCGGCGACTTCCAGTTCCCCACGGCATCGGAGTCGAGGCCCGTGCCCGTCGTGTGGGGCACCGTGGAGGTTGGGGGGCCGAATCTCGTCTGGTACGGCAATCTGCGCGTGACGGAAATCACGCGGACAGTATCGTCCGGCAAGAAGTCCGCCACCCAGGTGATCGGCCACCGCTACTATCTCGGCATGCACTTCGTCCTCTGCCACGGCGAGCCGGACGCCCTTCTCATGATCCGTGCCAACGACAAGAAGGCGTGGGAAGGCGAGGCCATGGATGAGGTCATCGAGGTGGATGCCTGGGAGCTTTTCGGGGGAGAGGAGTCGGAGGGCGGCTTGGCGGGACCGGTCGAAGTATGGGCCGGATCGGCGACTCAGGATGTCAGCCCGTACCTCGACAAGCACCTGACCGACGTTCCGGCCTATAGGGGTGTCTGCAGCCTCATCTTCAAAAAGTTCTATGTCGGCACCAGCACCTACCTCAAGCCGATGAAGTTCCTCATCCGGAGGTTGCCGACGGCCCTGGCTTCCGGCCAGGAGGACATCAATGGGGACGCCAATCCGGCCGAGATTCTCTATGAGTTGTTGACCAACGAGGTGTGGGGGGCGGGGATTTCCGCTTCGGGGATCGACTCGTCTTCGTTCCTCGCGGCCGCGGATACGCTCTACGATGAGGGTTTCGGCTTGTCTCTGCAGTGGGATAACCGCCGCACCATCGAGGACATGGCCGCCGAGCTGCTTCGCCACATCGACGGCATCATCCACCTGGATCTGCAGACCGGCAAGCTGGTGCTGAGCCTGGCCCGTGACGATTACGTGATAGATGATCTCCCCGTCTTCGATATCACCAACTGCCACCTCGAGAATTTCAGCCGCACCGCCTGGGACGAGACCACCAACGAGGTGCGAGTGGTGTTCACGGACCTCTCCGCGAAGAGCATGGAGCGGACGGTGGCGGCACAGGATCTCGCCAACTGGAATGCCCAGGGGGCTGTGGTCAGCACACAGATCCAGTACCCCGGCATCAGCAACTCGACTCTCGCCCTGCAGGTGGCTCAGCGGGACCTCAAGGCACTCGCCTTCCCCCTGGCGAAGGGCACGCTTCGAATCAACCGGTCTGCATGGAACCTGGCTCCCGGAGATGTGTTCAAGCTGGTCTGGGACCCGCTGGGGATCGTGCAGCTCATCGGGCGTGTTCAGCGAGTTCGGTACGGGGATCCGCGGAACGGCATTATCTACGCCGATTTCATCCAGGACGTCTTCGCGCTTTCCGATTCCATCTATGCCGACGGCGGTTCGGAGTGGGAGGACCCCGGCAACGATCCCGAGGACGTGTCTCTCATCCTCGTTGAAGAGATGCCCTACATGATCCGTATGCAGTTGACCGACGCCCCGGACAACTCCTGCGTGCCATGGATTGGTGCCGGCCGGCCTACAGAGGATGCGCTCAACTATGCCCTGCATGCCTGCCTTAACTCGGGCCCATATGAATACCAAGGGCTGGGCCAGTGGACGCCGACGGGGCTCCTGCAAAGCGCCATCGATCCTGAGGACACCAGCGTCGTGGTGGTCGAGGACGGTATCGACCTCGATCTCCTTGATGACCCTGCCCAGCAAAACCAGGGAGGGGGACTCTTCCAACTCGGGGACGAGCTGATCGCCTACGGCAGCGTCACCGACAACGGGGATGAGACGTACACCCTGAACGATTGCTGGCGAGGGATGCTCGACACCACGCCCGTCGCCCACGCAGCCGACGAGCGAGCATGGTTCCTGGCCACCGGATCGGGGTTCACCCAGGACTACTATGCCGTCACGGATCAACTGGACCTGAAGCTCCTCACGACGACCGGCCAGGGAACACTCGACATCGGCGATGCCACCGAACACAGCATCACCATGCAGGGCCGTGCCGAGATGCCCTATCCGCCCGGCAACGTGAAGATCAACAGCGTGGCTTACCCATCCTCGATCTCGGGGGAAATGACGGTGAGCTGGTCGCACCGAGACAGGACTCAACAGACCTCCTATCTCGTCCAGCAATCTGCCGGCGACATCGGCCCGGAAACAAGCACCACCTACACGCTACGCATCTACGGGGAGTTGGGGACCCTCGTCCATACCGAGTCGGGGATGACCGGCACCTCCTACACGTATCCGGAGGCAACCGAGATCGCAGAGTCGGGCCTGGGGCGCTTGAACAACAGCCTTCGAATCGAGCTTGAATCGGACATCTCCGGCAAGACTTCGTGGCAGTTCCAGGAGAGGGAATTCGACCGTGTGTGAGCCATCTGCCACACCACAAGATGTTGTGGTGTCGTCCGACTTGCGGGTGACCTTCGCAGATTGCCGCCGTGCCGGCTACTGCAGCAGGGGGATAAGGGCCTTTTTAAGCCGCCATGGGCTGAGCTTTAAGACCCTATTAATATGTGGTTACTCGGTGGATGCGATCGAGGCCACTGGGGATGAGATGGCCCTGCGCGTCATTCGGCAGATCAGGGCTCGATAGGAAGGGCGTGAAGCGGTGTTTATGTAAGGGAAATTCTATCGCATTTCAAAATGTCGCACTTTCGCATTTCTCTTGTCCGCTTACACCGAGCCTTCGGCTCGGCGGCCCTTCCCCTCCGTTACCCCAATACACCCCACCCCCTACTTTTGTTTTTTTGGGGCGCCGCCGGGCTTGGCCGGCTTCTTCGAGAGCCATCGGCACCCGCCTCCTCCGGAGTACCGGAGTACGCCTGCGTCGGGGGCGCTTCACCTCTCTTCGAATCCGGCTCAAACGCGGCGGAACGCCCACGACCGGCGTTGGCGGCACGCGCTTCGCGCTCTAATGCGGACTCCGTCCGCGCCGCCTCGACATCACGACAGCCTTGCCGGTCGACCAGAAGGGAAGGGGAAGTGCACGCCTCATCGACCATGAGATGTCATCCTGAGATCCGCTTCGAAGGCAGACTCGGAAGGATCTCGCCATGCAGCACACCCATCGACGTGGGAGCCGAATCCTTTCGGCGATCCCAGGGGTGGCTCCGTTCGCCCGATGTTTCTAGTTTCTGATGACGGGGTCGGCGCCACCGTTTTGATCGCTATCGATAGAGCTTATTGCTACTGGTTGGGGTCACCCATTAGTCGGCCGTTGTCAGACCTTTGGTGATGCCAAGGCTGTACCAATGGATGCGGGAGAGGCGAGCCCCCTGGGCATGCCAGTTTCCAAGGTCCCCAGGTCTTACCCCCGAATCCAGATGGGCTGTTTCCCGAGCCGCCGCGCCCCTACGATGGGCCAATCCTCCCGCCTCTCTATTCTCTTAGGGCACCGTTGGGTTACGGCTTCCCCTCCTGCTCGTCGAGCCAGGAGAGGAATTTCTCGGGGGGCTTGAAGCCCACGAAGCGGCTGCGCTCGGAGCCGTCGGGATCGAGGAGGATCACCGTGGGGAGGCCCATGACGCCGTAGCGGTCCTGGCGCGCTCGGTTCTCTGGGGTGTTCTTCGTCTGGTCCACCCGGACGGGGACCAAGGCCGAGAGCCTTGCGGCGACCTGCTCGTCGGGCCAGGTCTTTTGCTCCAACTCCACGCAGGCGACGCACCAGTCGGCGCGGAAGTCGAGCAGGATGGGTTTGTTTTCGGCTTTCCCCTTGGCCAGGCCCGCCTCGAGGCCGTCGACCCAGGCTTCCGCGTGCAGGTTTCCAGCTGAGTTTCCCTTCAGGTCGAAGACCGAGTTGGGAAGAAGACTCGTGGCTGCGATGAGCGCCATACCCGAAAGTACGGAGCCGATGATGCGAAACCGAATCGGCAGGAAGTGCCGCTTGCCGCCGAAGACGAGAAACGCGATGACCGCCATGAGTGCGAAGAGAGAAGCAGCTATGAAGTTGGCCTTGGAGAGATAGAGCCCCGCGAAATAGAAGGCGGCTCCCAGGATCAGGACACCGAAGGCGATCTTGATCCCATCCATCCAGGGGCCCGCCTTCGGGAGGGAACTCAGGAACCCTGCGAAGGTGCCGACGACGATGAAGAGGACGCCGAGGCCCAGGGCGAAGGCGAAGAGGTACGAGAACCCTAGTACGACGGATCCCGTGCCAGCGACCACGATGAGAATGGCGAGCACAAGGGGACCGATGCACGGGCTCACGACCAGGCCCGAAATGGCGCCGATGACGAAGGCCCCGAAGAATCCCTTTCCCTGGCTCTTCGCTTTGCCTTTCTCCAGTCGGTTGGCGATGAAGGAGGGGGTTCGCAGTTCGAAGAGGCCGAACATCGACAGGGAGAGCAGGAAGAAGAGGAGCGCGATGGGAATCCCCACCCAGGGATTGGCCGCAAGGGAACCCAGGGCCGCTCCGGCCTTGGCCGATACGGCGCCGAGGACGGCGTAGACGATGGCCATGCCGAGGACGAAGGCCAGGGAGAGAAAGAACCCCGCGGCCTTGCCCTTGCCCTCGGAGCGGCTGCCGATGTAGGCCACGGTGATGGGGATCACGGGAAAGACGCAGGGAGTCAGGCTCGAGAGGATGCCGAAGAGGAAGGCCAAAAGGAGCGCCAGGGGCACGTTGTTCCTGGCCGCCTCTCCGAACCGTCCGGCGAGGGATCCCTCTTCGGCGCCGGAGTCGGCGGACGGCGGTGCGGCCTCCGCCGTCTGCTGGGCGACGGCCCCGGCCGGTGCTGCGGGTTCCGTTTCGGGGGCGGCTTCCGCCGTTACAGGTTCCTCGGGGGGTGTTTCGGCGGCTTGCGGTTCCTTCGCGGGCTCTGTTCTTGCCACGCCCGCCGCCTTCACGGTGAAGGGGATCTTCGTGGTGGTGGGGAGGAAGCAGACCTTGTCCCCGAAATCCTGGCACCCCTGCCAGTCGAGGGCCAGGGCGCCGGCGATATCGCCGTCGAGGCCGGCGTCGAGCGTGACGGGTATGGTGATGGTCACCTCTCCCCGGTGCACCTCGAAATCGTCCTCCATCTTTCCCTTGGGATAGGACGGCTTGCCGAAGGTGACGCCGTCCGCGGGCTCGGGTGTGACGGCCAGGCCCTCTCCGCCGAAGATGTGATAGCGGGCGGGGACCTTCAGCCGCAGCTCCAGAGCGCCCTTCCCCGGGGAGGGGAGGGGATCGGGGACGGAGACGACCTTCTTGGAGAGCACGGGCGGCTTGGGCGCGCCGCTCGGTTCGGAGGGGCGCGCAAGGAGGGCGGCCGTTCCCGCGAGGAGGAGCAGGAGGGCGATCGTCGGGATGTAGCGCAGCGACCGGATGGCGGCAACCTTCATGGTTCGTACCTCACGTTCAGATGTGGTTCAACAGTTCGGCGGCCCGTCCTCTTCCCTTGAGGGCCGCGTCGCGTCGATGGCATGGGTCTGATAGAGCCCCAGGAGGCGGTCGGTGATCATGCCCGGACGCTCCTGTCCCACGGGCCGGCCGTCGATGCGCACCACGGGGATGATCTCCTTGAGGGTGGAGGCGATGAAGACTTCGTCGGCCTCGTCGAGTTCCTTCATGGGCACCGTCCGGTCCTCCACGCTGAGGCCGTCGGCCTCGGCGATGCGGAGGATGTGGTGGCGCGTGACGCCGTCCAGGATCCCCGACTCGAGAGACGGCGTGATGAGGCGGTCCCGGGAGACGAGAAATACGTTGGAAGACGTGCCCTCGGCGAGATCCCCCGCGGGATTTCGGAGGAGCGCCTCGTAGGCGCCGCGCGCGTCGGCCTCCCGCTTGGCGAGATCCAGCTCCTGGTTGCACGCGAATTTCACCGCGGGGATGAAGCCCCCGGGGTTGGCCCGCCTCCGACTCGAGATCGTGCAGGAGACCCCCCGCTCGTACCACGCGGCTACATAGGGCGGGATGGGGCCGGAGTAAATGGTCCACGGGGAGTCCTCGGAGCAGGGGCAGCCCCATCCGGGGAACTGGGTCCCCCGGGAGAGGGTGATCCGCAGGTAGGACTCCTCGGGGGCCCGAAGGGCCGCGAGAGCCTGCAGGGCCTTTCGGAGATCCTGGAGGGGCGGCTCGGTATAGCCGATCCGCGATGCGCCCGATGCGAGTCGGGCCAGGTGCTCGTCGAGGCCGAAGATCCGACTCCGGTAGGTGCGGAGCGTCTCGTAGACGGCGTCCCCATAGACGTAGCCGCGGTCGAGGCAGGAGACCGTTCCCTCGTCGGCGGGGTGGGGCTCCGGCCTATACGATGTGCAGACCCAGGTTCGTCGATCGGCCATGGCGGCTCTCCGGCAAAGCGCGAATTATAGCAGGGATTGGACTCAAAACTCATAGGGAAAGAGAAGGCGTTCCGGAGAACAGTTCCGGCTGAGCCAGGAGCAATCAATTGAGCATCCAGCAGCGTTGGAGCTCGGAAAACAAATCAAATTAGGATTCCAACTGACTTCAGAGGACTGCTCCGCTTCGCGGAGCCCACGCAGTCAGAGATGAAATCCCCACGAGACCTGCGGTCACTCGGTCTTTCATCTCATCGTTCGCGCCGCGCTCTGCGCGGCGGCCCTCTTTGGCCTGCACTCCAATGCCCCCACCATCGTTACTTGTGTTATGGGGCGCCGCCGGGCCCGGACCGTCTCCCTCGGCAAGCTTCGGAACCCGCCTCCTCCGCGTACCGTAGTACTACTCCGTCGGGGGCTCCTCCCTTGCCTGCGGATCCGGCACGGACGCGGCGGGACGCCCGCGACCGGGGTCGGCGGCTCGCGCTGCGCGCTCAACGCCCGTCTTCGCCGGGCGCCGCCTCTCCATGTATCCCATCTTGCTGTTCCACCTGGGAGAGCCTTCTCGTAACGGACGTGGAGAAGTTTTGGAGGGACCTGAATCTAGGTCCCGCCCCTCCGGATCCCCAGCCGCTTCATCTTGCGGGCGAGGCCCTGGCGGGTGAGGCCCAAATCCCGGGCGGCGGCGGACAGGTTCCCCCCGCTGCGGGCCAGGGCGGATTCGATGATCCGGATCTCGGCCCGCTCGAGGCGCTCCTTGAGGGTCCGGGCCGCGTGAGGGGGAGAGGAGGTTCGGAGTCTTCGCGGCAGGTGTGCGATGCGCAGGGTGCCTTCGGACACTCCCGCCACGAGGAGGGAATGGACGGTGTTCCGCAGTTCGCGCACGTTCCCCGGCCAGCCGTACGCGGCGAGGCGCAGCCGAAGCTCCCCGTCGACTTCGGGGAGCGGCCGGCCGGCCTCGCGTGCGGCCTCTTCCAGGAAGCGGTCGAAGAGGAAGGGGATGTCTTCGGGCCTTTCCCGAAGGGGAGGCACCTCCACGCGGATCACGTTGAGGCGGAAGAAGAGGTCCTCCCGGAACAGACCCGCAGCGGCGGCCTCCTCCAGGTCCCGGTTCGTGGCGGCGACGATCCGGGCGTCCGAGGAACGGGTCCGGGTCGCCCCCAGGGGCAGGTATGTCCCATCCTGCATGAACCGCAGCAGTTGGGCCTGAGTCTCCAGGGGCAGCTCGCCGATCTCGTCGAGAAAGAGCGTGCCGCCCCGGGCCTCGTACACCAGTCCCTCGCGATCCTGATCCGCCCCCGTGAAGGATCCTCTCCGGTGGCCGAAGAGAAGGCTGGCCGAGAGGGTCGGGGAAAGGTTGGCGCAGTTCGCGGCCACGAGCCCGCGCCGGCTTCCCCGCGCGGCGTGAAGCGCCCGGGCGCACACCTCCTTCCCCGTGCCCGGTTCCCCGGTGATCAGAACCGGGTAGTCGAATTCGGCGGCCTGGGTCATCAGGCGAAGGACGGGGGCCATCGCAGGGGAACGTGTGAGGAGGAGGCCGGAGACGGCCGGGTGGAGTCCGGGAGGGGTCCGGGACTCCGCAGCGAAGGCCGGCCGGCGCTGGAGGCGGATCCACGCGCGGACGAGGGCGACCTGGCGGGGGGGCCACGCCTCCTCCGCACGCTTGGCGAGGGCGCACCAGGGACCGTAGGGGCTTGCCTCGCAGCATATCGACATGCCGTCCAGTTTCCGCAGGGAAGCCTCCGGGCAGAGGGACAGGATGCGCCGGCGCCGGTCGGTGTTCAGTTCACCCTGAAACCGAGGGGCCGAACCCGGTACGAGGAGGCACCCCGCGAGGGCGCCCAGGCCCTCCATGAGTTCTTCCAGGGTATCGCCCTCCCCCTCGACGCACTGAAGCAGGATCTCCAGGTCGCCCCGGCCCGCTTCTCCGGGCGCTCCACGGGGCTCCGGCTCGATGGGGGGTTGAAGCAGGGGCAGAAGGGTACGGAGAGGGCCCCGAATGCGGTTCCGGACGAGGTAATCGGCCAGGGCAGAGCGCTCGACCTCCTCCATCGGAGGGAAGATCCCGCGCTCGTGCATGCGATGCAGCACCTTGAGGGTGCCGTGGCAGGATCGGCTCTCCCGGGCCGCCGAGAGGGCCTCGCGGAGGACCTCGTCCTCCTCTTCTCCGGAGAATCGGGCGAGGGCGAGGCGCCAGCGGATCCCGTATTCGGCCTGGACCTCATCGGGGAGGCCTCCGGCTCGCCTCTTCAGCCGACGGGCACCGGGAAGGTCACCGGTGCGGAGAGCCTGGAGCATGACCGTGAGGGCATCCAGGCGATCGGCCTTTTCGATTCCCCGTCGGCACAGGGATTCCAATTCCCGAAGCAGGTTCGCCAGTTTCCGGCGCTGCCCCGATCGAAGGAGGATCTCTCCTCTCAGGCAGAGGAGGGGGATCCGAACGGAGGGATCGCGGGCATCTCCGAGTTCGCGGAGGCCGGCTTCGGAGGCTTCCAGGGCTCGGGGCAGGTCTCCCAGTTGAAAGCAGGCCGTGCCGAGCCACAGGTGGTCGATGGCTCGCATCATGGCCGATCCTCCGGGCGCGGGGTTGGTCACGGCTTCTTCGAAGACGCGCCTGGCTTCGAGGGGCTCGCCCGCCTCCAGCCTGGTGATGGCCCGGTTGAAGCGAGCGTCGGATGCGACGTTGGTGAGCCCGAGGGCGTGGCTCCCCTCCTCCGCCTGTCCGTAGAGGTCGGCGGCCTCTTCCATCCGCCCCAGCATCCTGCAGGCGTTCCCGACCTCGGAGAGGCTGCCGCACTCGAGATGGCGGAAGCCGTGGGAACATGCGAGTTCCAGGGCATCCCGAAAACCCCGCAGGGCATCGTCGTATCGGCCCAGGCGAAGGGCCGCGAGGCCCTTCCGGTGGAGGAGCAGGAATCGTTCGAGGGGAGGCAGGTCGGGTCCGGCGCCTTCCTCCGCTTCGGCGAGGAGGGTCAGGGACCGGTCGATGTCATTGGAGAGGAGGGCCGTCGTTGCGAGATGGCACAGGCCGGCGACCCGCAGCGCACCCCCATCGTTCCTTTCCAGGACCGCCCTGAGCGCGTCTTCGCCCTCGCTCGACCTGCCGAGGAGGCCCAGGAAATGCCCGCGCAGGAGTCGGACCCGATCCCGCGCATCGCCTGGAAGTTCCGGTGATTCGGGGGAGGGGAGGCTTTTCAGGGCCCGGGAGTAGTCGCCGAGCCGCTCGTAGGCCCTGGCCCGCAAAATCGCCGTCTCGCCCCGGTGGTCGGGCGCTCCATCGAGAGCGGATATCTCCTTCAGGGCCAGGGGTGCCTGGCCGATTTCCAGCAGCAGGCGGCTCCTCCAAAGGAGCCGCCGCTCTTCGGAGGCGAACCCTTCGGCGTGAACAGCCAGAGATGCCAGGTGTCCAGCGTCCGCTTCCCGCAGGCACCGAGCCTCGGCGTCATCCCCCGGATGTTTCAGGGGCGCCGGGGCGTTCCGCCCCATGAGGCGAGAGGCGGGGTTCCGGAACCCGGAAGGCAGGGGAGGGATCAGGGATCCGCCGCAGCGGGGGCTGTCCTGAGCGAGCCGTTCGAGCGACGGCAGCCAGTCGAGCCGTTCCGGCCCGAACAGCGCCTCGGCATGGTTTCCGTACCAGGACGATCCCAGTGGCGTCAGCCAGACGAAATGGGCCCGGATCGGATTCCCGGGGGGATGCGATCCCCCCGGGCCCAAGACGACGATCGGCGGGTCCGTCCCGCGGGCCGCCTCGGAAAGAACCATCCGGCTCTCGGGATCGATCGATTCGGACGGCCACAGGAACCAGGCGGGCGTCTCGATCCGGTTCAGGGTCGAGGCGAGGCGACCTCCCAGTTCGGTTGCGGAGGGACGCGATCCTCCGAGGGACTCACGCAGCCACCGCGCCGCCTCCTTCTCCGATCCTAGGGCTCTCCT
>Ga0180430_10002288_pt1 | contig 17473 bp, 9 predicted proteins | sample SS_ome_9_FD_132999 | JGI IMG/M metagenome (GOLD analysis project Ga0180430, IMG submission 132999) | Hypersaline lake sediment archaeal communities from the Salton Sea, California, USA - SS_1_S_2 metaG | ecosystem: Environmental > Aquatic > Non-marine Saline and Alkaline > Hypersaline > Sediment... | reverse complement strand
TAGCAGCCGAACCAACGGTGGCCTTCGAACCAAGGGTGGCGTTCGAATCAACGGCGAGCTTCACGCCATTCTTCGAATCAGCGCCATTCTTCGAATCTCCGGCGGCCTTCGAATCAACGGCAGTCTTCGAACCAACAGCATCCTTCGAACCAACGCCATCCTTCGAACCAACGGCGAGCTTCACGCCATCCTTCGAACCAACGCCGTGAGGCGGCTCCAAGATGTCCACCGGCTCCATGTTCACCGGCTCCATGTCCACCGTACCCATTTCCATCGTACCTATGTTCGCCGTACCCATGTCCGGCGTTTCCAAGGCCACCCTCTCGCCCGGTTCCCTGTTGAGGACCTTGTTGAAGGCTGTCAGAAGGGGTTTGCGTTTTTTAGCAAGGATCTCCAGGTTTGTCATGGCATCATCACGCAGGATCTCCACCCTGAGCACATCAACCATCGGGCTGGTATTGTTCCTGAAGTTGGACCGGGCGATGGCCTGGTAGGAATCGAGGATTTCCAGGTTTTCCTTTTCAATGGCGATCACCTTTTCCAGCTCATAGATCGGGTAATAGGCTGCAGCTACCCTGTAAAAGAGCCGGTTCCGCTCATCAATAAATAACTGGAATTTGGCTTCGGCCATCAGTGCAGCCGCATCACCCCTTGCTTTCAGCGTACCAAACCATGGAAACATCTGGGAGAGGGAGAATTTCGCCCGTTGCGGGCCCACCCTGGTTTCGACGGGTGAAATGAAATAGCCAAAGGAGAATGAGGGATCCTGCAAGCTGCTTACCTGCGGGATCTTTTGCATGGCAATTTCATATTCAAGATACTTTGCCTGCAGCCCCGGGTTATTCTCAGCGGCGATCTCAAAGTATGCTTCAAGTGTCTGTGCCCGGGAGCTGAGTACGCCCCATCCCAGGATCAGAAATATATATATAATGATTCTCATTTGTTTATTTTTTAAATTTCCTTTCTTCCCTGAAACTATAGAGTACCGGCACAACAAAAATGGTTACAATTGCGAATGCCATTCCTCCGAAGGCCGGGATGGCCATGGGAATCATGATATCTGCACCGCGACCCGTGGAAGTCAGTACCGGCAACAGCGCGATCATGGTTGTTGACACAGTCATGAGTGCCGGTCTGACCCTTCGGAGGCCCGCCTCGATCGTTGCTTCGCGCACTTCCTGCCGATTCCCCGGCTTGTTCTTTTTGAAACTATGGTCCAGGTAGGTGGCGATCAGCACCCCGTCATCGGTGGCGATCCCGAACAGGGCAATGAAACCGACCCATACTGCAACACTCAGGTTGATGGTATGCATCTGGAATAGTTCCCTGATATTGGTGCCGAACACCGAAAAATCGACAAACCATCCCTGTCCGAAGAGCCAGAGCATGATGAACCCTCCCCCGAAGGCAATGATGATCCCGGAGAACACCATCAGGGAGGTGGTGACTGACTTAAACTGGAAGTAGAGGATCAGGAATACGATGACCATGACGAGGGGAACAATCATGGAAAGCCGTTTTTCTGCACGTACCTGGTTCTCATAGCTGCCGGAGAATGTATAGCTGATCCCCGCCGGCACTTCCAGGTCACCGGAATCAATCCGGTCCTGTATGGTTTTTTGTGCATCATTCACTACAGTCACCTCTGCGTATCCATCCCTTTTATCAAAGAGCACGTATCCTACCAGGAAGGTTTCCTCGCTTTTGATGGCCTGGGGTCCCCGCACATATTCGATGTCCAGGACCTGGTCGAGCGGAATCTGCGCACCGGTGGGTGTTGGTAACAGGATCTTTCCAAGCGATGCGGGATCGTCCCTGAGTTCGCGTGGGTAACGCACCCTGATGGGAAATCGTTCCCTGCCCTCGACAGTTGAGGAGACCTGCATTCCCCCGATGGCGATCTCGATGGTGCGTTGTACATCTTCCACATTCAGCCCATACCGGGCGATTTCTTCACGGTCGATGTCCAGGTGGATATAGGGTTTTCCCACAATCCTGTCGGCAAATACCGCTTCTGCTTTCACAGAGGGGACTTCTTTCAGGATATTCTCCAATTGCATTCCGAATTGTTCGATCGTGGGGAGATCCGGTCCGTAAACCTTGATCCCCATCGGGGCCCGCATCCCGGTCTGCAGCATCACCAGCCGGGTTTCAATGGGTTGGAGTTTCGGGGCGGAGGTCAGGCCCGGGATCTTTGTCACCCGAACGATTTCATCCCAGATATCGTCCGGAGAATTGATGTGTTCCCTCCAGTTGCGGAAATACCTTCCTTTTTCGTCGGGAACCAGGTCTGCTGCAGTTATTTCCTGCAGCACGGCTTCCCTGTCAAATATGGTATCCCCCGAAATCATGATGAAATTCCCCTCCCTGTCGGTTTTGAATTTCTGCCTGTGGCCCTTCCTGTTCAGGATATACTCCGGTTTGTAGTTGATCACATTCTCGAACATGGATACAGGTGCGGGGTCCAGTGCCGATTCCACCCGTCCCATCTTACCTACAGTGAGTTCCACCTCGGGGATGCTGGTCACCAGCATATCGATCTGTCCCATGACCTTCCTGTTGTATTCCACCCCGGAATGAGGCATGGTAGTGGGCATCAGAAGGAAGCTTCCTTCATCGAGTGCAGGCATGAATTCCTTCCCGATTCCCGGGAAGGCATGTACCAGTCCTGACCACACTTTCGAAGTACGGATATTGGCACCGGTGGCATCGAATCCTTTTGCAACAAAACCAAAAATGGTATTGAATCCCAGCCAGGCTGAAAATCCGAAAATGATCATGAAAGCCGGAATGCCCAGGAAAATGGCTTTGTGATTCAGGGTCCATGAAAGTATTTTCCTGTAGTTTTTTTCCAGCAGGGAAAACAAGGCAAGGATACTTCCCACCAGGATCACAACAAACATGAAATTTGTCAGCAGGCTTTTCGAAGGGCCCAGCGGCAGCCAGTAACGGGCCAGCAGCCAGGTGATCGCGATCACCGCGATCACCAGGTGTGCATGTTCAAGCACCTTCAACCCCATTCTTTTCATGCGAGCTCCGACCCCTTTTTCTCCTGAATCAGCCGAATCCGTGCTGAGCCGTTCTTTCAGGAGTGCGGTAATACCGAATGCAAGCAGGACCATCCCGCCGGGTAAGGCGCCAAAGATGATTGCAAGGATCCCTGTGGGTAGTAGTGCGATGTTCACCCAGCGTGCCACATTGCGGCGTTTTATCCTGGCACCGAAGAACCAGTGGGATAGTGTGGGAAGTATGAACAGGGTAACGATCAGTGCTGCCACCAGGGCAAATGTCTTGGTAAACGCCAGCGGTCCGAACAGTTTCCCTTCTGCAGCCTGCATGGTGAATACCGGGATAAAGCTGACGATGGTCGTGGATACGGCAGTCAGTATAGCGGATGAAACTTCAGCTGCACCATTATAGATGGTGGTATTCAGTTTTTGACCAGGCGGCGCCTCCTCCATGTGTTTGATGATATTCTCCGAGAGGATGATCCCCAGGTCGACCATGGTACCGATGGCAATGGCGATACCGGAGAGTGCCACGATGTTTGCATCCACCCCGAAATAACGCATGGAGATAAACACCATGAGCACCGAAATGGGAAGCAGGCTCGATATCAACAGGGAGGCCCGCAGGTTAAACACCATGACAATCACCACCAGGATGGCGATCAGGATCTCGAGGGAGAGCGCTTCTTCCAGTGTTCCCAGGGTCTCGTAAATAAGTTCCGAGCGATCGTAGAACGGAACAATGGTCAGCTGGCTTTCGGTGCCGTCTGCCAGTGTTTTTTTCGGCAGACCGGGGGCGATTTCTTCGATTTTGTCCTTTACGTTATTGATCACCTGCAACGGGTTGGCACCGTAACGAGCCACCACCACGCCACCAACCACTTCCGCTCCGTCCTTGTCGAGTGCGCCCCGCCTTGTGGCAGGACCGAGCTGAACGACAGCGATGTCGCTGATACGCACCGGGATGTTATCCTTTACAGCGACCACGGCCGCTTCAAGGTCTTCCACGCGCTTCACATAACCCAGTCCGCGTACCAGGTATTCTGCCTGGTTGATCTCGATGGTCTTTGCGCCTACATCGCGGTTTGATTTCTGCACGGCCATCATCACCTGGTGGAGCTGGATGTTGTATGCTTTCAGGGCATCCGGATTCACATCCACCTGGTATTCCTGCACGAAACCACCGATGGAAGCCACCTCAGAGACCCCTTCGGTGGCATTCAGACCAAACTTCACATAAAAATCCTGGACGGTACGGATCTCATGCAGGTCCCACCCCCCGGTGGGATTACCTTCAGGATCGCGTCCTTCCAGCGTGTACCAGAACACCTGGCCAAGTGCCGTGGCATCTGGTCCCAGGGCCGGCTGAGCGTCACCGGGAAGCAATCCCGGGGGAAGTGCATTGAGTTTTTCCAGGATCCTGGAGCGGGACCAGTAGAATTCAATATCTTCATTGAATATGATGAAGATACTTGAGAATCCGAACACGGAGGTGCTCCTGATTGATTTCACGCCGGGAATACCCAGCAGGTAGGTGGTGAGTGGATAGGAGACCTGGTCCTCGATGTCCTGGGGCGACCTTCCCATCCATTCCGTAAATACGATCTGCTGGTTTTCCCCGATATCGGGGATGGCATCCACCGGGACAGGATCGGACGGAAGCCCGCCAAGGTCCCAGCCAAACGGTGCAGTGATCATTCCCCAGGCAATGAAACCTGCAAGAATCAGCACCGTAACCAGCTTGTTGTTAAGAAAATACCTGATTATTTTATTCAGCATCGTTATCTTATTATGATTCTACAGACAGACAAATCCCCTGAACATATGCGGGATAAGTTCAGGAGCCGGTTGCACTCCTTTGCGGGAGTGAATGAATCATAAGATATATTTCTGAAGGGTCGAGAGACGAATGTCCCTGTCCAATGGAGGCGGGGATTCCGCAATACTGAAAAAGTGATGATCCACTTCTGCTTCAAACAGATGTGTGAGAAAGAATAATTCGACGAAATTCAATTCGGCCGGAAACGTGGATTCGAAGTCGAAGCTGGCAGCCGTTGTGACAAAATCTTCATCAAGCTGGAAGAAGTGCATTTCTGAATGACAGCACATCCCGTTGTCGCAGCAGGGCTCAGCCTCCTTGTTCACTTCAATGGAAACCAGCCGGGAACCGCAAAAATGAGTGGAAACAGAGAAACCCGTTGTTGATATCAACAACAGGCACATGACCACTATATTTCCGAATTTCCTGACCATTACAGCTAATTCGTCTTAAGTATAACGCATTGTGTATGGAATAGTTTATATTTTTCGGATAGTATTGGGGCAAGAAAAGGATGGGCAGTAAAATGATTTCGAACAGATGTGTCATATTGCCTGTCTGCCAAGGGACTCGTTTCAGACAGTGTTAATAACAGCCGGTGTTAAGGATAAATCATTATTTTTGTGTTGTATCAGCTGATTCCGGGACCGCTGCTGCCCGGGATGCAACTGGAAAATTTTGGTTTGATGGGGAAGGCTATTGCAACACTTAATTTCTTTAGTAATTCGAGGTATGACCGGGTTGAAAGGAACAGGCATTCTGCACTGCTGCTTCGCAATGTACTGATTGTTCTCTTTTCCATCCTGATGCTGTATATGGGCATCCGCCTGTCACTGGTATTCAGGTTTGAGGTCCCCGAAATCCTGTTGCTGATCATCATCTTTTTCATCGGCCTGGCCTATTTCATCCTCCGTAAGGGGTATTTTTATCCGGCTGCGATGCTAGCAATCGGGATTACATTCGCAGGGATGACATTCATATCCATGACCAGCATGGGCATCAGGGATGCAGCGGTGCTGACGTATCTGCTTCTGATCATCTTCTCTTCCCTGCTGCTTGGCAGAATGGCTGCAATTGTGATGACCCTGCTCAGCATCATTTCGGTCTGGCTGATGGTCCTGCTCGAGAACAACGGTCACCTGGTATACGATCCATGGAGAATTGAATTTATCGCCCGGGATATGAGTTTTGTCATCCTGGCCACACTTGTGCTGGTAGTTTATTACGACAATATCCTGAACAGTTATATTCGCGATATCAGCAAATCTCGGGCTGATTACCGGAAGATCAATGCCGAACTCACCGAAAAAAACAAGGAGATCATGGTGATCAACACGGATCTTAGGGAAGCGATGGAAAAATCATTGGAGAGCGACCGGCTGAAAACCGCCTTCCTTGCGAATCTGTCCCATGAAATCAGGACACCAATGAACGGGATCATCGGATTCTCCGAATTGGTGTTGTCACCGGAATCCACCGAAGAGGAAAAGCAGGAATACAACAGGATCATTGCCAACAGCTGCAGCCAGCTCCTTGGAGTGGTCAACGATATCGTGGATATCTCCAAGATTGAAAGTGGTGTGATTGAACTGCATAACCGGCAAATGGATCTGAACGGCATGCTCCGGGAGTTGTTCAGCCTGCATTCCCTTACGGCCAGAGAGCAAAAGATCGACCTGGAGATGATTCCCGGATTCGAGGATGGTTATGCAGGAATCATTGCAGATGAGGTAAAACTGAAGCAGATACTCAACAATTTAATCGGGAATGCGATAAAATTCACCAACAGGGGCTCCGTTAAATTCGGTTATGTTCCGAAAGGTAAGATGATTGAATTTTATGTAATTGATTCAGGGATCGGAATACCGGAAGCACAGCAGCATGATATTTTCGAACGCTTTATCCAGGCTGACAGCGGATTGTCGCGCAGGAGAGGTGGTACCGGTCTGGGTTTGTCCATCGCCAGGGCCTATGTTGAAAAGATGGGAGGGAAGATCCGGGTGCAATCTGAAACGGGCAAGGGGTCCGAATTTTACTTTACTGTTCCATTGGTACAGGAGGTCACACGAAAGTCGGCCCCTGCAGAACATCGGATGGATACAGCCGTGGAACGAATTCCCCTGCTGCTCGTGGAGGATACCGAATCCAACGAAATCCTGATGAAAGGGATGTTGAGAAATTATCCATATGACATTGTGGTGGCCAGGAGTGGGGAAGAGGCGCTTGAGCTGTTTCAAAAATACGGACCTTTTGGATTGATCATGATGGATATCAAGCTGCCCGGGATGGATGGCTATGAGGCCACCAGGGAGATACGCAAGCTGGACAAAAATGTGCCGGTGATAGCACAGACGGCATATGCGTTCCAGGAAGACCGGGAAAAGGCAATGGATGCAGGGTGCAACGACCTGTTATCCAAGCCCATTAGCAGGGTGGCCCTGGAGGAGATTCTCCGGAAATTCAGGCGCTGATTTTGCTCGCAGACAATTGATTTGTACTCTATGGCAATACCGGATATGTGGATGCCCCGGAACCGGACATTGTCATCCACCCATTTGATTGTGCTGACAAACAGTGCATCGTACCGGGAAAAAAAGAAAACATTACATATATTGATCATAAACCTGTAAAAATATATATTATGAGACTGCTTGCATTTATTTTCCTGTTCATGGCTGCTGTTACTGCAGCAGGACAGCAAAACCTCGATTACCAGAAGCCACCCGCAGAAATCCTCGATCTTGTGGATGTGTCGCTCGCTCCCTATGTGATTATGGATGAGGAGAAGGAAGTAATGCTCCTCCTCTACCGGGATGCATATGTTACGATCGAAGATCTGTCCAGGGACGAGATGCGCCTGGCCGGCCTGCGTATCGACCCGGTTACCAATATCGGCAGCAGGGTACGCTATTACAATAATCTGAAAATCCGCTGGATGAGCAGAGACCAGACAGTGCCTGTCCAGGTGAGGGGATTGCCTGCGGAACCCAGGCTGGCGAATTTTAGCTGGTCGCCGGACCAGCAGAAAATCGCGATGACCCATACCACGACGGAGGGAGTGGAGATCTGGGTGCTTGATGTTACAACCGGCATTGCCAAAGCGATAACCACTGAAAAGGTGAATGCAAACCTGGGCAATGTGATCAACTGGTTCAGTGACAGCCAGCATTTGCTGGTTAAGATGGTGGCCGCCATGCGGAAGCCGCTGATCGATACTGAACAGGCGGTACCCTCCGGTCCAACGGTATCGTTAAGTGATGGCAAGCTTGCGCAAAACAGGACTTACCAGGATCTTCTTCAGAACAAGAACGATGAGTTTAATTTTGAACAGCTGGCCATGTCGGATCTGTATAAAGTTTCGGTAGATGGTACTTCCGAAAAATGGATGCATGGTGCCATGTATGCAGCTGTTGATTTTTCTCCCGATGGCAATTATTTAATTATCAGCACTATAGAACGGCCTTTTTCCTATCTTGTACCTTACAATCGTTTTCCATCAGTAACAAAGGTATATACTTCGGAAGGTGTTGAGTTAGAGAAGATCGTGGAGGTCCCGTTGATCGAGGATCTTCCCAAAGGATTCATGGCGGTACGAAAAGGGCGCCGTATTGCGGGTTGGCGTAATGATGTTCCTGCCTCCATTGTTTTTGTTGAGGCCCTCGATGGCGGGGATCCTGCCAGCGAGGTGGAATACCGTGATGCGGTCTTTCAGCTGGATGCACCTTTTGACCAGGTCCCCAAGTTATTGCTGAAGACCATGAACCGTTTTTCCGGGATCCGCTGGGGAAACGGGAAGGTGGCGATTGCTTCCGATTACTGGTGGAACAACAGGAATACAAAAACCTACCTGTTCAATCCTTCGGATCCGGTTGAAACCGCTGTTGTGATCGACGACCGCAACTACCAGGACCGGTACAGTGATCCCGGAAGTTTTGTAATGACGAGGAACGAAATGAGCAAGTCGGTGCTGGCGCTGGAGGGGAACAATGCTTTTCTTGTCGGCGAAGGTTTTTCAGAAGAGGGACAGTTTCCGTTTGTCGATCGCCTGAACCTTAAAAACCTGAAAAAGAAAAGACTCTACCAGTCGGCATACACCGATCGCCTGGAGGAACTGGTTTCATATGATCCGGGCAGTGACAGGTTGCTGGTACGGATCGAATCGCCTGTGGACTACCCGAATTATTATTTCCGTCATTTGAAAAAAGGCGATCTTGACCAGCTTACCTCTTTTGAAAATCCTTTCAAAAGTATCCAGGATGTGCACAAGGAGGTGATCACTTACCAGCGTGATGATGGCCTGGAGCTGACCGGTACCCTGTATTTGCCGGTGGGATATGACATGGAGAAGAAGGAAAAGAAGCCGATGATTCTATGGGCCTATCCGACCGAGTTCAAGGACCGGACCAGCGCAGCACAGAATACACAGAATCCCAACAGTTTCACTTTCCCGTATTATGGTTCACCGATTTACTGGGTGACCCGAGGATATGTGGTGCTTGATGATGCCGCTTTCCCGATCGTGGGAGAAGGCGAGGAGGAGCCCAACGACAGCTTCAGGAAGCAGCTGGTTGCCAATGCCAGAGCGGCGATTGACGCAGTGGATGCACTCGGTTATATCGACCGGAGCAAGGTTGCCGTTGGCGGACACAGTTACGGTGCCTTCATGGTAGCAAACCTGCTTTCTCATTCCGATCTCTTTGCGGCGGGGATCGCCAGGAGTGGCGCGTATAACCGCACGCTCACGCCTTTTGGATTCCAGAGCGAGGAGCGCAATTACTGGGAAGCTCCTGAAGTGTATTACCGCATGTCTCCGTTCATGCATGCTGATAAGATGAAAACCCCGCTGTTGCTTATTCACGGCGAGGCGGACAATAATTCCGGCACCTACCCGATGCAGAGCGAGCGCTATTTCAATGCCATCAAAGGACTGGGGGGCGTTGCACGGCTGGTTATGCTGCCAAAGGAAAGTCATGGTTACCGGGCGAAGGAAAGCGTGCTGCATGTGCTCTGGGAGCAGGACCAGTGGCTTGAGTTGTACTGTAAGTAGGGCATTTCGCATGGATGGTCAGGGATGTATGTTCGCTCCAAGCAGCTTTAGACCTGCCTTTTGTATGGATGGCCCGGGATGTTTGTTGGCAACCAGCAGCTGCAGTTCCACCCGGTATGCATGCACCTGATATATATTTAAATAGATATATTAATATTTATTAAAATATATATACCTAAAAATGGTGCATCATTATTTAAAAGGGTTTATTATATTTATCCCTTCAAACCATTCAACTAACATTTCAACAAAACTGCCTGGTCATGTGGAAAACCGCACTGTTTCTGCTGCTGACGATCATCGTCATCCCCTTCTTTGCCTTTCGTTTCAATGAGCCGCTCACACCGTTTCAAATGGATATTTTGCGTGACCTGGTCACCATCTATATCATTGCAGCGGGGGTCTGTTTTCTTGTGAGTCTTGTGACGGAGAATTACAGCCAGGTGGATAAATTGTGGAGCCTCATTCCGATCGCCTATGTATGGATTGTGGCCATCCGGGTAGACATGGAGCCACGGATTCTGCTGATGGCATTCCTGGTAACGATCTGGGGGGTGCGGCTCACCTATAATTTCAACCGCCGTGGCGGCTATTCCTTCAGGTTCTGGACCGGGGAGGAGGATTACCGGTGGTCTGTACTCAGGTCAAAACCGGAGTTTTCGGCCAAATGGAAATGGCAGATGTTCAACCTGTTGTTCATTTCCTTTTACCAGATGGGATTGATCCTCCTGTTCACGCTTCCTGCCCTGAAAAGTATGAACGGGGAGCCGCTGGGGTGGTTTGACGGATTGATTGCCGGTTTGTTTCTCTTCTTTGTCGTTACCGAAAGCATTGCCGACCAGCAGCAGTGGAGATTTCACAAGGAAAAGAGCCGGCTGCAGGAAGAGGGGATTGCTTTGCCCGAGAAATACCGGAAGGGATTTGTGGATACCGGTCTCTGGGGATTGGTCAGGCATCCGAATTATGCTTCTGAACAGGCGATCTGGATCGTCTTCTATCTCTTCAGTATAGCTGCTACCGGACAATGGCTCAACTGGTCCATCATGGGGGCTGTGCTCCTGGTGTTGCTTTTTTGGGGCAGCAGTAATTTCAGTGAGGGAATTTCGGCTTCAAAATACCCGGAATACGCATCATACAAACAGCGGGTGGCCCGTTTTGTGCCCATTAAGCTATGGAGCAGAAATAATTAGGCATTTTCCATTGCGCATCACAAGGATATCTTTTGGGTGTGGATTCCTGATGCAGCTGAAAAAATCTGAACATCTTCCAGGGTGTATTTTTTCCAAGGTAGTGGCAGATCTTGTAACAAATCTTCCGGGCTTTTACCAGCATCTTCACTAATCCTTTGGTTGTCCTTTGGTCTGACGAGGTTTTTAAGCGAAATCTTGATCGTACAGCGCACAGCGCAATATAAAAAAGCGTTAAATCCTCTGAAGCGTCACCTGAAAGCCTTGACACTTCCGACATATTTATTACCTTGACCCCATTATGAAAAGGACACTTGTAATCGGGGATATTCATGGCGCCTATGAGGCCATGCTCCAGGTGATGGAACGGGCTTCGTTCGATCCTGGGAAGGACCGGTTGATTTGTATGGGGGACGTGGCGGACCGCCGGTCCCGTGTAAAGGAGTGTGCAGAACACCTGCTGAAGGTGAAGGATTTGGTGATGATCCTGGGCAACCACGACAAGTGGGCCCTGGAATGGATGTCTCGCGTAGGTGACCAGTTGGGGAGCCATACGGGAAGTGATGTCTCTTCCCCGGATCAGCCGACCCACAAAAGTTTCGATGTCAACGACCTGTATGAAAAAGCTTCAGAGGTCTGGCTCACACAGGGCGGCAGTGATACAATAATGAGCTACAGGGAAGGAGTTCCGCTGTCACATTTTGAATTGTTACGTCAGGCAAAATACTTCCACCTGGAGGGGAACCGGATATTTGTGCATGGTGGCTTCAACCACAGGAAGCCGCTGAAAGAACAGGATCCCGAGGATTTTCTCTGGGACCGCGGCCTGGTTGATTATGCCCTGAAGCATTGTGAGGCAGGGACCAGGCTGGGTGGCTACGATGAGATTTACGTGGGACACACGCCCACGATCAATCTCCATGTAAGTGCATCGGGCAGGTCGGCATTGAAGGGAGCCGTGCTGGAGGACCAGACCACCCGGCCGCTGCAGGTATGCAACGTGTGGATGATGGATACCGGTGCCGGCTGGCCGGGGGGAAAGCTGAGCATGATGGACATCGACACAAAAGAGGTCTGGCAGAGTGAAGTGATTGCGTAAACCTTTTATTCCGCTCCGGCCGGTTGCTTCCTGTTCAGTATCAGTTTTCCATCTTCTGCATCAATTTCCACGTGATCCCCGGGCTCCACCTCTCCTTTCAGCATTGCCATGGACATCATATCCACCAGTTTTTTCTGGATCAGCCGTTTCAGGGGTCGCGCACCGAACTGCATATCGAAGCCTTCTATCTTGATCTGCTCCAGGGCTGCTCTTGTCACGTCAATGGTGATCTCCTGCTTTTTCAGCAGTTTTCGCAGCAGATTCAGCTGGATATGAATGATCCCTTCCATGTGTTCCATGCCCAGCGGACGGAACATCACCAGTTCATCGATGCGGTTCAGGAACTCCGGACGCATGCTCTTTTTCAGAAGTTCGAAGATGCGGTTGCGTGCATCCTGGTAGACTTCCTCCATGTTGGATTCATTTGCCCCTGCAAATTGCTCATGGATGATATCGGACCCCAGGTTGGAGGTCATGATGATGATTGTATTCCTGAAATTGGCGATCCTTCCCTTGTTATCGGTCAGGCGTCCGTCTTCCAGCACCTGCAGCAGGATATTGAACGTATCGGGGTGTGCCTTTTCGATCTCATCGAGAAGAATTACCGAATAGGGTTTCCTGCGAACAGCTTCTGTCAGCTGTCCCCCCTCGTCGTATCCGACATATCCCGGGGGTGCACCCACAAGTCGGGATACCGCATGTCGTTCCTGGTATTCACTCATATCGATACGGGTCAGCAGCGACTCATCGTTGAACAGGTATTCCGCAAGTGCCCTGGCGAGTTCTGTTTTCCCCACCCCCGTGGTTCCCAGGAAGAGGAACGAACCCACCGGTCGTTTTTCATCAGCCAGTCCTGTGCGGCTGCGCCGGATGGCAGAGGAGACAGCCTCCACGGCCTCCTCCTGTCCGACCACACGTTTGCGCAGCTCCGCTTCAATATGCAAGAGTTTCTCGCGGTCGTTCTGCAACATCTTTGTTACCGGAATGCCTGTCCACCGCGAAACCACCTCAGCGACATCTTCTGAGGTAATTTCCTCGCGCACCAGGCGTTTTCCGTCTTCCTCGTATTTTTTCAGCCGGGCGATGGTTGCCTCGAGTTCCTTCTCTGCAGCCGGCAGTTCGCCGTAACGGATCTCCGCCACCTTGCCCAGGTTGCTTTCGCGTTCTGCCTTTTCTGCCTCATACCTGAGCGTTTCGATGTGCTGCTTGATCTTCTGGATGTTGGAAACAATTTCCTTTTCCTCCTGCCAGACAGCCATGAGCTGTTTGTGTTCATCTTTGAGATCGGCCAGTTGGCGGGAGATATTTTCAACGCGTGATTTGTCCTTTTCGCGCTTGAATGCCTCTTTTTCGATCTCGAGTTGCTGGATTTTACGTTCCAGGGTATCAATGGACTCAGGCCTGGAGTTCATCTCCAGCCGCAGGTGCGCAGCCGCCTCATCGATCAGGTCAATCGCCTTGTCGGGCAGGAACCTGTCGGTGATATACCGTGTGGACAGCTGCACCGCTGCTACGATCGCCTCGTCCATGATCCGGATCTTGTGGTAGCTTTCATACCGCTCCTTGATCCCCCGGAGGATGGAGACGGCGTCTTCTTCAGCAGGTTCATCCACGAATACCTTCTGGAACCGCCTTTCGAGGGCCTTGTCCTTTTCAAAGTATTTCTGGAACTCGTTCAGCGTGGTGGCCCCGATGGCCCGCAGGTCACCTTTGGACAATGCGGGTTTCAGGATATTGGCCGCATCCATGGCTCCTTCGCCGCCACCGCCAGCGCCCACCAGGGTATGGATCTCATCGATAAAGAGGATGATCTTTCCTTCCGAACCGATCACTTCTTTTACCACCGATTTCAACCGCTCCTCGAACTCCCCTTTGTATTTGGCACCGGCGATCAGCGCACCCATGTCGAGCGAGTACAATTCCTTTTGCATCAGATCATCCGGCACGTCCTTGTTGACGATCCGGAAAGCAATGCCCTCTGCGATGGCAGTTTTTCCCACGCCTGGTTCCCCCACCAGGATGGGGTTGTTCTTGGTCCGTCGGGTCAGGATCTGCAGCACCCTGCGGATCTCTTCTTCGCGTCCGATCACGGGGTCGAGCTTTCCGTCCACCGCCCGCTCGTTCAGGTGAATGGCATATTTCTCAAGGGCATTGTATGTCTCCTCGGCTGACTGGCTTTTTACTTTTTCTCCTTTCCGCAATTCATAGATCGCAGCATTGAGATCGCTTTCATTGATCCCGGCATCTTTCAGCATCCTGCCCACCTGGTCATTGGTTTTAAACAACCCGGTTACCATGTGCTCCAGGGTCACATAATCATCGCCTGCTTTTTTCGCAGCAGACTCAGATTTCACCAGGGCCTCGTTTGCAGCCGTGGACAAATATTTTTCGCCACCCGTTACTTTTGGGTATCCTGCGATGATGCTGTCCAGCGCAGCTTCCATTTGTGCAGCGTTTACGGATAGTTTCCTGAAGATGAATGGCAACACGTTTTCGTCCACCTCCATCACACCTTTCATGATGTGACCGCATTCGATCGCCTGGTGGTCGTGTTCAATGGCAATCTGCTGTGCACGCTGTATTGCCTCCTGTGCCTTTATTGTAAATTTTTTAAAATCCATATCGTCGTTTTTATTTTCACTGCATCAAATGATGCGCCAAGGTCTGTACATAAAACTGCGTGTTATACATATGTGTCACTCCTTTAATCTGTTACAATGAAATTACGAGAGTGTAGCTCAGTCAATGAATGACAAAATGACACATAAAGATATTCATAACAGACAATATGACAGATAGTTACGAAGTGGATGTGCGTCGTTTTCCCTGGCTGGGCATGGGGGTTCCCACCGGATTATTTTGCTGAAGTCACTCAAATAATTTCATTAACTTGCCATGTAATTCATAATTGAAATGGCACGATTTCTAAAATTGAGGCAGGGTTCCCGTGGGACCAAACCGGGTTCGCTTATTTTCATCGGTGAGCAGCGGACAGAGCAGGTTACTGTGAATGTCATGCAATATGACCGGACGGAGCTGCTGGAAAAAGCGGATGTTTCCATTGAAGAGGCCTTATCCATGATCGATGACCGGCAAATGACCTGGATCAATGTTTTCGGACTCCATGATACAGGGCTGTTGTCGAAGATAGGGGAACGACTGGCTGTGGATGAGCTGATGCTGGAGGACCTGCTCAATACGGATCACCGGACCAGGTTTACGTATGATGAGGATGAGGAGCAATTGTTGTTTATTGTCAAGTTGCTGATGCAATCGGCAGATAGCATGCAGATCGATTCGGATCAGCTCAGCATCATTGCAGGAAAACATTATGTAGTCACTCTGCAGGAGCGGCCGGGGTCGCATTTTGAGGCGGTTCGTGAGCGGATCAGGAAATCGAAAGACCGGATCAGGATCATTCATCCCGATTACCTGGCATATGCATTGCTGGACTGCATGGTGGATGCTTATCTTGATATCATTGCGGAATTGGGAGGAGCCATTGATGCCCTGGAGAATGAGGTCCTGGAGAATCCACGGAAGGAGACTTCCGGGAAAATCTACAGGTTGCGGACCGAGCTTAATTTTTTGCGCAGGATTGTGCTTCCGCTGAAGGAGCTTACATTCGGGTTCCTGAAATCCCCTTCGCCGCTGATTACTGACGATACCAGGGCGTTTATTACCGACCTGCACGACCATGTAGTGATCACCTATGAAAGTATCGAGGTATATTATTCACTTGTGGCCGATCAGCTGGATATACACAATTCAATGATTTCCAACCGTGCCAATGAGATCATGAAGGTGCTGACGGTCTTTGCTGCCATCTTCATTCCGCTTACATTCATTGCAGGGGTATATGGCATGAATTTTAAAAAGATCCCGGAACTGGAACTGAATTTCGGGTATCTATATTTCTGGATTCTGATTATTTTTGTGGCCATTGGGCTGGTCATCTATTTCAGGAGGAAGAAGTGGTTATAGGAAAAGCAAACATCAGCATTTTATAAAGATGGATTATTCGAAACGCATATATTACCTGTTGTTGGTGGTGATCATCGTACTGTTGCTGCTTTATGCCCAATCACTGCTCATTCCGTTTGTACTGGCGATATTGATCTGGTTCGTGATCAGGGTATTCAAGGGCCTGTTGTTGCGGATCCCTTACATCAGGAAATGGCCACACTGGTTGCTGACCACATTGTCTTCAGTGATATTGCTTAGTTTCCTGGGCCTGATCGTTACCATGATCTCCAGCAACATTCAGCAATTATCGACCTCTATTCCAGCCTATGAGAAGAACATCAATGCGGTGGCTGACAAGATCAGTACCACCTTCGACATTGACCTGGGGGAATCCGTAACCAATGCAATCAGGGATTTTAATTTCTCCAACATCTTTTCGTCGCTTTTTTCTGCCATTACCTCGATCTTTGGGAATGCCTTGCTGATACTGGTATACCTGGTGTTTATTTTACTGGAGGAAACGATCTTCCGGAGGAAGCTGGAGGTGATTTACAGCTCAAAGGAATCGCTGGAGCGGACCACCGGGATCCTTCAGAAAATCGACAATTCCATCAGCAATTATATTGCTATCAAGAGCATTACCAGTCTCAGTACCGGGTTTCTGAGTTTCTGGGTGTTGTACTTCATAGGTGTGGATGCGCCGTTCTTCTGGGCGTTCATTATATTTATCCTGAATTATATTCCGAACATCGGGTCGCTGGTGGCCACGCTGTTTCCGACGGTTTTTGCCTTGTTACAGTTCGGGGAACTGACCCACCCGATGCTGGTATTGATCATCGTTGGGGCTATTCAGCTTGCCATTGGCAGCCTGATCGAACCCAGGATCATGGGAAACACACTGAACATGAGTCCGCTGGTGGTATTTCTCACACTTGCCCTCTGGGGCACGATCTGGGGGGTCACCGGGATGCTGCTCAGTGTGCCGATTACGGTGATCATTATCCTGATCCTGAATGAATTTCCAGGCACACGCGGGATCGCAGCGCTGCTCAGCCGAAGGGGAGATCCTGGATCTAGTAAGCAAACACCCATCCATCGGTAAACGGGCGTGCATTGTTCAGGAGCATATTGCCGGGTACCGTTGCTCCCGCCGGGATGGGTATCTTGAGCAGTTGAGGAAGTTTTGCTATATTGCCGAAGAAGGGGGGCGAATGATTTCCCCGGAGAAAAAAAGAAATTTATAACGAATTATATCATAAGGCTTTAATTAAGATATAAACGAATGAAAGTACTATTTATCGGCGGAACCGGGAACATATCTGCAGCCTGCTCCAGGCGTGCTATTCG
>Ga0180430_10002274_pt1 | contig 17549 bp, 29 predicted proteins | sample SS_ome_9_FD_132999 | JGI IMG/M metagenome (GOLD analysis project Ga0180430, IMG submission 132999) | Hypersaline lake sediment archaeal communities from the Salton Sea, California, USA - SS_1_S_2 metaG | ecosystem: Environmental > Aquatic > Non-marine Saline and Alkaline > Hypersaline >... | reverse complement strand
TATTCTTTATTGTATGTCATTTTCAAATATTATTGTCACCATCTGGCTTGAATCATAATAAGATTCACCATAGACAACTTTTAGATTTCCTCCGACTAAAGATTGTATTTTATTTATTAAATCAAATTGATAATCTCCTTTGAATACATTTCCTGTCTTTTGGTGGTATGCAGATTCTCTAAGAGAAAGTGTTAGGATAAACAATTTACATTTCCCTATTACTTCTTTTAGTTTTATTATATTCTCTTGTTCAGTCATCCATGTTTTGCAAAAGTCCAAGTAAATACAATCTTTTATTGAATCAAAGATTCCTAACTTATTTATATTCCCAAATATTACCTCAACATTCTTTGGTGCTTTCTTTTCTAGCTTTTCACATATATCTCCTTCTTTCTCGAAGACAATTATCTTTTTATCTGGGAGAAGTCTACTAAATAGAAATTCTTTTGATTCTAATGTTACTATAGATTTTATATCTCTCTTTCGTATTTCATCTATAACTAATTCTCTGATTCTATTTTTGTTCTCACAGTTATACTTTTTTCTTTTTTGTGTTCTTGATTTGTTTTTTGGTTTTTGTGCCATCTTTCTTATCCTCGAAGAAATCATCTAATGAAACTTCTTCGGTTATGTTCTCTTCAAACTTCTTCAAAGCCATTAGCTGTTGTTTAATTGTTAAGTAAGTTGTTCCCGTTGTGATTAATGCTCCTACTAAGATTATTCCAACCCACCAGAGCATTTTAAAATTCATTATAGAAATAACTATCCCAAGTACAATCCCTATTAATTGTAACGTCGTTCCACTTGATTGACTCTTTAGTTTTTGTTTTGGTGTTATTCCTTCTATTCCTTCCTTCCACCTTCCTAAGAATTCTTTGAAGGTTATCTTCTTTCCTTCTTTATCTTTCCAGAATTTCATTGATTATAAATCCCCCACTTTTAAATTTGGTTATCAATTTACCACGTGACAAGTGGTTAAACACATCCAATATATGTTTGAGTCCAGGTGGGGGTCAAATTTTTCGTTTTGTTGTCTGAACTATTACTTGGATTTATTCAATCCAGCTAATCTATTAAGACTATCTTCTGTTGCTTCGATTAGTTCTTTAATAGTATTCTTCTTTTCTTCAAGATTTTCTTTATAGTCTTTTAAGTCATCTTCCTTATCTTCAATTTCTCTCTTTAAGTCTCTAATCTGTTTCTCTCTATACCTCACCTCATCTCCAAGACAATCTCTTTCCATGACAAGGTTCCTTTTCTTCTCTTCCAATTCAAGAACAACCTCATATCTACTTTTTGTTTCCATTGGTTTTATTATCCTCCTTTCAGATGTTCTGCCTTCAGCTTCACAAAGTTTTTTAAATGCAGAACACCTTATCCTTTTGTAAAAAGAGGTAGGTTTCTGTAGTTCTATTTGTTTGGCTGTAGGACTATGAGTTATTCTTCTAGAGTTATCTTCGTTTCTATTTATCATTTTGATTATAAGTGGGGATTTATGGAGTTCCCCTTCTCCTTGAATCGCAAACTCACGCAAAAATAAAAAAAATTAAACTTCTCCAGACCTTGGGACCTCTTTCTTAGTAACTCCCTCAGCTAACTTCTCTTTGAGTTCTTCTTCTACAGAGTTGTCTAAACCCATGTTCGTCTCTGTTAGCTTTTCCTTCTTTCTCCAAAGTTTGAAGTCTATGGCCTCTACAGCTAAATCTAGGTTATCTTTCTTAGCTAAATGTTTTACTTTTGCAGCCACATACATATCGACTAAGAATTTCCTGTAAGTTCTTGACTTACTTGGACCAAAAACCAAAGACAATAATACTATTAGGAGGGCTATTCCCAATATAACTTCAAAGATACTTGTTTGGTAATACATTATTCATCACCTCCCTTCTTTTCTATTAAGTTCAATCTCTTTTTAAGTTCTTCTTCATGACCCTTCCCAACAAAACATAATATCTTCTTTCCTGGATGGTCATAGAGATAAGATTTTATTTTAGCTACCATATATTCTTCTCTTGAGATTATTAGAAAGTAATGAAGATTTGGAACTTTTGTCTTTAGTTCTTTTAATAGATAATCTACATCCATATTCTCTGCTTCTTCAACTACTTTATCTAAGTTTGTTTTCTTGAGTTTTCTTGCTTCTTTTAATAGAATCCACTTCTCTTTCCAGGGAATTGCTTTCATTAGAACATTTGTTTCTACCATTGGTCTGTCAATTAATCCAACAGGAATTTTCTTTAGTTTAGAAAATCTATAAGCAGAATTCATATCAGAACCATATTCTTTATTTCCTTCCTTTGCTTTGTTTTTAATTGTCTTTGATATTAAACTTAAAAGTGAGAATCCTTTTTGTTGTGCTGCTAATTCAGGATGTTCTAGTAGAGTTATTCTCCCATTACATAATTCCACTAGAACAATATCAGGATTATTCTTCTCTATAATCTTTTCTATCTCTTCTTTTGGTTGGAAATGATTGGTACCAATTATAGTAAGATTAGGTTCAATTTTATCACCCATTATAATTTATTATAATCTCTCCTTTATATATTTTGTTTACTATTTCTTAGGGACGAAATCTTTTGGAATTATAACTGTTCTTTCTCTCCACTTTCCATTTTCTTCGATACATCTATCACAAACGAACGAATGCTTACTTGTCTTTCTGAAAGTCTCTCCACACTTAGTACAAGGTCTGGAGAATCTACCTCTTATTATTGGCATTTTTTAGTCGTGAAATCTCAATCCTTAAATCCTTAACAGATTGACTTAAAGTTCTGATTGCTTCCACATGAGATTCAAAATTCTGATTAAACATTATCTGGTTTTGGGTAACTTGATTTAATCCCTGTAATACAAATGAGGGAGTCACCTTGAAATCATGTTTCTTATGGTCATTGAACCATTTTTGAACCTGGAGACTTCTCCCCATTGCTTTTGGACCTCCAGTTTCTAGTTCTCCTAGAGATTCTGAATCATCAATCCAGAGCCATTCCCCTTCTAAATTATCTCGGACATATATCTTTTCTTTATCTCGATTACATTGTTGTGCTAGAATGTTCTTAACATAACCATAATGTTCCCTCCTAGGTTTGAATACATAAGGTCTTAGATTTATCTCAAGTCTTCTCTCAATGGCCCCTAGGACCTCCAGTAAGCCCACCACAGCATACTTTCTTGATTCTAAGGAGTTATTCCCATAGAAAGAGTTTGTCTCGTAGATTGTTATTGTTTTTTTACCTAACCATATCTTTCGATTCTTTAAGATAATTCTTGGAATCATACCTCTAACTAGATTATAATTTACTTTAAACTTCTTTAGTCTTTCTTCCCACCCCTTGATTTCCTTTGGAACTTTTATACTCCAGATAAATGCATGGCCCCGGATTTGTTTGACCTTTGATTTGATAGTGTGTTCGAGGTCTAAATGTTTTACTTCATAGTAACCTCTTGAGACTTTTTCAATACAACCAAAATTTTCTAGTCTCCGAAGATAATAATTTAATTTCTGTTTAGAAATAGATAGTTTCTTACTTAGATTTGTGAGGTTTGAGCCATCCTCTTTTAAGCTATTTAATATAGTATAGTAAAGACTCTTTTTTGAGGTAATGTTTTTACTCATATTCAGTCTTAGACACTTTAATATTTAAATCCTTACGATAATTCTAAAATAGTAACAAAAGATAGTTTTATAAGGGTTTTTCTTTATATAATAATAAGTTAGAAGGGTTATGAAGGCCCCGCAATCTCTAAAAATCAGGGAAGTCTTCCTCTAACCCTTCCGGATTCGTTCTATAAATTTACACCAGCTGGATTAAACCAAATCTTAGTGGAGTTCACACCAGCCTTTCCAGTTCCAATTATAACATAACCTTTACTCCTTAACTTTGCCTTAGTCTTTGATACCTCTGAGTTCTTTACAATTACTTCTCTCTCAAAGGCCCCACATACAGCTTTTGTAGAACGATTGATTATATTATCAACAGTTGCACCGGCTACTTCAAATAAATTAAATGCCATTTTTATAAACTTGCGATTAAATCTGCTTCGGTTTTAATTAGATTAATTCCCACAATATTCTTTACTCCAGACTTTACGATTCCGTGTCCAGTCTTTTTCTTCTTAAACTTTCTGAAATCATCCACATTGGACCCAGCTAATTGGGCTGCTTGTACTGTTGGGATTACTCCCATTATCTTCTTTATATCCATCTTCGTTTACCTCCTTGTCTCCTTTAAAACCAAAAAATAAAAAAAATAAAATTTGTGTTTAACCCTATTTACCCATCATACTCAAGACTCCACTTCTTAGTGTTGGTTCAAGTGCAACCACTGCGATGGCAAGTGCAAAGAATATAGAGATTAGAAGTGCTATAGACCTAGCTGCACTACTATCAATATAGTCGGTCTTTTGGGCAGTCCCGGAAATATTCCAAACATCTGTTGCCCATTCATTCTGAGCACCAGTTGCTACTTCTACAGCCAATGCTCCGTTATTAACTACATTGTTTGTAAGAGTATAGTTTGCTGCGGGAACTAAAGCTCCAGTCGCATTGTATATCACTGGACTACCTATAAGTCTATAGTCTGTAAGGAAAGCTGATGCTCCCTCTGCTGCCGAAGTGAAACTCTGATTAGCTAGTTCGACTGTAGATGTTGACTGGCCTACTGTTTGAGATATAATTAGGAATAATGATATTCCAACCACAACAGCCACAAAGACCATTATAATTGAACCCATTGTTTGTCCTTTCTTATTCATTATATATCTCCCCTCCTTAACTTAATCGTTTCGTATACGAATATCATTTGAAGAATAAGACTTTCTCGTCTTCCTCCAGATTATCTTTGAAGAATCTATTTGGGTCCCCAAGTACAGAAGGTATCTCTTTATCTTTTATTTCTAAAGTTGTTTCTGATTTTTTGAATATTCTTCTTGACTTTAATTTCTTTTTCTTTACCATTAAAATAAACTCCCTTTATTCATAAAGATACTTTTATTATTGTGAAAGATATTCTTTTCTTTTAGGATTGGTCGGTCTTCTTTTAGAATAGACTTACTTCTTTTTAGGAAGCTATTTGACTTCCAGGTTTCTCTCTGTTCTTTTTTTCTTAATACATCTAATGTCTTTTTTATTTGTTTTTCCTCGGCATCATTCATCCTTCTCTCTAGTTCTCTCCTATTTGCAGATTTCTTACGTTCTAGAAGCATAGTCTCCAACCTATCTTGTTCTTGCATTTCTTTAAATTTTTTAGAAGATTCTCCCCTCTTCTTACCCAAGTTCCTAACTAATTCCATGATACTCATAGTTTTACATGTAGATGATGTTTTTTAAATATCGATTATCTGGAGACAATTCTAGGTAAAACAATACCAACAAGTAAACCTCCTATGATTGCTAATAATATTACAATACTTGCCGGGACATATCCAGAGAATAATAGAATAAATACCATCACCATGAATCCAGCAGTTAATCCGTTCATCCTAAAGTAACCAGATAAAGCGAGGATTGCAAATATAGCTAAAGCTGTAAAGTATTCTCCACTCCCGGAGAAGACATTTATAAACCATGTCTCTAATGCTAAGGGTTCTATGAAAGCCATTATGAATTACCTGTACCAAACCATTCTACGATTGATACTACGAACATTACAGTTAAAGGTAAGAATATTGTTGCTACAATCCCTATTAACCATGTCTCTCCAGTGTCTCTTGCTAGAGATACTATAGACCATCCAAATGAGGTAAATTTAACTACGAACGCTGAGAAAAATCCAAGTAATGCTATCTTCCAATCAAAACTCCTAGTAAAGAACCCTACGACAGCCGCCCCTGCCAATCCTATAAGAACTAATATTCCATCTGTTGTATTAAATAGGTCTTGATACCAATTAGAACCTGAAACATCTCCCTCTATTAACTCTCCAGTTGTTGTATTCACCTGAATCCCAGTATCACTTATAACACTACTAGAACCTGCTGGACTAAACCCCAAGAAATATAGGAATACCATCATAAATAACATTATTGCCATATAATTCCATAGTTTCATCTTTGTACCTCCCTAATGATTGCAGCTATTAATAGTATTCCTGCTATATAAGTCAATAGATTTGGGATACCTCTTATTGTTGGGATTAATCCTACGACTACATCAAAGAAGAATATTATTGCAAATATCATAGAAGTCACAGACATTGGACTTGTTAATCCGAATTTGTAACTCATTATACCTACTGAAATAAATAATACCAAGAAGACTATTAAACTTCTTCCGAAATTATCTAAGCCAAATATACCTGAGTCTAGAAATGCCGTTAGGTCTGTGAAGAAAGTTTTTACACTCCATCCAGTATATTCTGAATTTATTATTGTCCAGTATTTTGTTCCAGTTAGATTAGTCCCATTAATTGTCCAGTAATAATCTAGATAGATAATAGATTGGTTATTCACATCATAAGTAAACGTGGCTGCAGTTCCAGATGTTGTTGAGGTATCACTACCAATTATAGTTCCATTGGCTAGTCTTAAACTAAATCCAAATATCTCTAAATCCCAGAAACTAGAGGTTACGTTAAATGTAAATTCATAAGAAGTATCATTTGTTAATTCTACTAGACTTGGAGTTATATAAGTCTTTATCCCTCTAGTATAGTCATTTGATACTGTTACTCCTCCTGCTAGAGTTATGGTATAGCTCGTCTGTGTCGGTTGATGATACAGTGTCTGAACAGTGTACCCAGTCTTATTGAAAGATAAGTAGTGGAAAAAGTCTGGGTTTAACCAAAAGGTTACCACACCATCATTTCCAGTTGTTCCAGTTCCTACTGTTATATTTGTACCCCTAATATTTCTAACGGCATTTACTTCTACACCACTAAGTAGCTGTTCTGCAGAATTTATAGTTTGATAAGTAACATAGATTCCATCTGCCGAGCCTAAGAGATAAAGTGTTTGACTTGTTAGAGTATCTGTGTATTGAGTTACTGGAGGATTCCAGATTCTTTGAGGATAACCATCCCCTGCGTATTGGACATAAGGGTCTACATACATTGTCCAAGTGTTTGGTGTTGCACAAAATTTATAATTTGGATTTGTTGAAGCATTAGAATAAGTATATTGTTTCTTTACACTTCCAGTTCCTAAATAATAATCCCATGTACTTGTTCCTATTGAAGCATTTATTGGTGAACCTGTAGTCTCGTCTTCAAATGAAATATTAAGAAAATCATTGCTTCCACATAAAGCCCAAGATATTGCTTGTATCGTTTGTTCTGAAGAATTTGATTCACTTCCTAATTCTGATGTCCAATTAAATGAGAATCCTTGTGTAGTTGCATCTAAAGGTAAATCTAAAGAGTATGTTAAAGAATAATTATTTCCAGCAATGTTTGTTTTAGTTGGAGTGTACTCTGTGCCATTGTAATAGAATTTTTCATTTGATAATGCTCCAACAGAAGTTAAATTTATTGTAAATGTATCATAAGCAGTCTCATAACTTGAAGTATTAAACTCTAATGAGTGAATTATTGAACCTAATGTAAATGTTCTATTAACTGCCGGATAAGTTGAATCTGAATATCCAATAGCACCCCAAGTATAAGTTCCTGCAGTGTCCATACCACTAACTGTTATTGATTCATTAAATGTAGAGGCACTTAAATCTACATTTGTTGAATTAAATAGAGTTCCATTTGGATAATAAATATTGAATGTTACATTATCCCAATTTGGAGAATTTTCTATTCCAAAAGCAGTGAATTCTTGTGTTGTATTTGCAGTTAGTACCTCATCACTTGGGCTTTCTAGGAAAACCCATCTTTTTTCCACATCACCATAACCTAATCCGTAACCTGCACCATATAAGTAAACAATCTCCTCAGAACTAAGACTTCTATTCCAAAAACTAAATTCGTCTATTGAACCATTAAAATTTTGGCTTCCACTACCAAAATTACTATTTCCAACTCTTATTGCATCCGCACTTCCTAGAATTGTGTCTGTTGAAATAAAAGTGTCGTTTCCATCACTTCTATGAATAGTTTGATTTACACCATCTAAATAAAATATTAATTTATTCCCTTCAGAATCTCTATCAAGAACTAGAGCTAAGTGATGCCATTCTCCATCATCATCATCAATAGATAAGGTATCATTTACATATTGAAATCCTGTACTTCCATGAACTAATTGAAAAGTCCAACCGGCTGTTCCTCTATCAATATAAAAATCACCTTTAACATATCCGCCACCATCATAATTAGAAATTATTGGGTTTGAATCTCCTACTTCACCATCTATTTTAAACCAAGCAGATACGGATATATTTCCAGCTGTCTCAAAGTTATTTGAAGTATCAATCAAAGTACTTGCATTCCAATCACCAGAAAAGTTATAAGCCCTTGAAATAATACCATTTGGATTATAGACTATTTCATTATTCTCCCCATTATAATTTCCTGTAGAATCTAAAGCAGTTGCACCAGAGCTTTCATTAAAAGAATAGTAAACATTTATGTTTTCTCCCCACGCAAAGGCACTTACAAAACTAATCATAAATACAAATAAAAATAGAAAAGCTAATTTCTTTGTCATAATATCAACCTCACCGTTATTGCAGCTATTGCTATTCCAACTACTAAGTAAATCCAATAAGGAATAGTTATATCACCAACAAGACACAATAATTTAGTTCCATCACTTATATCATCTGGACTATCACAACTCATATCTACCCTAAAGGTACTTACCTCAGTCATAAGAAAGTTGGCTACCATAAGTCCAACTATTAAGATTCCTATAAAACTTAATATTGCTAAACCTAGTGTTGCTCCTTTCTTGTTCATCCTACTGCTATTAGTCTTGCTCCGACTACTGCACCTCCAATTAATATCAATCCTCCAAAGAAATAGAATAGAGAGAAGTCTGTAACTCTACAAGCCGCTTTATTGAAATCGCTTATTGAGGAATTACTACAATCCATTCCAATCGTATCTCCAACTGTTGCGTTCATTGTACTATCTACAAATGATTTTCCTATAGGTGCTAGTGCTAAAGCTAGGATAATTATTGTTAATCCTAACATTAAGGTATATCCCCAAACTTGTGCTTTCTTATTCATGTGAACCTAATGGAAATTTAATTTGTTTATTAAATGTCTTTACTATATCAATCTTAACTTTACTCATACATCTTGGGCAGGTAGCATAGAATTCTGAAAGTCCTTTGTAGTTCCATTTGTACTTACATTTTGAACAGCTTGTTTTCATCTTCTACTACTACCAATATCTATTGAAATTTTTTTAAATCCCAAAGATATTCTTGGAACCTCCTTTTCTTCGGAATGTTTGTATCTCTCTCCCAGTTCCCCCACGTCTCAATCTTCTCTCTTTCTTTTCCACAATTTTGAAAGGGTCTACTTTTGAAGGTCTAAATGAAGGGTCTAGTAGAAGTCCAGTTTCTACAGCTCTAACCTTCTTACCTGTTTTTGTCTCCTTTAAGAATCCAGAAGCTCCAAGTGTTCCCTTTAGGAAAGAACCTAATTCTTTAGCAGCTTCCTTTTTTGTTCCACCCCCTAGTTTAACTTCTCCACCGAATCTTATTCCAATAGCTTCTATTCCATCTTCCTCTGCTTTCTTTAGTAACCTTTTAACCACTCCACCACCTGAAGGAATCACTAGAGGAACTTTTGGTGGTTTGGTCTTAGTTTTGGTCTTAGATTTAAATCTTTGTTCTATTCTCTGTCGTTGTCCCTGTCTTTGTTTAGTCTTTGTCTCCAATCTTGTAGCTAATCTTGTAGCTAATCTAGTTGTAAGTTTTGTGTCTAATTTTGTGTCTAATTTTGTGTCTAATTTTGTGTCTATACGAGTATCAATCTTTGGCGAAAGTTTTGTATCAAATCTTGTGTCTGTCCTCGTGTCTAATTTTGTGTCTAATCTTGGTGAAAGTGTTGTATCTACTTTTGTATCTGTTGATAATAAGGGGTCTGTTATAAGTTCGCTTGTCGGTGCTGCTACTTGAGATTGTCCAGATAAATCTTCTACCTTTGGAGGCACTGTTCTATCTAAGACTATAGTTTCAGTTAAAGCTCCAGGGGTAGGTCTAGAAAGTCTTAACGGAACAAAAGGTACTACCTCAATATCCCCTATAGTTCTTGTCTGGAAACTTGGAGGTGTTTGTGATGTAGGTCTAGTTGGTTTTATTAAATCTTGAGTCTTTGGAACTTTTGTAACTTCTTCTAATTGTCCGGCTCTTTTTACTTGCTCTAACTTCTGAGCTGCTCTTTGCTTGGCTTCAATTCTAGCAAATCCCATAGTGTCTTGAATTGCTATATTCTCTCCTATAATCTCATCTAATAATTTCCTTTGTCTAGCTGCTTGTTTAACTGCTTTCTTTTTAGCAGCCTGTTGAACAAGGAGAACTTTTTGAGTACCTGCTCCAGGCTTTACAGATAGTTCGACAAAATCTACCCCTGAAAATTGAGTAATATCTCTCTTAACTTGAGCAGAGACTAACTTTTCTTGTGTTAGTAACCCTTCTTTAGATAACTTTCTTGTAAGGTCTATAGATTCATCCACCCCAAATTCAATTTGTTGTCCTCTTTTTCTCTTAACAACTAAACCCCCTCTGGGAAGGTCTATAGAAGCCAAACCTTTTTTTGGTCCAACTTGAATTATATCTGTGAATCCTCTAGCTTCTGTCTCAATTCTTATAGTTCCTTGTTCTGGGGTTCCTAACTTCTTAGTCTTAACTTTAATATCTGCTATGACTCTTTTAGAAGGAGGTAATCCTGTGGCATCTATAATAATATCTCCTTCAGTATCAGTTATAATCTTCCTACTTACTTTTCTTCCTTTGGTCCCTTTAACTATCTCTGTCGTCTCAGTTCCAAGAGTATCTAACTTCTCATCAACCCTTATTCTTACTTCCTTTGGTCTACTTGAAGTTCTTAGCTCTGAGCCTGGGAGTATCTCTACTTTTTGAGATGCTATAATCTTATCACCTTTAATTATCTCTACAGTTCCCTTACCTTCAGGTCCAATCTCAGTAACTCTCTTTAAATTCTTTCCTAATTGCATAGTTTCTATAAATCCTTCTTCTGGTTTAATATCTATAACCCCTTTGAAAGTCTTTTCTTTAACACCTGGTTCTAAATTAAGTAGTCCAACCTTTCTTACTTCAGTTACTTGTGCAGTTCTCTCTCCTTTTGGGATAGCTTCTTCAATTACAGTTCTACCCTTTCTAGTCTTAGTTACTGTTACTTGGGAACCTGTAGGTGTTCTAATAAATTCTATTCTTGGAATATCTCTAGGGGTCTTTTCGACATCTCTTATAAATTTCTGCTCACTTACTATTAATTTAGCTTCAGGCTCTCCTACAAATTTAGAAACTTTTGTTGCTTTAGCAAATTTAAGTCCTTTTGAGATAACTAATCCTGCACCAAATCCAACTGCAATTCCAGATTCTAATGGAGACTCAAGGAAGAAACTCTTAGCTCCTGTACCTATGCTTCCCTTATCTTCTACACTTGAGACAAATCTTGCTGTTTGTTCTGCTCCGAAAACAAAACCACCTAGAGGATTTAAGTAAGGAGATACTTCTCCTAAGATTACTCCAGTTTTCTCTCCTTGTGTAGAAGTTAAGACTCTTTGTTCAGGTATAACTATTGTTTTCCTTCCAGTTATCTTCTCTTGAGTTACTGGGTCAATTTGCGAGGTTCCAAATTGTGGAATAAAAATACTAGCTTCTCTCTCTCCAGCAACTTTAAATCCTTTCTCTGGAAGAGTCTCTCTCAGTACTCCACCAAAGGTTCCTCCAACTGTGGCTCCAGTACCTCTTACTATTCCAACCACTCCCTTAACAGGTGATTCCCCTATCCTAGTTATTGGTCTTAAATCTTCTATATCTCTATCAACTGTAAAAATTATACCTGTTTTAATAGAACCAACTCTATCTTTAATGTCTCCTGGACTAGCAGTGAGTATATTTCCAGATTTTGTCTTTGTTCCTAATAAGAACTGTCCTATGCTTCCCAATTTATCTGCCTCAGTTAATTCTATGACTGTTGCTGGTCTTGATATGTCAGTTCCTTGTCCAAAGGCTGTTGCTGAGACAACAACTTTTCTTCCTGGTTCGAGCCTGTCTTTAATACCTTCCTTAAAATCAGAACCACTACCAATAAAATCCCTAATTCTAGTAAATGCGTCACTAAAAAACCCACTACCTGTCCTAGCAGATACATTAATGTCATCTTTTATAAAAGGCTTTCTATCTTTTAAAACTATGTCACTACTTACAGGTTGTGCAGAAACTAGAGGGAATAATTGTCCTCCGAACTTTGGAGCTTGTCTTATTCTACTCATAGATGGAAGGTCCCTACTTTGTAAATCTAATTTACTCTGGTCCATTATTACTTTCTTAAACTCAGGTACTTTACTTAACTCTTTATTGAATTGTTCAACCTTTAGATTGAATGCTTCTGGAGTTAGAGATTGTCTAAATGTCTCTGAGGTAATCCCTTTAACTCTTAGGTTTTTAAAATCAACATCTATCTTTGAACCTTCTGGAAGTGAAGACTCTAATTGTTTTACATTGGATGCAAATTGTTGCCTAGCATTTGATTCTGATAGAAGAAGATTCTTAACCATCTCTTTAACCCGATTATTCTCAATAGCAGATAAGGGAACTTTATCCCGGAAGAATCTCAAGGCTTGTTGAAATTCTGCTCTCTGTAAGTTAATAGTATCAATCTGTCTTTGAACTGGTTGTATTCGTTCCTTCTCAAATTGAGTTATATCTTTCTCAAATCCTTCTATAACTTTCTCTCTTCCAGTTAGCTTTTCCCTAGCTTCTCTAACAGTTGCTCTTCTTTGTCTACCTACCTGTCCAGCGAACCTTTGTCTTAATGCTCTTTGAGAAGTAATATCTGGGAGAGACTCTCTTTGTTTTTGTAAAACATCTTTAGCAGTATCAATCTTACTTCTTTGCTGGGCTATTGTTTGTCTTGCCCTATTAATCTGTGTTTGTATTTGCTCTGTTGTGGCCATATTATTCTAGTAGTAGTGTTTTTAGTTTTGTGTCTAATTTCATATCTAGTAATTCATCTTCTGATATTCCAACCTTTCTTAACTTATTTTTACGAATAGAAGTATTTAACTGCCCATTAGTCTTATTCTTACTTAGTTTTCCAATTACATCTCTTAATTTCATTGAGACTACATGTAGAAAGAGTTTTATAAATATCGATTATCATTACCTCATCCAATCTAAATCTCTATCAGGTAAGTTCTTTCGATTTATCCCAAATTTTCTCTCCATCTGTCTGACCCATTTACTCAAGTCAGACCAGTGGATTGTCCAATTTCCGACATTAGCTCCACTCTCATCTTGCATCTTTATTACTGCCACTCCTTCGCTTCCAAATTTCAATGTTTTATATCCCACTCTTTAACCTCCACTAATGAATGCGTAACCTATTACAGCTAATATTCCAATGATAAATAGCCATTTTAGTAATCCACCCATTTGTGCTTTAGGCTTTATTTGCTGTCCTTCCATATTGGCAAGTAGAATTGCGTAGCCATTTATGTTACTTCCATTTTCTAAAGACTCTTCATAGTGTTCTTTTGGATTAAAGGCTGGTACTTTGTTGTTTGGATTATAAGATTCTACACTCCAATTTGGAAGTATTACTAAAGGATTCCCTTTTTTATCAAACATAACATATCCTGCATTTGCTAGTCTAGGTATCTTCTCATGTAGAATTGTTTGGTTATTTATCTGGTATTTTTTAAATTCATAATTACTATTATCGTTTATTAATAACACAGTAACATAATTCTTCTTCCTCTGACTTCTACCTACTTTCTTTCCGAAAGGAAATTTAAACTTCTTTTCTTTTACTTCTTCCCCTTCCTTTTTAAGAACTTGGATTAATTCTTTTAAATCTTCTGATATTCCCATATTTTTTCTCCTTTGGATTTAGTTAAATGCTCTGTCCAGCATTTGTAGTTGTATCTCCTCCAGTTTCTTCTATTTTCTTTGAACCAAACATCCCTTTATTTATCTTCTTTCTTTTTGTTATGTCTGCTAGTTGTTTTGTACTTGTTGTTGCCTGTCTGATTATGAATCCCTCTCGTGATAGGCTTGTTCCGGTAACTTCCATTGCAGCTGCATTGAAATAGTCTTTGAAATAATCATTACGCATAATCATATCACTAATTCTTGCCATCTTTAGACATCCTCTTACACTCCATTGAGGTATTCCTAATTCATTTAATTCTTTATCATCTCTAAGATTTCCTAATTTTGAAGTTCTCTCTACTCCTTCCTCGGTTACTACTTTTGTCAGAAAACTATGAACATTATGTTTTTCGTCTTGTGAAGGTGCATTATCCTTCATAGCAGCGGCTAATTTTAGTATTGCTTCATCATCAGTCATCTGCTCTTGTTTTTGTTCTTCAGTCATTCTTTCTTCCACCAACCAATTTTGATTGCCCTAAATAATGTGGCCAGGCCACCAACCCCAAGAATTACATAGGATGCCATTCCAGTCATTCCAAAGAAATATCCCCAGAATAGTACAACTACTAATGGAGTCATAATATCAATTATAACAGAACAGGCACCTAGAATTATTAATAATATTTTTAGTATCTTATTCATTTTAACCTCCAGATGTAATGACCTCTGTTGGAGCAAATAGTTCTTTTATTTCTGAGAAAAATTCTGGGAGAGTTATTCCTTTTACTCTGCAGTATACAATTATAGCTATAGTTAAGATTATTGATGCGGCTAATAAATTTTGAAATAGATTTTCTTTCCATACCATTTAGCTTCTTATCTTTTGTGGCCTAAATCCATCTTCCTGGATAACTTCTGCCTTGTATCCATATCCTTTTAGGTCCTCTATGACATATTTAATTCGTTCTTTTTCTGTTTTCATCTTCCTTAGTTTTTCCTTTAATCTTTTCTTAGCAATTTTCTGCCAGTCTTTATTATCTTTTAAGTCAGGATGTTCTTTTATTACACCTTGCTTATCTAGCTTTAGTCCATCAATATCTCCCCATTGTTGGTGACTTGATGTTCTAAAGTAAAGGTTCTTATCTATTACTCTAACTTCTGCTGCCTCTGCTCCAAATCTAAATATTACACCTATGGCCATTTACAACTTCTTACTAAGTTCTCTTACTAATTTTAAAATCTCTGTAAGAGCTTCTTCTTTAGTTACACAATCATAAATCTTTCCTTCACTTGATACCTCTCTAAATGGTGTCTGGGGAAGTTCACTCACAACTAGAAGTTCTCTTACAACTTCTTCTTTCTTTGGTTCTTCAGTTTTTTCCATCCTTTTCCTCCTTTAAGAATTTATTTATCAAACTTAATTTATTAGTTATAAGAACTAAATCTCCTCCTTTTATCTTTGAGCCTTTTGGGATTATTGCCATTTTTATTCCATCCTTTCTCTCTAGAACTTTCCTTACTTCCAAAATAATCACCCCCTAAAAAGTATGTCATGTTAATTTATTATAATAAAGGTTTTATAAATATCGATTATAATAAATTATCATATATCTAACTTTTCTAGTGAACCTTTTACTCCAAAATATGCCCCTAGCATTAAAACAATTATTCCTATTCCCCAAGTATAGACTGCATCTTTTAATCCATCAATTCCATAGTATAGGATGTATAATCCAAATAAAACTAATGCAAATGAACCTAAAATTACTATCCACGCATCTTCAACATAATATCCTAAAATTATTAATCCTATTGAAAGTATAAAAAATAAGACATAGTATCCTAAATTATTTGTAAATCCTGAAGGTGTCACACTTCTCCAAACATTACCTGTAGCGTAGGTTATACCTCCATCATAACATACAATATTTACCCCATAGTTTCCTATTTCAGAGAAATTTCCACCGATTATTGTTGTATTAAAATTTTTATTTGATACCTCTTGCATTGTTATATTAAGAAATTCTAAACTATTTGGTGTTTGTAATGTTGTTGCTACACAAGAAGTTGCATTATTACTTGTTATAGAAACTTGTAAATCAGTTAATTGTTGATGTTCAGGATATTCTTCAGCTAATACTATAGTTGTCATTAAGACAGTTAGTAGTAAAATTCCCCAAATTTTCATATTATTTAGTGTTTTCTAACATTTTTAATTATCGTTGTTTTTATTCATACTTCCCTTTAACCACCGGTTCTACAACTTCTAGTTTAGTTGTCCTCTCTGAATACAAGTTATTAAACCTTGAAATAATATCGTTTTTTATTGCTTCTTGATAAGTTGGACTTGATGAGTAATCTAAATGTTGAGAGGTTTTATTATCATTCCATCTTCCATCCATACCCTGAACACATTGTCCATCAAAGCTAATTTTCAGAGTATAGTTTAATATTTTCTTTTTCTCATCTAAATAAATTATATCGACAAATGGAATAATTTTATCTCCTATCTCACAGTTTCCTATTGTTTGCTTTGGAAGTTTGTTAGGTGTTGAGAATTGTATCTCTCCGAAATTTTGTCTTTCATTGCTTAGAGATTGTGCTACTACAACTCCAACTATAAAAATCACTACAAATCCCAGTATCCAATATTTAAACTTCATTTTTCTTCCTCCACCCAATGTTCTATTTCTATTGTACAAGAACCCAAAGTTGTTGTTGAGACACTATAGAAGTCATTTGGTTCTACTGTGAAACTCATAAATCTATATTCTTCCCAAGTCACTTCCTCTGGGAAAGTAGGTAATACTTCCCATCCTGTTTTAGACACTTGAGTTCCATTTGAAATTCCTGTAAGGAAACATTGAGAACCATTACTTATTGCTGTAAATTTACCTGTTATTTTTACATCTAATGCTTTGCTTAGATTATTTCTATAAGTCACATCAAAACTTCTCGAAGGTAAAGTCCAATTATGCGTCGGTGTCCATTCAAAGTCTCTATTGTTTATTGTTTGGTTTAATCTTCCGGTAATTGGATTCATTGTTATGTTCTCTCCTACAAATAAATCTTCAGTTATATTTGTATTTCCCTTTATTAAAGCACTTCCTTCTTGAAAGGTTTGTCCATAAACATCAACAGTCCATTGATTTGTTCCTTGATACCTAAAGAAACTATTTGCATTGGCTGTACTGAATCCCCAACCAGTACCTCCACCTTCAAATCCATGAGGAACAACATAAAGTCCTTCATTCACTCCAACAAAAGATTCATTTTGAATAGAATAAATTGTATCTGTAGAGTTGATATTTCCGATAACATCTAATGGATTTTGTGGACTACTTGTCCCAATCCCAACATACCCACTGGTATTCGACAAGTAAGTCAAAGGTCCTGTAGTATTCCATCCAGAGGAACCTCCCATATTCGATAAACAATTACTCCCCACACAAACGTCAGTCGTCGCCGTCACATTCCCGTCAAAGAAATAATTACTCACTCCGTCAAAGCTTGCAGTGTCGTTAGCGTCTGTACCAACGCCAATATCTAAACTTCTCTTCTGGTCACCAGTCCTATAACCATAAATT
>Ga0180430_10002273_pt1 | contig 17552 bp, 14 predicted proteins | sample SS_ome_9_FD_132999 | JGI IMG/M metagenome (GOLD analysis project Ga0180430, IMG submission 132999) | Hypersaline lake sediment archaeal communities from the Salton Sea, California, USA - SS_1_S_2 metaG | ecosystem: Environmental > Aquatic > Non-marine Saline and Alkaline > Hypersaline >... | reverse complement strand
GCCGTCCCGGCCCGCTTCCGCAGCGGGTCGAGCGTCATCCAGACCCCGGCGGCAAGCGGGGCGAGCGTGGCCAGGCCGCCCGCGGCAACCGCCGCGATTTTCGTGAAAAACGTACGGCGACCGGCGGTTTCGGTGTCGGTGGGGGTGTCGCTCATGGGGGCTCCTCGCGATCGGGCTCGTGGCTCGGCTCGTGGCTGGGATTGGCCGGAGAATGCGAGAGGTCAGACCGCCGCGGCAGCCGGTGTTCCGCGGGCCGTCCAGGCCGCGTCGACCTCGCGGCGAACCTGCTCGACCGCCTCGTCGAAGGGGCCCGAGAGCGTGGCGCCCGCCGCCGCCTTGTGGCCGCCGCCCCCGAAGGCCGCGGCCAGGCGGCTGCAGTCGAGATCACAGCGGCTGCGAAAACTCGCTTTGATCGTGCCGTCATCCTGCTCGATGAGGATCACCGCCAGTTCGGTTCCCTTGACCGCGAGGGTCTGGTTGACGAGGTCTTCGGTGTCGCTGCGGACGGCGCCGGTGGCCTGAAAGTCTTCCTGGCGGACGGTGCTGGTGATCACCCGTCCGTGATGGCTGGCGGTCGCCCCGGCGAGGGTCCGGCCCACGAGGTGCAGTCGGGCGAGGGTCTCCTGCTCGAAGAGCTCGCGGTACAGCGTGGTCGGGCTGGCGCCCGCGTCGAGAAGCCGCGAGGCGAGACGGAAGGTTTCGCCGCCCGCATTGGGAAAGCGGAACCAGCCGGTGTCGGTGGCCAGGCCGGCAAACAGCGGCGTGGCGATCGCCGGCGAGAGCGGCACGCCAAGCCGCATCACGATCTCGGCCACGATCCGGGCCGTCGCCTCGGCGGCGGTGTCTTTGAACCAGCGGTCGGAGATGTCGTCCTCGCTGACGTGGTGGTCGATCACGAGCACCTTCTCCCGCATCCCAGCGGCCAACTCGGCCATGCCGCCGAGCTGGGCCGTGGCCGAGGTGTCGAGCACGATCAGCATCTCGCTCGCGGCGAGGTCGGCGGCGGTCACGCCCCCCTCGAGCGACTCGATGCGGCCGGCTTTGTCGAGGCAGGCGAGCGATGGCGGGGTCGCCTGGGCGTTGACGATCCGCACCTCGCGATCGACCCCGTCGATTTCCCCGAGTGCCTCGAGTCCCGCTGCCAGGCCGAGTTCGCTGCCGAGGGCGTCGCAGTCCGGCCGGATGTGGCTGGTGAGCACGAAACTCCGGGTCTCGCGGAGCAGTTGCAGGAGGCTGGCCCAGTCAAGTCGCATCGCATGATCCCGGGGAAACACCGTTCTCCTCGGCCAGCTCCACCGCCCGCTTGGTGTCGCTGGTGAGCTGCCCGCGGAGGGCTTCGACGCTCTCAAAACGTCGAGTGTCACGCAGCCTCCGGAGGAAGTCAACGTCGAGGGTCTTTCCGTACAAGTCACCGCTGAAACCGATCAGGTGCGCCTCGACCGAGGGAGAATCGTCGGCGAATGACGGCTTGGGCCCGATGTTGACCGCCGCCGGCAGCGGCTCACGACCCACGCCCGGTCCCGAGGCAATCGCCGCGTAGACGCCCTCGGCCGGCAGCATGGTGGTGATGCCGGCGAGGTTCGCGGTGGGAAAGCCGAGCGTGCGGCCGCGGCGGGCCCCCTCGATGACCCGGCCGGAGATCCGGTAGCCGGCCACACACAGCGACGCGGCCTGATCCACCTCGCCCGCCGCGATCAGCCGGCGGATTCGCGAACTCGAAACAGCCTCGCCGCCGAGTTCCAGCGGCGGCACGATTTCGATCGCCAGCCCGTCACGTCGGCAGAGCCGTTCGAGGAGGGCCGTGTCGCCGCCGCGGCGGTGGCCGAAGCGGAAGTCGGCCCCTTCGACGATCCCGACCGCGGCGAGGGAGTCCCGGAGTTGCCGCTCGTAAAAGGCCTCCGCCTGCATGGCGACAAGCGGCGGCACCGTCGGCTGCACGAGTACCCTCGCCAGGCCGAGGCCCAACAGCAGCTCCACCCGCCGCGCGACGGTGGAGAGCCTCGGCGGCGGATCGCCGCGGCCCACGACCACCGCCGGATGCGGGTCGAAGGTGACCGCCACGGCCGGCACTCCCAGCCGGCGGCCCATGGCCACGAGCCGCTCCACGATCGATGCGTGGCCCAGATGCACGCCGTCGAAGTTGCCCACAGCAAGCACGCAGGGGCCGACGCCGCTGCAGTCGGCGGATGTCGGCGGTGGGTAGACGCGGGCTGGCGGGATGTCGGGCACGGGCGAGGCGGCCGCTGAACTGGGGATGCTCGCCGTCGGCCGTATCTCGGCGGCGACGGCCGTGGCTCCGGCAGGCTATCATGCAGTCGCCGGCGTGACAGCCCGCAGACCACGAAACCGCAGCTTCCAGGATCCAATGGACGGCGGCAAGCAGATCTATCTTTCCGCCGACCTCGCCAGCCGGATGGCGGCGATCGACATCGGCTCCAACAGCGTGCGGCTGATCGTGGCCGAGGCCCTCCGTGGCGGCAACTACCGGATTCTCGACGAGGAACGGGAGCCGACCCGACTCGGCCGCAGCGTCGGCACCAGCGGCCTGCTTGACGAGGAGTCGATCGAGGCGACGCTCGCGGCCCTCGACGCGTTCAAGAAGATCGCGGCCGGATTTCAGGCCATCAGTCTTCGCACGATCGCCACCTGCGCGGTGCGAGAGGCGACCAACGGGCCGGCCTTCTGCCGCCGCGTCCGCGACGAGGTGGGGCTGGAGGTCGAGGTGATCACCGGCGAGCAGGAGGCCCGTTTCGCCTTCTCGAGCGTGCAGCACGCCTTCGATCTGGAGGGCAAGAACGTGATCGTGGCCGACATCGGCGGGGGCAGCACCGAGATCGTGTTCGCGACCGGTGAGCTGATCGAGGCGATCTATTCGACGCCGCTCGGCGCGGTGCGGCTGACCGAGCTTTCCGGCAGTGCCGACCCCGGCACGCCCGATGGCTTTTCCAAGCTGGAGAAGCAGATCGGCACGGTCCTCAAAAAGTCGGCGGCGAAGCCCCCCTTCGCTCCCCACTTCATGGTCGGCTGCGGCGGCACCTTCACGACCCTCGCCGAAGTGGTGTTGGCCGCCAAACGCAGGAGCGACCAGCCGGTGGGCGGCTTCAAGGTTTCCCACGCCGAGGTGCGGCATCTGCTCGATCGTCTGCGAAAGCTGCCCCTTCGATCCCGCCGCTCGCTCGCCGGCATGACGCCCGATCGGGCCGACATCATCGTGGCGGGGCTTGCGATCGTCGACGCGATGATGCGTCGCTTTCGGGTGAACACCCTGCTGGTCCACAGCCGGGGGGTGAGGGACGGTCTCTTGCGGGAGATGATCCGCGAAGCGAGCGACATTTCAGCGGCCGACCCGCAGGCCCGGCAGGAGGCGGTCGATCGCTTCGCCGAGGCCTGCTCGGGCGAGGCGGAACACGGACGCCAGGTCGCGACGCTGGCCGGGAGAATCTTCGAGCAGCTCGCCGAGCCGTTCGGTCTGCGTCCTGGCGACCGCGAGCTCGTCGAGATCGCCGCCCGCCTGCAGGATGTCGGCTACGTGATCAGCTACGAGCAGCACCACAAACACAGCTACCACCTGATCCGCAACAGCCAGCTGCCCGGCCTGCGGCTGCACGACCTCGAGCTGGTGGCCAACATCGCCCGCTACCACCGCGGGGCCTATCCCAAGCGGAAGCACGCTCCCTTTTCCCGGCTTTCCGAGGAGGACCGCCAGCGGGTGCAGCAGCTGGCGGGCATCCTGCGGCTGGCCGGCGGGCTCGACCGCAGCCGCTCGCAGCAGGTTCGCGACGTGCTCGTGGGGGTGGCCGAGGGGCGTGTGCTGCTGGAGGTGGTGGCGAAGGAGGAGCCCCAGGTCGACATCTGGGGTGCCGAGCGACGTCGGGAACTCTTTGAAAAGGTCTTTCGGATGCCCGTCACGATCCGCTGGGCCCAGCCGGTGGCCGCAGAATCGTCATGACCGTTCGGGATGTTTTTTTTGCACGGCACCGATTCATGTGGAACGATTGGAAGATGGGCCGCGAAGGATGCGGCCTCGGCTGATACCGTCCGCCACAGGAGCCTGCATGTTCCGCCGCCTGCTGATCGTTGTCGCGTGCCTGACCTCGATGGTCGCAACATTCGCCGAAGCCGCGCCATGGTGGAAGCGGGGCTATTCCACGCGAGGCGTGGCCGGTGGCACGCCCCAGCACCAGGCTCCCTACGAGCCGGGTCGCTCGCCGTATGCCACGCGGCGGACCGGGCGGGAGAAGTACTTCATGCCCCCCACGCGGCCGCGGACCCCGACCTGGGAGATGTACGGCACGCCTCCGGGCCTCGTCCCGGGCGATTTCCCCAGCTACGCTCCGCTGGGAATGGGTGGCTATCGCTTCCCCGCCGTGGGCAACCAGGCGTACCGCTAGCAGACTCTCTCGCGGCCACCCGTCGGGGAGGTCGCTTCTGATGGCTGCGGACCTGCTGGAGGTGACCGACCGCGGGCTCTACTGTGCCGCCGGCGACTTCTACGTCGACCCTTGGAGGCCGGTGCCGCGGGCGGTGATCACCCACGCCCATGCCGACCATGCCCGCAGTGGCTGCGACCGCTACCTCTGCCTCGCCACGGGAAAACGCGTGCTGCGGGAGCGGGTCGGCCGGACCGCCCCGATCGACGGCGTTCGCCGCGGGGAGACGGTGGTGATCAACGGGGTTTCGGTCTCGCTCTTCCCGTCCGGGCATATTCTCGGCGCCGCCCAAATCCGGATCGAACACCGCGGCGTGCGGTGGGTGGTGACCGGTGACTACAAGCTCGAGGCCGACCCGACCTGCGACCCCTTCGAGCCGGTCGAGGCCGATGTTCTCATCACCGAGTCGACCTTCGGCCTGCCGGTCTACCGCTGGGGCGAAAGCGGTGAGACGGCCCTTGCGGTCAACGCCTGGTGGCGGGAGAACCGGGAGGCGGGCCGCAGCTGCGTGCTGCTGGCCTACTCACTGGGCAAGGCCCAGCGGCTCGCGGCCATGCTCGATCCTTCGATCGGGCCGATTTACGCGCATGGAGCGGTGATGCGGATGGTTCGCGCCTATCGTGAGAGCGGCGTGGCCCTGCCGCCGATCGACCAGCTCGACCCGGCCACCCGACGGGCCGGCAACGGGAAGGCAATGGTGATCGCGCCCCCCTCGGCAGCCGGCACGAGGTGGCTCAAGACCTTCGGCGAGACGAGCGTGGCGATGGCCAGCGGCTGGATGACCGTCCGTGGGGTGCGTCGACGACGCGGGATCGGACGCGGCTTCGTGCTCTCCGACCACGCCGATTTTCCCGGCCTGCTCGAGGCGGTGGACGCCTCGCGGGCCCGGCGGGTGCTGGTGACCCACGGCCAGAGCGACATTTTCGCCCGTTTCCTCCGCGACCGCGGCCTCGATGCCGAGCCCCTGGCGACGCTCTTTCGTGGCGAGGATGCCGGCGATGCCGATGAGGAGGCCGAGCCATGAGACGCTTCGCCGAGCTCTTCCATCGTCTTGACTCAACCACCCGCACCGCCGAGAAGGTGGCGGCTTTGACCGACTATTTTCGGGAAACGCCCGCCGAGGACGCGGCCGCGGCGGTGGCGGTGCTCCTGGGCCATCGCACGCGGCGGAGCGTGACGACCGGGGAACTGCGGGCCTGGGCCGCCGAGGCCTCCGGGATTCCCGCCTGGCTCGTCGAGGAGTGCCATGCGGTGGTCGGCGATCTCGCCGAGACCATCGCCCTGCTGCTGCCCGACGCCACGCGGGCGGGCGAACCGATCGGCCTCGCCACACTGATTGCCACCACGGTCGAGCCGCTGGCGCGGCTCGGGCCGGAGGAGAAGCGGCAGGCGGTGCTCGAGACCTGGGGCCGGCTTCGCCGCGAGGAGCGGATCGTGTGGCACAAGCTGCTGACCGGCGGATTCCGCGTGGGTGTGGCCCGCACGCTCGTGGCCCGCGGCCTGGCGGAGGTTGCGGGAGTGGATGCGGCGACGATGTCGCATCGACTGATGGGCATGGCGAGTTTCACCGCGGAGACCTACCGCGCCCTGCTGGCGGCCGAGGATCCCGGCGAGAGCCCGACCCGGCCCTATCCGTTTTTCCTGGCCTCGCCGCTGGAAGACGATCCGGCCTCGCTCGGCTGCCGCGGGGCATGGATCGCCGAATGGAAGTGGGACGGGATGCGGGCCCAGCTGATCCGTCGCGGCGAGACGCGGGTACTCTGGACCCGCGGCGAGGAACTTGCCAGCGATGCCTTTCCCGAGATCGTGGAGGCGGCCGAATCTTTGCCCGATGGCTGCGTGCTCGACGGCGAGGTGCTCGCGGCAGCCGGGGGGCGGCTGCTCGGATTCCAAGCCGTCTCCCGTCGCGCCGGGCGGCGACGGGTCACGCCCAAGCTGCTCGCCGAGATTCCCTGCGTGTTTGCGATCTACGATCTCCTCGAGTACGACCACGCCGACATCCGCGGCGAACCGCTGGAGCATCGCCGTCGGCTTCTCGAAGGAATCGGCCTGCCGGAGTTCAGGGTTCCGGCCGCCGTCGAGGGCACGCTCTTTCTCTCGCCGCAGGTCGCCGGCGAGGACTGGGAGCAGCTTGCCGCGGCCCGCGACGGCTCCCGTGACCTCGGCGTCGAGGGCCTGATGCTCAAGCGACGCTCCAGCCCCTACCGGGTCGGTCGGCCGCGGGGCGACTGGTGGAAATGGAAGGTCGATCCACTCGAGATCGACGCGGTGCTGCTCTACGCCCAGGCCGGCCACGGTCGCCGGGCGGCGCTGCACACCGACTACACGCTCGGCGTCTGGCACGATGGCAGCCTCGTGCCCGCGGCCAAGGCCTACTCGGGGCTTTCTGACGCCGAGATCGCGGAGGTCGACCGGATCATCCGTCGCACGACCCTCCAGCGGCACGGCCCGGTTCGCGTGGTGGAGCCGACACTCGTTTTCCAGCTCGCCTTCGATGCGGTCGCCCCTTCCAAGCGGCACAAGTCGGGCGTGGCGGTGCGATTCCCACGCATCGCCCGCTGGCGCCGGGACAAGCGTCCCGACGAGGCGGGCCGGCTTGACGACCTCCGCGCGATGATCGCGGCCTCGGAGCCAGACCGATGAGCCGGGCCGTGCGTCGCCCGCCGCCGGCAAGGACCGACCCGGAAGCCTGGTGCCGGAGCCGTGGCTGGGAGCCATTCGATTTCCAGCGGGAGGTCTGGGCACGCGTGGCGGCCGGGGAAAGCGGCCTGCTCCATGCACCCACCGGCACCGGCAAGACGCTCGCGGTCTGGCTGGGGGCCCTGGCGGCCGGCTGGCCGGCCGACGGGCTGCGGCTGGTCTGGCTGACGCCGCTGCGTGCCCTCGCGGCCGACACACTCGCGGCCCTCACCGAGGCGGCCGCGGCTGTGGCCCCGGAGTGGAGCGTGGCCACGCGAACCGGCGACACTCCCGCCGCCGCTCGTCGCTCGCTGCGGGCCCGCCCCCCGACGGCCCTGGTGACCACGCCCGAATCGCTCTCGCTCTTGCTCTCGCTGGAAGACGCCCACGAAACCTTCGCCGGGTTGACGATGGTGGTCGTCGATGAGTGGCACGAGCTGCTCGGTACGAAGCGGGGCGTGCAGACGGAGCTGGCCCTGGCCAGGCTCCGGAGTCTCTCGCCCGGCCTGCAGACCTGGGGGCTCTCGGCGACCCTGGGCAACACCGACGAGGCGGCCGCGGCGTTGCTCGGTCCGCGGGCGGCGGCTGCGGGGGCCATTGTGCGGGCGGAAGTTCCCCGTGGGCTGGAAGTTGAAACCCTGATCCCCGAGCCGATGGAGCGGTTTCCCTGGGCGGGACACATGGGGATGCGGCTCTTGCCGCAGGTGATCGAGGTGCTCGAGCGGGTCGGGACCTCGCTCGTCTTCACCAACACCCGTTCGCAGGCGGAGCGGTGGTTCGACGAGATCGGCCGGGCCCGACCCGACTGGTCGGGCCGGCTCGCCCTGCACCATGGATCGATCGACGCCGAATTGCGGAGGCAGGCGGAGGAGGGTCTGCGAGCCGGCCGGCTGAAGGCGGTGGTGGCCACCAGCAGCCTCGACCTCGGCGTCGACTTCGGCCCGGTCGATCAGGTGCTGCAAATCGGCAGTCCCAAGGGTATCGCCAGGCTGCTGCAGCGGGCCGGCCGCAGCGGCCACCGGCCCGGGGCCAGCTCGCGGCTGGTCTGTGTGACGACGCATGCCCTGGAACTGGTGGAGTGCGCCGCGGCCCGCATGGCCGCCGGCGAACGGGCCGCGGAGGCACGCCGGCCGCTGACCGCGGCCCTCGATGTGCTCGCGCAGCACATCGTGTCGGTCGCCTGCAGCGGGGGGTTTCGCGAGGGCGACCTGCTCGACGAGGTCCGCACGACCCTCGCCTTCGCCGGGCTCGACGAGGCCTCCTGGCGATGGGCGATGGACTTTGCGGCCCGGGGCGGGCCGGCCCTGGCCGCCTATCCCGATTACGCCCGCATCCGCCAACGGTTCGGGCGGTGGTACATCGCCTCTCCGGCAGTGGCGAGGCGGCACCGGATGACGATCGGCACGATCACAAGCGACGCGGCGGTCGAGGTGCGGTGGCTGCGGGGCGGTCGGCTCGGCACGATCGAGGAATCGTTCATCTCCCGGCTCCGCGAGGGAGACCGTTTCCTGTTTGCCGGTCGCACGCTGCGGCTGTTTCGCTTCGATGGACTGACCGCCTGGGTCAAGCGGGCGAGGCAGGCGGCTGTCGGTGTGGTCGTGCCTCGCTGGAGTGGCGGCAGGATGCCGCTGTCAACGCTGCTTGCCTCGCGGGTGCAGTCGCTGCTGGCCTCCGGCACGCAGGCCTCGGCCGAACTTGCGGCGGTCGCCCCGCTGCTCTCGACCCAGGCACGCTGGAGCCGGCTGCCCGAGCCCGAGAGTCTGCTGGTCGAACTGGTGCACTCGCGCGACGGCCATCATGCGTTTGTCTATCCCTTCGAGGGCCGGCTGGTGCACGAGGGGCTCGCGGCGGTCGTCGCCTGGCGGATCGCCCGTGAGTCGCCCTCCACGCTGGTCTCGACGGCCAACGACTGGGGGTTTCAGATTCTTTCCCGCCGACCCCTGCACGCCGGCGGCGATCCGGCCGGCCTCTGGCGGCGGCTGCTCTCCCCGGAAGGCCTGCTGGAGGACATGCTCGCCTGCCTCAACGGCACCGAGATGGCCCGCCGACGGTTTCGCGAGATCGCGAGGGTCGCGGGGCTCGTGTCGGCTTCGCAGGCGGGCGGACGGCGGGCCGACCGCAACCTCCAGGCCTCGGCGGGGCTGATCTACGACGTGCTCTGCGAGCACGATCCCGGCAACATGCTCATCGAGCAGGCCCGCCGCGAGGTGCTCGAGGAGCAGTTCGAGTTTCGCCGCCTCCAGGAGGCGCTCGATCGAATCGGTTCGCGGGCGGTGGTTGTCAGCCGTCCGTCCCGGATTCCGCCGCTGGCCTTTCCGTTGTGGGCCGACCAGGTCCAGTCGCGACTATCCACCCAGCATTGGCTCGCCAGGATCACCGACATGGCACGCGAACTCGAGGCCGCCGCCGGAGGCGAAGCGGCATGTTGATTGATTGCGTCGCCCCCGGAAGGCCGGGGCCGGAACGGGCGATCGAACTGCTTCCCGGGCGGGCGGCGATGCTGCCGGAGAGCAAAACACTCCTGGTGGCCGATTTGCACCTTGGCAAGGCGGCGACCTTCCGCCGTTCGGGACTGCCGGTGCCCGAGGGCAGTTCGCGGGCCGACCTCGCACGACTCGCGGCGATGGTGGCGACGAGGGCCGCCCGTCGGCTGGTGATCCTCGGCGACCTGTTTCATGCCGCCCGCGGCTGCACGCCCGCGGTGTTTGCGGAGTTTGCCCGCTTTCGTCGTTCGCTCGCGGGGGTGCGGGTACTCCTCGTGTCGGGCAACCATGACCGTGGCGTGGTGCTGCCGGCCGACCTGGGGATCGACGAGCGTGTCGAGCGGCTGCACGAGCCGCCCTGGCTGCTGCTGCACGATCCCGCCGACGCCCCGGAGCAGCCCGACGAGCCGACGACGGTCATCGCCGGGCATCTGCATCCGCGGCTTGCGATCCGTTCACCGAGCGGTGACCGGCTCTGCGAGCGATGCTTCGTGGCGGATCGCGGCAGGCTCGTCCTGCCGGCCTTCGGTTCGTTCACCGGTTCCGCGGTGGTTGGCTGGGAGCCGGGAATGCGGCTCTGGGCGGCGGGCGAGGAGGCGGTCGTGGAGGTCACCCGGCTGGCGGAGCTGGCTGCGGGGCGGCGTCGGTCGCGACGTCGCTGACCAGCCGCATCATCGCCTCCGGCAGCATCGCGATCAGGTCGGTGGCGATCAGCGACCGCTGCCCGAGCCGTGCCGCAGCGAGGTCGCCGGCAAGCCCGTGGACCCAGGCCGCGGCCCGCGCCGCTGACGGGGGCGGCATCCCCTCCCCGGCCAGTGCCGCCACGACGCCGGTGAGCACATCGCCGCTGCCCGCGGTGGCCATGCCGGGGTTGCCGGTGGTGTTGCGGTGGCTGTGGCTGCCATCGGTGATGAGCGTGCCGGGCCCCTTGAGCACGACGGTGGCATCGATCGCGGTGGCCATCGCCACGGCCTCCTCCTCGAGCAGGCCGCGGGGCGGCGGCTCGCGGCGTGCCGGCTGCGACGGGGCGTCCTCGCCCTCGGTGAGAAACCGCCGCATCTCGCCGGCATGGGGGGTGAGAATCCGCGGCCCGGCGTGCGTTGCCAGCCAGCCATGATCGGCGTGGGCCAGGGCCCAGAGGCTGTCGGCATCGAAGACCGCGACCCGGGGAAACTCCCGCCACAGCGTCCGCGTGATCGTCATCCCGCCGACCGAGCGGCCCAGCCCGGGCCCGCAGGCGACCGCGTCGGCACGCCGGCACCGCTCGAGGATCGGGCCGATCGCCGACTCGGCGAAGGTCCCGTCGGCGGCCGCATCGCCGCCACGGGTCATCACGCAGGGGCTGAACGAGGCGGCCACCGCCGCCACCGTGTCGGGCACGTGCAGTTCGACCAGGCCGGCACCGCTGCGAAGCGCCGCGATCGCCGTCATCGCCGCGGCCCCGGCCATGCCGCCGGAGCCGCCGACCACGAGCACCCGCCCGCAGCCGAACTTGTCGATTGCAGCAGGCCGCGGCGGTGGTCGCATGAGGTCGGCGGGGGGCTGCGGAACGGTGTCCCTCATCGCTCAGGCCTCCGCGTGGCGGCGGCGGGCGACCAGGCCGGCCATGAAGCCGCCTTTGAAGCCGGCATCGATGTTGACCGCGGCGACGTGGGCGGCACAACCGGCAAGCATCCCGCCGAGCGCCACGAGCCCCCCGAGGCTCACCCCGTAGCCGACGCTCGTGGGCACCGCAAAGACGGGGCAGCCGAGATGCCCGGCCACCGCCGAGGCCAGGGCCGCCTCCATCCCGGCCACGACCACCACCGCATCCGCCTCGGCGAGCTTCGGCACCACCGACTCCAGCCGCTGCGGGCCGGCCACGCCGACATCGGCAAAGAAGTCGACCGCGACGCCCAGCCAGGCGGCCGTTTCCCGCGCCTCCGCGGCGACCGCCGCATCGGTCGTGCCGGCTGAGACGATGCCCACCCGTCCGCGACAGGCCGCATGATCGCTGACCCGCACGCAGCGGGCGAGCGGTTCGTAGCGGGCCTCGGGAAAGGCTGCCAGCAAGGCCGCGGCCGCCTCCGGCGAGGAGCGGGTGACCAGAGCCGGCTGCCCGGCCGCCACGAGCGACCGCACGATTGCCAGGATCGTGGGGGTCGGCTTGCCCTCGCCGTACACCACCTCCGGGAATCCGCAGCGGGCGGCCCGGCCGAGGTCGAGGCAGGTTTCCGCGGCGGGCATCGCCATCGCCGTGGCTTCCGTCGCCCCTTCCGGGGCGATGGCGGCAGGCGGCGTCGCTGCGTGGGGGTTTTTTGCGGGCATGGCGAGAGAGAGTCTACCGCTGCGGCCTGCGGGTGCGCCTGCTTGACGGGCCGAACCGCACCCCGTTAGTCTCCCCCAACCTCAAGGCGGGTCGGCCCGATCGCCCCGCCCCGCACGGAGCCGTGAGCGAGTCAAGGAACGACCCATCGATGAACGCCGCTGAAGGCTCCGGAGACGTGTTCGAAATCAAGCAGCTGCGTCGGCTCATCGAGCTGATGAAGAAGCACGATCTTTCGGAGGTCGACCTCGAGCAGGGCGACGCCCGCGTGCGGATTCGCCGGGGCGGAGCGGCCGCACAGCCCTTTGTGCTGCCGGCCCAGCCGGCGGCGGGCGTTCCGGCTGAGCCGGCGGCCCCTGCCGCCAAGCCGCCGGCCGACAGCCAGCACACCGTGATCACCAGCCCCATGGTGGGCACCTTCTACCGGGCGAGCGGCCCGGAGGCGTCCCCCTTCGTGAAGGTCGGCGATCGCATCGACCCGGAGTCGACCGTCTGCATCATCGAGGCGATGAAGGTGTTCAACGAGATTCCGGCGGGCGTTGCGGGACAGGTCGTGGCGGTGCTCGTCGAGAACGGCGCGGCGGTCGAGTTCGGGCAGCCGCTGGTGAAGGTCGATCCGGGAGCCTGACGGTGGCCCTGCCCCGGCCTGCTTTCGTTTCCCTCAGGCTCGTTTTTCCGGCTTCCTACGGCGGACCAACCCACGGCGGACCATGCTCAAGCGAATCCTGGTGGCCAACCGCGGAGAGATCGCCCTGCGGGTGATCCGGGCCTGCCGCGAACTCGGCATCGAGACGGTCGCGATCTGCAGCGAGGCCGACCGCGACGCCGACTATCTTCGCCTCGCGGACGAGGCGATCTGCGTGGGGCCGGCGAGGGCCTCGGAGAGCTACCTCCGCATCGATCGGGTGATCAGTGCCGCCGAGATCGGCAACGTGCAGGCGATCCATCCCGGCTACGGGTTCCTCTCGGAGAACGCCCACTTCGCCGAGGTCTGCCGCTCCTGCGACATCGGCTTCATCGGCCCCACGCCCGAGGCGATGGCCCAACTTGGCGACAAGAATTCCGCCCGCAAACTCGCCCGCGAAGCCGAGGTGCCCTGCGTGCCCGGCAGCGACGGACTGCTCTCGACCGAGGCCGAGGCGGTGGAAACCGCCAAGCGAATCGGCTTCCCGGTGCTGCTCAAGGCGACCGCCGGCGGGGGCGGCAAGGGAATGCGGGTGGCGGCCAACGACCTCGCCCTCAAGGCGGCCTTCCAGCAGGCCGCGGCCGAGGCGGAGGCGGCCTTCGGCAATCCCGGAATCTACCTCGAGCGGTACGTGGAGCGACCGAGGCACGTGGAGGTGCAGATCATCGGCGACACCCACGGCAATGTGGTGCACCTCTGGGAACGCGACTGTTCCACCCAGCGACGGCACCAGAAGCTGATCGAGGAGAGCCCCTCGCCGCGACTTGCCGAGGAGACCCGCCGCGCGATGTGCGAGGCGGCCGTGCGGCTGGCCAAGACGGCCGGCTATCATTCCGCCGGCACGGTGGAATTCATCGTCGATCCCGACGGCAACTTCTACTTCATCGAGGTCAACTCGCGGATCCAGGTGGAACACCCGGTCACGGAGATGGTCACCGGCATCGATCTGGTCAAGGCCCAGATTCGCGTCGCCTCCGGCGAGCCGCTGCCTTTCAGCCAGGACGATATTCTCGCCCGCGGCCATGCCATCGAGTGCCGGATCAACGCCGAAGATCCGGCCCAGGGCTTCCGGCCCTGCCCCGGCCGCATCGAGCGGATGACGGCTCCCGGCGGCTTCGGGGTGCGGTTTGATTCGCATGTCTCCGCAGGGTCCACGGTGCCCCCTTACTACGACTCGCTGATCGGCAAACTGATCGTGCACCAGCCCACGCGACGCGAGGCGATCGAGACGATGCAGCGGGCCCTCAAGGAGTTGCGGGTGGAGGGGGTGCAGACGACCGTGCCGATTCACCTCGAGATCCTCTCCAACACCGCCTTTCACGAGTCGCAGATCGACACGACCTTCGTGGAACGGGTTTTACTCGGCTGAGGCTGCCCGCAGGCGACGGCCGCCCTCGTCCTTCCCACTTGTGAGCGAAAGCATCTACACCATGACCGAGACCCTCGCCCCGCCCCCCAAGGCGATCCACAACTTCCGCCGGGTGGCGATCCTCTTTGCCGGCGGCCCGGCTCCGGGGGCCAACGCCGTGATTTCCACCGCCGCGATCTCGTTCCTCCGCAACGACTGCGAGGTGATCGGCATGAAGCACGGCTACTCCTCGCTCGTCGGCTACGATCCCTCGCGGCCGCTCGAGGAGGGCCGCGACTGGCTGCGGCTGACGCCCGGCTTCATGAAGCGGTCCCGCTCGAGTCAGGGCATTCTGATCGGCACCGCGCGGGCCAATCCCGGCAGGCTCATCTCCAGCCCCGCGCATTTCGACGAGCCTGAGCGGGTGCAGCCCCTGAAAAACGTGTATGACGGCCTGCGGTCGCTCGGCGTGGAGGCCCTGATCTCGATCGGCGGCGATGACACGCTCAAAACGGCCAACAAGTTCAAGCTCTACCAGGACCGGCTGCCCGCGGGCAGCCCGCGGATTCCGGTGGTCCACCTGCCCAAGACGATCGACAACGACTACATGGGCATCGACTTCACCTTCGGCTATTTCACCGCGGTCGACACCCTGGCCGACGAGATTCGCAACCTGATCTACGATGCCGAGGCGGCCCGCTCCTATTTCCTCTGCGAGACGATGGGCCGCAGCGCCGGCTGGCTGGCCTACGGGGCGGCAATCTCCGGTGAGGCGAGCCTCGTGATCAGCGTGGAGGACATCCACGGCAAATACCGCGAGGAGGAGACGGTCACCGATCCGTCCGGCACCACCCGCATCAAGCCGGTGATGAACGTCGAGGAGGTGGTGGGCCGGATCGTGAAGACGATGCGGGCCCGCGAGGAGCACGAGGGCAAGCCCTTCGGCGTGGTGGTGCTTGCCGAGGGGCTCGCCGAGTATCTGCCGCAGGCCCAGCTCGAGGGGATCCCCCGCGACGACCACGGCCACATCTCGATCTCCCACATCCAGCTCGGGCGGATGTTCGCCAAGCTCGTGGCCGACGAGTATCAGCGGCAGACCGGTCGCAGCCGCAAGGTGGTGGGCCTGCAGCTGGGCTATGAATCGCGGTGCGCCAGGCCGCATGCCTTCGACATCATGCTCGGCAGCCAGCTCGGCGTGGGGGCCTACCGGGCGCTCTCCGAACGGGGCCTCGACGGGGTGATGGTCAGCGTCTCGGGTCAGCTTGATTTGGCCTACGTCCCCTTCGAAGAGCTCGTCGACCCTGATACGCTCGTGACGGTCGTCCGCTACGTCGAGCGGGGCTGCGACTTCCACCGCCTGGCGAGATTCCTGGAGACCTACGTCAACGAGTGACGCGACTGCCGCCGGGCTGCCGCGAACCCGCCGAGGAGTTTCCGCCCATGACAGCCCCCGCCGACCAGTCGCGGATGGACGCGATCGTTTCGCTCGCCAAGCGACGGGGTTTCATCTTCCCATCCAGTGAGATCTACGGCGGGCTCAACGGCTTCTGGGACTACGGCCCGCTCGGCGTGGAGCTGAAGCGGAACCTGAAAAACGCCTGGTGGCACGACATGGTCACCGGCCACGACGAGCTGGCCACGCCCTCCGGTGCCCCGGGGCCCTACGAGATGACCGGCCTCGACTGCACGATCATCATGCACCCCCAGGCCTGGAGATGCTCGGGGCATTTCGATCTCTTCCACGACTGGCTGATCGACTGCCGCGAGTCGAAACGGCGGTATCGCTACGACCACCTGCTCGGCCGCTGGGCCGGTTATCGCGGCAGGCGGGTCTTCGTGCTCACCGATGCCTCCGGTGAGGAGGGCCTGACGGCCACCGCCGCGAAGGCCCAGAAGTTCTTCGGGCTGCGTGCCAAGCAGGCCGGCGAGATCGAGTGGGAGGGGGATCTCGTGCCACTGGCCGGCCATGCCTCCCGCGAAGAAGCCCTGGCCCCCGAGGCGAGCGAGCCGGGCACGCTCACCGAGCCCCGCGAATTCAACCTGATGTTTGAGACGCGGGTCGGGGCGGTGGCCGGTGAGGCCGACAACCGGGCCTTCCTCCGCCCCGAGACGGCTCAGGGAATCTTCGTGAATTTCAAGAACGTGCTCGACACCTCACGGGTTCGCGTGCCCTTCGGGATCGCCCAGATCGGCAAGAGCTTCCGCAACGAGATCACCCCGCGGAACTTCACCTTCCGCTCCCGCGAGTTCGAGCAGATGGAGATCGAGTTCTTCTGTCATCCGGCCGATTCCCAGGCCTGGTATCGCTACTGGAGGGACCGCCGCTGGCGGTGGTATTTGGAACTGGGGCTCAGCGAGGGCCGGCTGCAGCTGCGGGAGCATGAGGCCGACGAACTCTCCCACTACTCCTGCGGCACTGCTGACATCGAGTATGCATTCCCCTTTTTGGCCGAGGGAGAGTTTGGTGAGCTCGAGGGCATCGCCCATCGCGGTGACTTCGATCTCCGCAGCCACATGGAGGGCAAGCTGGTGCGGTCCGGCGGTGAGCTGGTGGTGGAGACCGACGAGACCGGCAAGCCGCGGCACCGCGGCAGCGGCCGTGACCTGAGCTATTTTGATGACGTCAGCCGCGAGCGGTTCGTGCCGCACGTGATCGAGCCCTCGGCGGGGGCCGACCGGGCGGCTCTGGCCTTCCTCTGCGATGCCTACACCGAGGACGAAGTGCCCGACGAGCATGGCAAGCCGCGACGGCGGACGCTGCTCAAGCTTCACCCGCGGCTCGCTCCGGTGAAGGTGGCGGTGCTGCCGCTGGTCAAAAAGGACGGCATGCCCGAGATGGCCACCGAGCTCTACCGGCTGCTCAAGCCGCACATGGCCTGCCAGTACGACGAGAAGGGCTCGGTGGGCCGTCGCTACGCCCGCCAGGACGAGGCGGGCACCCCCTTCTGCCTGACCGTCGATGGCGCGAGCCTCGGTGACCGAACCGTGACCCTCCGCGATCGCGATTCCCTCGAGCAGGTTCGCGTCCCCCTCGAAGAGGCTGTCGATCGGATCCGCGAGAGGCTGGCATGATTCCCGCGGTCGGCACGGTCTGCTCGCTCGACGCCGCTTTGCCGACGGTGATCGAGGACTACGCGGCAGGCCACTGCAACGCGGTCGACCTTTGGCTCGGCCATGCCGAGGGCTTTCTCGAGGGCCGCGAGCCTGCCGCCCTCCGCGAGCTGCTCGAGGTCCATGGTGTCACGGCGGTCGCGGCAAGTTTTCAGGGTGGCCTGCTCACGAGTCAGGCCGAGGCGAGGCTCGAGCATTGGAGCCACTTCGAGCGGCGGCTGCCGCTGCTCTCGGCGACGGGGATCCCGGTGCTTGTCGTCTCTGGCGACGCCTTCGGCCCGCTCTCGCCACAGGATCTCTCGCGGCTCTCGATGAGCCTTTCGGAGGCAGGCAAGCGGGCGGCCGATCAGGGCCTCCGGCTGGCGTTGGAGTTTGACGCCCGGGCGAGCTTCCCCAACAACCTGCAGTCGGCCGCAGCGTTGATTGACGACGTGGGGCATCCGTCGGTGGGCCTGTGCCTCGACTGGTTTCATTTCACCGTCGGCCCGAGCAAGCTCAACGACCTCTGGCT
>Ga0180430_10002272_pt1 | contig 17561 bp, 9 predicted proteins | sample SS_ome_9_FD_132999 | JGI IMG/M metagenome (GOLD analysis project Ga0180430, IMG submission 132999) | Hypersaline lake sediment archaeal communities from the Salton Sea, California, USA - SS_1_S_2 metaG | ecosystem: Environmental > Aquatic > Non-marine Saline and Alkaline > Hypersaline > Sediment... | reverse complement strand
TTCATCCTTGAGCTGAACTCAAATACCTGTGGCACTTTCTCCATGGCAAGTTTCTGCCCACACAATTTCTTAAACTCCGATTCATGCATGTTTGGATCTTTTATATCGGCCACCACCACCTCCGCTTTCAATGCTTCTCCAAGGATCTCATCGAAAACAGCTGAGATAGAACAATCAACCACACCGGGGATGGTCACAATCACCTCTTCTATCTCCTTGGGACTGATACGCCGCCCTCCTACTTTTATGATCTCTTTTCTTCGAGCCGTGTGGAAGAAAAAACCATCATCGTCGCGGTAAGCCAGGTCGCCCGTATGGAGCCAGCCATCCTTCAATGTAACTGCAGTTCCCGCATCATCTCCCAGGTAGCCTTTCATAATGTTATCGCCCTTTGCCACCAGCTCACCCACGACACCGGATTCAAGAACCGGTTTTCCCTGGTCATCGATCAATTCGAGTGTCACCCCGGGAATCGCCTTCCCGAGTGATCCCAGCTTATCAACCAGTCGCTCGGGCGGCAGATAGGAAAGTCTGGCCGTAGCCTCGGTCTGGCCGTACATCACATAGAAAGTGATGTCGGGCTGGTTGTCAATAAATTCCTGAATAAATACCTTATGCAGCTTACCCCCTGCCTGGGTCACATACCTTAAATCGGGGAAGCTATCGCTCTTAAATGATTTCGATTTGCGCAAGAGTACCTGGAAATGGCTGGGTACACCCGCAAATCCGGTACATTTATATTTTTTCAGATCATTAATAACAGCTCCGAGAAACATAAAATTATTATTGAATACCACGCTGCCACCGACCTTCAGGTGAGTATGCAGCAGGGAGAGCCCGTAGCAATAATAAAAGGGCAGAACGATCTCAATTACATCATCGGCCGTGAGCTTCAGGTACTCGATAATCGAATTGGTGTTGGCAATAATATTCCGGTGGGTAATCATCACCCCTTTAGGTTCACCTGTAGAACCTGAAGTAAATATGATTTCCGCCAGGCGGTCTCCGTCAAAGGAAGCCTCATTGAAAAGGTTCAGATCGAATCCGTTCTTCCCCTTCCCTACCTCGGGAACCTCACTATATACCTCCTCCAGATTATCCCACCTGGGATCATCCTTGAGGGTGGGTGATATAAAGCCAATTTTTGAATCACAGAGATCAACTATGTATTTCAGGTTGTTCTCCTCAATGGAAGGATTTAACGGAACGCATACGTTTCCCGACTTCATGATGGCCAGGTAGGCCACCAGGAAAAACTTTGAATTGGGACTAACAAGCACGATGTTGTTGTGCTGTCCGTAATTCTCCCTGATAAAGCGTGCAAGCCTGAGTGAATCACAATTCAACTCTGAATAAGTCATTTCCTCCTTATTGCCAAGGAGGAAATCCTTGTACAGAAAGCCGGATTCCTCTAATAAATAGTCGTATACGTTCATGATTAAATTTTTTAAACGAATATATAATCGTTGATTGGAGGTGTCCTCAGGTACTCTGTAGTCTCAGTTCTTCGCTCAAAGTTCCTGTAATTGCGTTCAATCTCCTCCGCAGTCATTCCCATTACAGCTCCCACCTCAGCAGGATCATAGTCGTTTTCATAGGCATACCACAAAAGATCCATCACATCGTGCGGGAACTCGTAGAAGAACTCTTCCTGGGTCTGCTCCGCACTGTAGGTGTCAGTGGTAGGTGTCCGCTCAATTATCCCCTGGGGTACACCAAGGTATCTGGCAATCTCGTAAACCTGGGTCTTATAGAGTCGTCCAATGGGAAAGAGATCACCACCTCCGTCACCAAATTTCACAAAAAAGCCCTGATCCACCTCGTGCTTATTGGGTGTTCCAACCACTGCATAGTGAAGTTGCTCGGCATGATAGTATAGCAGGGACATCCGTGAGCGCTGCTTAAAATTGGATGCAGCAATAATGGTCCTCATCTGGGGCGATGGCAGACGTTTTACAATCTCCGAGCCATCAGGTTTAACCACGGTAAGGTGAAACAGAGGAGGCAGCTTGGAGCCTTTCCCTTCATGCTTGATCCCGATCTTCATCTTATACGTGGCAGGATCATACTCGGGCACGATATCCTTAACTGCCTGGTCGCGTCTTTCATAGCAGCCAAATCCATCCAGGGCTCCTGTAATCACCTCTTTGATCACCTTCACTCCAAACTTTCCGGCCAACTCCCTTGCCAGCTCTTCACTATCGGGACTGGAATCTTTCTCCGGCATCATCACTCCCAGCATTTTTTCAGGACCAATGGCCCTGGCGGTAAGCGCCATACACACAGAGGAGTCAATTCCTCCACTCAGACCGATAACAGCTCCATACCTTTTATGACGGATGGTGATGTCTTCACGTATTCTGTTGCATAGTTGATCTATAAGTGTTTCCATATCCTGGATTTTCAGGATATCGCGACTAAATTTGGGTTTACTCATTATATTCTCTTTTTAAAGATTTATCGTATCTAACGGGACACTTGACCCGCATTTCTGTTTCACGGTAGGGATTATTCCCCGAGGCAAACATATCCAGCAGGATCTGCGTGGAGAGAATACCTGCCACTGCCATATTTTCATTTTCAGTTACGGGCTTCCCCTCATGCATTTTCCCCAGGAGTTTTTCTACCGATCCCGTATTAAAGATTCCAAACTTATTAAGCATCTCAGGCGAAAGCACCTCCCGCAGGTATTCCGGGGCTTTTGCTGAGGTCAGGCTTGATGCCACAGGGGCGCGATAGGCCTGCTTCGGACGGTGAACCACCCGGTCGGGCAGCCGGCCATCCATCAGTTTTTTCATCAGGAACTTCTCGTTCAATCCCCTGATCTTATGGTTCCATGGCAGCTTTGCACAAAACTCAATCACCCGGTGATCCAGGAAGGGATAACGTCCCTCTACCGAATGAGCCATACCCATACGGTCCCCCTGCGACGACAGCAGGTAACCCGACATAAAGAGGGATGATTCGAGCCACTGGGCCCTGCTCAGCAAATCAAGGTCCCCAAAGCCCTCAGGCAGTGTTGAGGTATAAGCATCCACAGGGTCGGGAGAACCATTCAGAAAATCTTTCCGGAAATGCTCCTTTATGTGTTTCGAATTGTTCCAGCGTACCAGGTGTGAATAAACAGGCGAATCCGTATCATTCAGGCGGTGACCGAAGAACATCTTCAACATTGAACTGTTCCTGCCCTGGAATTGCGCCAGGTAGGGATATAGTTTTTGCAGGAGCAAGGGCCTTATCTTCGAGGAAGGTTCCCTGGACCAGAAGTCCCGGATAATGGCCTCCTTAAATATATTATATCCTCCCAGGAACTCATCTGCTCCCTCACCGGTAATAACCACCTTGATCCCGTTTTCATTCACCAGTCCGGATAAGAGAAACATTGGAACCGCCCCGGTACGCAGCAAGGGAATTTCCGCATGCCATAAAACCCGTGCAAAATGATCTGCAATATCACTGTTCTTACAGCTGATGGAATGATGAGTTGTCTCCAGTTGCTCAGCAACACTATGCTGGAAGGAGCTTTCATCAAATTCGGCCGATTCAAAACCAAGGGAGAAGGTATTTAACACCCCCGGCTCAATCTGCTTGATCAGCCAGGTGGTGGCGCTGGAATCGATACCCCCGCTCAGGTAGGCGGCCACCGGCACATCGGCCCTGAGCCTGAGCCTGACCGAATCTGAAATAAGAGACTCGAACTCCTCCACGGATTCGGAAATCGTTGCGGTCCCCCTTGCTTCGTCATCCCCCCGGAATTGCAGTCCCCAGTAAGGTGCTAGCTCTGCATCATGCTCCCTGACCACCATATAATGACCAGGGGGAAGCTCCTTAACCCCTTTGAACATCGTTCCGGGCGAGGGGATGGTCCAGAAGGTAAACACCTGATTCAATGATTCCGGATCGGCTTCAGCCTTCACATGACCGGACTCCATCAGGCACTTAATTTCGGAGCCAAAGACAAAAGCATCTCCCTCTCTGTAATAAAAAAGCGGTCTGATCCCTACCCTGTCGCGGCCAAGGAAAAGCTCTTTCTTCCTTGTATCCCAGATGGCAAAGGCAAACTGCCCGTTAAGCTTCTCCAGACATTTTTCGCGGAAATGTTTAAAGAGAAGTAAGAGGACCTCCGTATCACTTCCTGTTCTGAACCGGTAGCCCAGGCTTATGAGCTCATCCCTCAGTTCAATATAGTTAAAGATCTCTCCATTGAATACAATCCAGAACTTCTCCTCTTCATCACTCATGGGTTGCTGACCCTGGGCCAGGTCGATAATACTCAACCTGACACTTCCAAGTCCCACTCCCTGTCCTATATAAATACCAGATTCGTCGGGGCCACGATACTGAATCTGCTTCAGCATGTTCCTCACAGCACCGGGATCAACTTTCGGAGCCCGGGGATTGAATATGCCCGAAATTCCACACATAGGGAGCCCTTAGGCAAATATTAAACCAGGGCCGGATTCTTCGCCGCGATAAAATCTGCGATGGCATCAATCGATTCGAAATTCTCTTCCACCAGGTCGCTGTCTTCAGCAGCTATATGAAATTCTGTTTCCAGGTAGTCAAGCAAGAGGGCAAAGCCCATTGAATCAAATATACCTTCAACAAATATTTTCGTATCGGACTGAAGTGAGTCAGTCTCCTTAAATGTATTCTCCTTTACGTAGCCGAACAATTTACTTTTGATTTCTTCCATGTCTCTCATGTAATTGAAATTATTTGTGTTTAACAAAAAAAAAGAGTTTCCTTTTCCCTCCGGGTTAAAATTAGCAATAACAAGCAAGCTGTCATGATCTCTTTGACCAAGGAGAAAATAGTATTGAGAAATACGCAAAAAGAAGGCATTTTGTTTCAAAAGCGGCCACTGACAAAGCTTTTCAATGATGCCTTGTGCAAAAAACTATGATGAATGCATTAAAAACGGTGACGAATATTCCCGGGATGTTCAGATTTACGATCACCGGAGTTAAAACTTTTTATTCTCTCCCGGAATCTCTAACTTTAATTTCAACTTAGCCATATAGAAATGAAGGTAAAAAAAGGAGTTTTTAAAGATCCCGCCGAAGGGAAAGTATATAAAACAGTGAAACTGGGCAATCAGGTTTGGATGGCTGAGAATTTGAACCAGAGCAAATATCGCAACGGTGATCCCATCTCAAATATCCAGGATGACAGTGAATGGGGTAATAATACAAGTGGCGCATGGTGCTACTATAACAACGAAGCTGAAAACGAGAAGAAGTATGGGAAACTATACAACTGGCATGCTGTAAACGATCCGCGTGGCCTTGCTCCGGAAGGATGGCATATCCCAAGTGATGCTGAATGGAAAGAGCTGGAAATGTTCCTGGGAATGATACCAAGAGTAGCAGAAAGTTCCGGATGGCGGGGCAATGATGAGGGATGTATGTTGAAAGAGACAGGGACAAACCACTGGAAGGCTCCAAATGAATGTGCCACAAATGAAAGTGGTTTTACAGCCCTTCCAGGTGGGTACAGAGACGTCAGTGGCGACTTTTTTGTAAACACCTATTCCGGATACTGGTGGACCTCAAGCGAGTTTCAACCCGATTTTTCCTGGTACCGTACCTTATACTATACCAATAACAAAATACACCGTAAACGCGGCTATGTCGGAGATGGTTTCTCCGTACGCTGCATCCAGGATTAAGAAGCCTGAGGGGCTGGTTTTTAGATCCTAGATCAGACCCTGGTCCACCATAGCATCGGCCACTTTCAGAAAGCCCGCAATATTCGCACCCCTCACATAATCCACATAGCCTTCGGCATTGGTACCATACTTCACACAGTTCTCATGAATATTGGTCATAATATGGTGAAGACGGTCATCCACTTCCCCGCGACTCCAGTTAATCTTCATGGAGTTCTGAGCCATTTCCAGTCCGGATGTAGCCACACCACCTGCGTTGGCTGCCTTACCCGGAGCATATAAAACCTTCTTATCCTGGAGTTTTTCAATGGCTTCGGGAGTACAGGGCATATTGGCTCCCTCGCAGACACAGATGCATCCATTTGCTATCAGTTGCTCAGCATCGGATCCATCAAGTTCATTCTGGGTGGCACATGGAAGGGCAATATCGACCTCCACTTCCCAGGGACGTCTGGCCTGAACAAAGCGTGCACTGTCAAACTCAAGAGCATAGGGGGCCACAATATCTTCATTGGAGGCACGAAGCTCCAGCATATAGTCGATTTTCTCTGCCGATACTCCTTCGGGGTCGTAAATATAGCCGTCCGGACCTGAGAGGGTTACCACCTTACCGCCCAGTTCCGTCACTTTCAGGGCTGCACCCCAGGCCACATTTCCAAAACCGGAGACGGCCACACGCTTTCATTCGAAGCTTTCTCCCTTGGTCGCCAGCATTTCCTTGGCAAAATAGACGCAGCCAAAACCGGTAGCCTCGGGCCTGATCAGCGATCCTCCCCAGTTAATCCCCTTTCCTGTGAGAACACCCGTATTCTCCCTGGCAAGTTTTCGGTACATGCCATAGAGGTAGCCGATTTCCCGGCCACCAACACCAATGTCTCCCGCAGGAACATCTGTATCAGGACCAATATTGTTCCAGAGTTCCATCATAAAGGCCTGGCAGAAACGCATGATCTCCGCATTGGACTTCCCCTTGGGATCGAAATCAGAACCACCCTTGGCACCCCCCATGGGAAGTGAAGTAAGGCTGTTCTTAAAAATCTGTTCAAAACCAAGGAACTTCAGGATGCTCAGGTTCACACTGGGGTGAAAACGAAGCCCGCCCTTATAGGGCCCGATTGCATTATTAAACTGAATCCGGTATCCAAGGTTTACATGAACAGATCCCTGGTCGTCGGCCCAGGGTACTTTAAATACCATCACCCTGTCGGGCTCTATGATGCGGTCTACAATATTGGCCGAGCGAAAATGCGGGTTCTCATTGTAAACTTCCTCGATGGATTCCAGGACTTCGCGAACAGCCTGGTGGTACTCAAGCTCACCCGGGTGCCTCTTAACCAGGTCATTCATGATGGTATCTACGTTCATAGCAATATATTTTGTTAGTTGGTATTAAAACACAAAGGATATCAAAAGCCGGATGGCAGGATACCCTCATTATGGTGATGTAAAATTGGAGTTAATGCTGGGATTTAACAAGCCCTGAACGTATGATTAACAGCAGGTTTAAAGCCTAAAAGGCATGATAAAAATCAGGATTAACAATTTTCATTAACTTGTGGGAAATAAATCAGTTTTCCTCATGGCCCACCTGAACAGAAGAAGCTTTATAAGGTCCACTCTGGTCACCGGATCCGGATTAATTCTCAATCCCCTACCTGCCTGGAGCAAGAAACTTAATGCTGCAGATTCGATGATGGGAGTGCATCCCTTTATCCATGATCACCCTGATGCGGTATTTATCATGAGAACAGATGTGGATGCGAAAACCAACTCAGCTGCCATAAAAGATGTGGGCTTAAGTTTCGGCAGATCGGTATTCGGACTGACCGATGATCCTGAGCGGGGAGTCCCCCTGTCCAACCGCATTGCCATCAAACCGAATCTGACCTGCCGCTTTCGCTGGCATGAAGATTACACCATAGAAGGATCCATGGGGATCGTTACAGATGCTAACTTTACCGAAGGGGTCATTGAGAGTATGAAGGAACTGAGCATCGATGCTTCGCAGTTTCATGTGAGGGAGGTGAATTGCCCGGACGATTTGGAAGACGGGGGATATAATGCCATGGCCCTGAGAACAGGAATAGACCTGCAGTGTATTGAGACTCCCTATAACGAGCTGAATCCCGACCAGATCACCTGGTCGGATATCGAAGATGGTATCTACTTCAAGCGCCTGCCCCATATATGGCCTGTCAATGCTCCTGATACCTGGCTCCTGAATATTGCCAAGCTGAAGACGCATGCCATGGGGCTTACCCTCTGCGCCAAAAATCTGCAGGGAAGTATTGTGAAGAACTATCAGCAACACTGTGGTAACTGGGGAGAACCTTTGAATGTGGACCCTGGAGACGTCCAGACAAATGCCTTCAATAACATTGAGTACAACTACAACTTACATAAGGCCCAGGGGATTCCACGCTGGGACAGGCCCGGACAGAGTGGTGGGATCTGGATGGAAACCTGGGCATCCAGGTGTCTGGATAATAATGCGGTCACCACGGCCGGACTGCATATAATAGAAGGTGTATACGGAAGAGATGGCCACTTTATAGAAGGACCCAATGCAGGCGGACTGGCCAATGATTACATGACGAACTATATCATTTTCGGCCTGAATCCCTTTTATGTGGATATTATCGGGCACTGGATAGGCGGACATGAACCGGGTAATTTCGGGCTCTTCCATATGGCCCGTGAAAAGGGCCGAATCTCTACCATCAACCCTGCCAATATTAAGGTCTATGAGTGGGATCCAGGAAGCGGAGCCACCTACCGGCACCTGAATTCATTCGACAGGTACCCCCTGAAAACCATGTACCTGCAGAAGGATTACGATGGAAACAGCGAAGATCGGTGGCATATGGTAGATGAGCCCTGCGACTATGCAGCCTTTGGCGATCCCTTCACGAACATCACGGAAAAACAGTTCAGCCTGGATGCAAGCTATCCCAATCCGGCTACTCACAGAACGCACATCCCCTTTAAAATGTATAAAGGAGCAAAGGTTCGCATTGTAATTCTGGATAGCAAAGGAGCGGTGACAGAGGTACTGACGGACCGGTTTCTTCCGGCCGGAAGCCATATGGTCAGCTGGGATTGCCACAATCATCCCGCCGGACTGTATCTGTACCAGATGCAGACAGGAGGGCAAACTCTCCATGGGAAAATAATGCTTATGCGTTAAGGGCTTCCTCGTAGAGGGCCTCAACAAATCTCCAGTCGATTATATTCCAGTAGGCCTCTACATAACTCTTGCGCATGTTCTGGTAATTCAGATAGTAGGCATGCTCCCATACATCGATATTCAGCAGCGGGGTTCCCTGAACCGGGGAGACATCCATCAGTGGATTGTCCTGGTTAGGCAGGGAGGTAACCTGCAGCTTTCCTTCGCCATCGAGCAAAAGCCAACCCCAGCCTGAGCCAAAGTGGCTGGCAGCAGTTGCAGAGAAAAGATCCTTAAACTCCGCAAAGGAGCCAAAATCAGCGACTATGGCTTCAGCCAGTTTCCCGGTGGGTTCACCGCCCCCTTCGGGTGACATAAATTTCCAGTAAAGGTTATGATTATAATAACCACCCCCGTTGTTCCTTACAGCATTGCCATGATCCGAAACTGAGGCAAAAATCTTATAAATATCGGTGGAATGAAAATCGGCATGCTCCAGGGCGGCATTGAATTTACTTGTGTAGCCGGCATGGTGTTTCCCGTAATGCACCTCCATGGTCATTGCATCCACATGGGGTTCCAGGGCATCAAAGGCATAGCCCAGTTCGGGCTGCAGGAATAATCCGTCCTCGCCCTGAGCCACCAGAGATGCTGTGGCGCTGGCCTGGGCCGCACTATTCATACAGGAAGATGCTATTGAAGGGGCAATCAGGGTTCCGGCACCAAGAATGGCCGAAGTCTTTAGGAATTCACGCTTTTTCATAAGTTGTACTTGTTATCATTAGGTTACAGAGTGCTGTTGTGCTATTTCTTATCATAATTAACAGCCGGAAACCAGATTTGTTTAGGGATTTTATTAACGATGGGCCTGTATTCACGATGGGCCTGTATTAAAACTCACGCTGAGGTGCCTGTTTTCTCAAACACTATCATGACATAGGTCTTAATTTGTCAGATCGTCTATGAAAACCGGGGCATCCCTTTTATCTGAATCAGGAAGTAAGGTAGTTGTTAGTTTTTCATATTTTGTTACTCCGCAGCTCATCACTCATATATAATGAATGCGCGTAATAATCTATATACCAGCGATATGATAAGGGATAAAATTTGTAGGTTCAAAACCTCCAAGTAACAGGATTGTATAAAAGTAGCGGAATTGTTACTTCGTAAAAATCCGAAAAGGAGGTAGCGCAAAGATCAGGCTGATGTGCTGTCACTGGCTTCGTTCACCGGGTTTCATCACAGCCCCCCGATGAGTCTTGCCGTCGATAAGGATCTCCAGTGGCTGCTCAAAACGAACATGGCGTACATGCTCATCTTCATATACCGCCTCCAACCCATCGAGAAATTCAGTATCGTAAGAACCATCACCCAGAAAGGGATTGATGGTCATGTACCCCACCCGGAAGGAGGTCAGGTTCTGGAAGAAGTGGGTCCCCTGGGAGGGATCGATACGGTAATTCTCCAGTCCCGACTCCACGATAATACGGGCAGCAGAGATCTGCGACCACTTTACTGGAATACCCAGCCAGGGATCCGATGAACCCCAGCGTCCCGGCCCAACCATTACATAGCCTGTCTTACTCGCCCGAAATCCATCATTAAGCTTTTCCATGATGCTGGCAATCTGCTTGCTCGATGCCGCATTGAAGCTTTCGGGCTTCACATAGACCAGGTCACGTAGTCCAAAAAATTCTCCATTACCCAGGGCTGCCTGGGACCAGAGAATGGTATCTTCCGGTTGCACGGCATCCATATCGATATCAGAGGCCTGGTCGCTCTCCACAATGGGTCTGATCTGTAGAAAGTTAAACACATAAGGATTTCCCACGGGTACATCCATATCCACCGCAAACTCAATCTCGATGGGCAGGTTCATCTCCTGCTCCCCGATCTCCAGCAGGTCCTTAACAATTTCGGCCAGGGGGAAAGTATCGTGCTGCAGTATCCCCGCAAAGGTGATGATCTTCTTCCCCTCATAATTAAGTCCGTCGCGTACCACATCCGACTGGTAGTCATAAACCGAGGCCACATGCCTGAAAGCGGGGTCATTAACGGCTTTTTCTATTTTATGGCGCACCAGGTTCACTGCATCGTCGGTGGAGACATGGTAGCTCGCCTCATTCAGGTTCAATGCGTAATACTGTTTCTGCGTATCGCGCAGCATCATTTTACTGGACGAAAGCTGTAAGATCTTTTTAGGGAAGGCGGGCGAAAAGCGCAGGCTGATTCCTCCATCCACGATATACTTACCCAGTCCGAATGCCACCTTTGCTATCCCGTCTTCCGCTTTTTCCGGGGCAATGGGATAGAAGTTGATGGAACGGGCCACTCCCGAAATCGTGGGATAGTAGCAGTTACCATGCATGGTTCCACACACTTCCTGCAGTACAATTCCCATCTTCTCCTCATCGATCACATTGGAAGTGGCCTGGATATAGGCCTTGCTCTCCTTGAAATACACCGAGGCATAAACCGATTTAATGGAAGAGGTAAGCAGTTCCATGGTAGAGGCAGGATCCTGCTTATTCACCGGGATCATATAGGTGGAGTAGATACCTGCAAAGGGCTGGTAATGTGAGTCCTCAAGCTTACTTGATGAACGTACTGCCAGGGGTACTTCGGTGACCGATATCACCGTATAGAGGTCCTGGTGCAGCCACCCGGGCAGCTTTGCCTCAACAAAACGCTCCAGGATCTCTTCGTCGGGCCTGTCCGAAATTCCAATGCGGTAGAGATCATTGGTTTCCATAAACTCATCAAAGACATCGGTGCTTAAAACCACCGTCTTGGGAACCGTGACCAGTACATTGGGATACTTGTTATAGAGCCTGTGCTTATGGATCACTGAATTAATAAAGGCGAGTCCGCGTGCCTTGCCGCCGATGGACTCCTCACCAATACGTGAAAAAGTACGGTAGGAATCATGACTGTTCTTATCAAACTGTGCGATAATCCCACGTCCCTTACTGATCCGGTAGGAAGAAATAGCTTCATAGAGGTAGCCCCGGATATCCTCCTTGTTTGGAAAATCGTCCTCCCTCACATATTTAAACAACTGGGCCACGGGAAAAATGGCCCTTGCATTCAACCACTTAGAGAAATCGTTCCTGGCCGCATGGAATAAAAGTACCTCATCGGGTATATCACGGATTTTCCTCTGCAGAGTCTGCAGGTCCTCCGCCCTTGCTATCTCTTCCATGGTGTCGGGATTCCGGAAGATAAATGCTCCGAAGGCGAAATTCTGAATGATGAAATTACGAAGCTCCAGGGAGAGCGATTTGGAGTACTTATGTATAAATCCCACATTCAAATCCCCGGCAATCGCAGCATTGCTAAGATCGGACGACTGCATTAGGGCAGGCAGGTGCGGATCCACCATCCGCATCTGTTTGATCAGATCGATTCCAAGTTTTCGCTCGGTGTCACGGGCATCTCCCTTCTTAAAACTCACATCGCTGATCACCCCAAGCAGGTTCTCCTTATACTTCTTATGGAGATCAATGGCCTCGTCGTAAGTCTTGGCCAGCAGGATCTTGGGCCGTCCGCGCATGCGAAGCATCTTCTGGTGCTCATTGAGGGCCTCCTTAACAAAGTTGCGCGACTGCTGCATAACAATCTTATAGAGCTCGGGCAGGTAGGTGGAGGTGTAGCGAATGGAGTCCTCCACCAGTATGATGCACTGCACCCCCACCTGCTCAATGTCATAGGGGGCGTTCATCCTGTCCTCGATCAATTTGATTATGGCCAGCAAGAGATCGGCATTTCCCAGCCAGCAAAACACATAGTCTATGGCCGACAGGTCCTCGGCCTGGAGCCTCATGCTTACCTCCCGGTTGAAGTGGGTCAGCACAACAATGGGAACCTCCTCATACTGCTTCCTGATCCGCTTGGCCAGGCTGAAGGCATCATCCTCTCCCAGGTTCAGCATCTCAATGACCAGGTCGATATCCTCCTCCTCCATGATACGGAAGGCCTCGGCTGCACTGGCTGCCTTGACAAAAATGGGCGGATAGCGGAGGTTCAGAGATACATATTCATTAAAAATCTGTTCGTCGATCCGGCCGTCCTCCTCCAGCATGAAAAAATCATAATTGGAGCTGATAATCAATACAGTACGTATACGCCTCTGCATTAATAGATTAAAGGCCGTGTGACTGAAGTCAATGGTGGGGCGGTAACTATCTCCGTGCTCCGTTGTCGAGTTTGCAGGCATGCTTTAAGATAATAGAAATTCTTTTCTTTCCATCCATCATTATACAAACAGGCTCCTTGAAGCGGACCTGTTTCACAAACTCAGTCTCCTCGATCAGCTCCTGCCCCTTCAGTTCATCCCAGCGGATAAAGGATGTGGAGGAATCGTGCTGAATGCTGAAATAACCCACATTCATAGAGGTCACATTGTGGAAGAAATGAGAGCCCAGGGATGCATCCAGGGGAAACTCATCCAGGCTGGTCTCCACGATAACCTTGGCATTGGATATCTGGGACCAGTTGACAGGTATCCCGATAAAGGGATCGCGGGTACCCCAGCGACCGGGTCCGATAAGAATATATTTCCGGTCCTCCTTCACCATTTTTCGATTAAACTGTTCGATCTGCGTGGCCATCTCGCGGGTTCTCAGCTTGTCAAAACCATCCGGATCCACATAGACCAGGTCGCAAATATTATCCAGCTTTCCATTACCCATGCTCTTCTCTGCATAGATGATCATCTCCCCGGGATCGATGCCCCCGGTATCGAAGGTATATTCTCCACCCGTACCCATCATGGGCTTTATCTGCAGGATATGAAAGGAAGGTTTCCCGTTTTCGGCTTTATCGAGATCCACTGCATACTCCAGTTCCACCGGAGAACCCAGGGCCTCCTTCCCCACATCCATAATCAGGGTAAGCGCCTGTGCCAGGGGTACATAATCATATTTCAGGATATTGGCAAAATTAAGTATCCGGGGACCCGGAGTGGAAATGCCCGCTTCGATCCGCTCGTTGGCCGCATCATAAACCGATGCCAGATGCTTCAGAACATCGTGCGATTCTGCCTCTGAGATGGGCAGACGGTGCAGGTTGGCCTCCGAGCCATCAAAACAGAAATCCACATCCGAATTAACCATGTCCAGGGCTATAAACTCTACCTGCGAATCACGCAGCTGGCTTTGAATGGAGCTCATCTCCAGGGTAGGATACTTGGGAGAGAAACGGTAGGCCCGCTCCCCGTTCACCACATAGTGTCCCAGCCCCAGTCCGGCAATAGCAAAACCATCCTCCGGTTCCATATGGGCCACCGGGTAGTAGTTGTGCGACTGGGCCGTTCCACTCAAATGCGGATAGAAATGGTCCTTGTGATAAGTGCCCACTACCTCCTGAATTACCACCGCCATCTTCTCATCTTCCAATGAAAAATTGATGGCCTCAAAATAGCGCCTGGACTGCGGTGAATAAATGGATGAGTAGACCAGCTTGATGGCATCCTTCAATTGCTTGAAGCGCACATTAAAGTCAGGGTGATTATTAGGAATCAGGTAGGTTTCAAAGATTCCTGAGAAGGGCTGCATGGTGGAGTCTTCCAGCAAGCTGGAGGAACGCACCGCCAGGGGGCGATTCAGCAATTTCAACAACTCCTTTAGCCGTTTTTCCAGGTTATAGGAGAGATCCCCCTCCAGAAATTTCCTGCGGACAATCTCATAATCACTTTCCTGGTGTATTGCCTCCAGGAGATTATTCCGCTCCATGAAAATATCGAACTCATCGGTGCCGATAATAGAGGTGCGGGGGGTCCGGATATTCATCTCAGGGATAATCTCAGAGAAATCCAGGTTGTAAATCAGCGTATTTATAAAGGCACAGCCGCGGCCCTTTCCTCCAAGTGCTCCGCTACCCAGGCTCACAATATTGGACTCATCCAGCAGGGCCGATCCTTCGAAATTGACAATCTTCCCGGTATTGGATTCATTCCGGTACTTCTTGATCACATATTGCAGGTAAGACCTGAATTCGGCCGGAGTCTTGAAATCGGTCACCTTCACCGGGTGAATCATCTTGGCAATCTTGATCTCGCCGCGGGCCATCAGCCAGAGCGAAAAGTGATCGCGCTTTCCGTGGTACACAAGCGATTCGCTGGGAATGGAGTCTATGTGATTCTCGAATTCCTTGAGCGACTGCGCCTCTGCGATTTTCTTTCCCCCCGAGTCGCGGTAAACAAAGCTCCCGAAACCCAGGTGGTGCATGATAAAATTGCGAATATCCTGCAAGAGGGTTTCACTGTTCTTATTGATAAAGGTCGATTTCAGCTCAAAGGCACGGGCCGAGTTTTTAATATCGGACGACTGTATAACCGTTGGAAGTCCCTTGATTATATCCCGTGCCTGGGCAATCAGGCTGAAGCCGGCATTTTCGTTCATTTCCTCTCCCTTGGGGAACTTCACATCGCTGATTACGCAGAGCAGGGAGTCCTGGTATTTCTGAACCTGCTTGATGGCCTCCTCATAGGTGGTGGCCAACAGGATCTTGGGGCGGGCTCTCAGCCGCAGAACCTTGAACAGCTCATCGGTACTCACATCGTCGATAATCCGTTTGGTCTGCTCCAGAACCGTATTGTACAGCAGGGGCAGGTAACGGGAATAATAGATCTCCGAATCCTCCACCAGCAGGATGGTCTTCACCAGTCCAAGCTGGGTGTCATTTTCCACATTCGCCTTATCCTCAAGGTGTTTCACCATTGCAAAAAAGATACTGGAATCGCCGTTCCAGACAAAGAGGCGGTCTATATTGCTCAATTCTGGATTGGTTTTCTTAAATGATGAAACCTCCCGGTCGTTGTTCAGCAATACGTAGATGGGTATGTAGGGATAATCGCTCTTCACACGGGCCGACACCTGCATGGGGGTGACCTTGTCGTTACCGATCATCAGGATCACCATATCAAAGTGTCGGGAGTTAAGCTGCTCGATGGCCTCATCATAGTTGGAGACCCCTGTCACCCTCGGCATGGAAGTGAGATTCAGCTGTGAATACTCACCCAGGATATGTTCCGAAAAACGTCCCTCCTTCTCAATGCTGAAGGCATCGTACAGGGTGGCTACCAGTAAAATCTCCTTTACCTTGTAGCGCATCAGGTCATGAAAGATATCCCGGTTGGCATTCTGCTTGGCCAGGAACTTCTGCAGCAACATCCTGGAGTTGACTTCCCTGGGATGCTGGAAGCGGCTTAGCTCCTCCCGGATTGTATCATCCTCCGAGCTCTTCTGCAGCATCTTACGGGCTTCCTGACTGTTCAGGTAGTTGGATATTATGCTGGCAAGGTTTTCTATCAGCTGCCGCTCTTCCTTCAGGAAAGGACCTTCATCCAGCTCAGGAAAGGTCTTCAGGTAGTAAACCTCTACGGATCCCTTCCGCTTATCAATGGTCTCAAACTTTTGCTCCTGTCGCCAGTCACCCTCCCTGAAGCCCTGGCTGGAGTATTCCTTCCCCTCGAACCAGATCCGGGCCACAGTCATTTCGGGGTATTGCCATGCCCGGGGTATAATCGAAACTATCTGGGTAAGGGTTTCTTCAACGGAGCGATTCTCCTTGATAATCTGGGTGGTCTCATTAATGCATGTAAGTTCTTTGAGGCGCTCCTTCCTCTCGGCAATCAATCGTTGAATGTCTTCTTCGGATCGGGGGACTATGCTCACTTTGTTAGTAGTTAGTTGCAAATATGTTTGCCAGAAAGTTAGCAGTAAGTTCTCAATCTTCCTAACCCCTAACCATTAACCAATAACCACTAACCACTAAGCCCTAACTAATAACCATTAACCTTTACTTTCAAACACATTCCCGCTATTCAGCAAATCGTCCATGTTTTTGATCCTGGCCTCCTTACGGGCATGCTGCACCTGGTCGAACATTTCAGATTCGTATACCGTAGAGTCGATGGAACGGATCACTCCCATGGCCACCGGGAACTCGGGCAGTTCCATGCGGACCAGGCGGTAGTGGTTGGTATCGTCCTCATCCCTGGCATTATGTACAATCAGGTCATCCTCAGTTACCCCGTTCTTGCCAATGGTCACCACCTCCATCTTATTACAGCGCATCATCAGGCCCTTATCACGATCTTTTCCAAAGATCATGGGTTTTCCATCCTCCAGGAAGATCTGGTTATCCTCACGAACATCCCTGCCTGTAATATCCTTGTGTACCTGGTTAGCAAAAATCACACAATTAAGGAGGATTTCCACCACACTGGTGCCCTTGTGTGCTGCAGCTGCGGCAAACACCTTCTTCATCATCTTGGGATCGCTGTCCACCGTGCGTGCAAAGAAAGTGCCCTGGGCGCCCATGGTAAGTTCTCCCGGCTTAAAGGCATTCTCAATGGTTCCCTCGGGTGAGGTTTTGGTCACGCTACCCTTCGGAGTGGTGGGTGAATACTGTCCCTTGGTGAGACCATAAATCTTATTATTGAAAAGCAGGATATTCACATTGATATTCCTTCGGATGGTATGAATAAAGTGGTTCCCGCCAATGGCCATAGAATCGCCGTCGCCAGTCACAATCCAAACACTCAGATTGGGATTGGACACCTTTATTCCCGATGCAATGGGATTGGCCCGGCCATGCATGCTGTGAAAACCATAGGTGTTGATGTAATAGGGGAAGCGCGACGAACAACCGATACCCGATACAAAGACAACTTTATCTTTATCAATGCCGGTTTCCGGCAGCACATTCCTGACAGTGTTG
>Ga0180430_10002269_pt1 | contig 17577 bp, 17 predicted proteins | sample SS_ome_9_FD_132999 | JGI IMG/M metagenome (GOLD analysis project Ga0180430, IMG submission 132999) | Hypersaline lake sediment archaeal communities from the Salton Sea, California, USA - SS_1_S_2 metaG | ecosystem: Environmental > Aquatic > Non-marine Saline and Alkaline > Hypersaline >... | reverse complement strand
TGCCGGCGGAGATCTCGGCTGGATCGGTGCCAAGCCCGGGGCGAGCGTCGCCGACCTTCGCGATCGGATGCTGCCGTTCTATGCCACCTGGCTGGGTCTTCGAGAATTGAGCGTGCCGAGCATCGCCGCGGTCAACGGGGTCGCGGTCGGTGCCGGTGCGGCCATCGTGCTGGCCTGCGACCTGGCCATCGGTGCGCAGCGGGCAGCGTTCTCGGTGCCGTTCACCCGGTTGGGGCTGCATCCGGGGATGGGCATCTCGTATCTGCTGCCGTCGGTGGTGGGGCTGCGCGCTGCACGGGACCTGCTGCTGACCGGCCGGCGCATCGACGCCGAGGAGATGGCCCGGCTGGGCATCGTGTCGCGGGTGGTCGCCGATGACGACCTGGTCACCGAAGCGCTCGCGATGGCCCACGGGATCGCAGCGAGCGCACCGATCGCCACCCGATTGACCCGCGCGACCCTGGCCCATCCACCGAGCGATCTCGATGACGCCCTGCGCACCGAGGGCGTCGTCCAGGCGGTCACGTTGGCCACCTACGACCTGGCCGAGGGTCTGGCCGCAGCGCAGGAGCGACGCGAACCCCGCTTCACCGGACGGTGACGCACTTCTCTTGTGGCGCGCGGGTGAAAATCGCTGCGGCGCAAGGGAAAGCCCCCGGGGGCTCGCGATATGTGCACGACTTCCCCTTGCGTGCACACATCCGTTATCCCGGGGGCCAGCGCACGACGGTAGGGGGTGGATCCCTGCGCGGTCAATCACGTTCGTTCACGGATTTCGCCAGCCATGTGGACAAGGTGTTCACAGCCTGGTGACAACTAGCCGCACAGCGGTGGATATTCGGTGGATCGAGGTGGGGACAACTGCTGAGGATCGGGCTCGAAGGTGTGCTGACGTGGAGGATCGCTGTCCACCGACTGTGGGAAAGAATTTCCCTTGCCCCGATGGGGGCTCGCGTCGAACAGGACTCAGTTGTCGAGCCGCCGGCGCGCCGCAGCCACCAGGGCTCGCACGGATGCATCCGCACCGGTGGGCCCATCGGGCAGCCCATCCCAGGGCCACCACCGCAGATCGAGTGACTCGTCACTGCGAACGGGGGCCGTGCGGGCATCGGCCAGCGCCAACCACTGCACATCGAGGTGATCGAGCAGGGTGCGCTGTCCATCCTCACCTCGGCAGGACACCTGGTGGCGGTCGAGTCGCAGCGGGTCGGAGTGCACCGACACCTGCTCGATGCCGCTTTCCTCGCGTGCTTCGCGTTCGGCCGCTGAGATCAGGTCGGTGTCGTCAGGCTCGCAATGGCCCCCGGTCTGCAACCACCGACCGACCCCCGGGTGCAGGGTCAACAGCACCTGTCCGGCCGTGGGATCGACGATGAGGGCACTCGAGGTCAGGTGCCCGGCCCGGCACGTTCGCCACATGGCATCGACATGGCGATCCAGGTGCTCCAGATAGGCCAGCCGCAGCGCGTTCTGTTCGAGATCCTGGGCGCGCCACCGCGTCAACACCGCGTGGGCATCGGCGTGCAGATCAGGCGCGATTGCCGTCATCGTCGCTGTCAGCACCGTTTCCGTCATCGCCGGTGTCATCGCTCATCGCCTCGAGTTCGGCGTTCAGATCAGCATCGAGTTCAGCGCCTGCCGACGCCCGCTGAACGAATGCCTCGGGGTCGGCGAGGTCATCATGGGTGGGCAGCAGGTCGGGGTGGTTCCACAGGGCGTCGCGCGCACTCACACCGTTGGACTCGCGCAGCAGCCGCCACACCGTCGCCGCTTCCCTCAGCGCACGGGGGCGTAGCTCCAATCCGATCAGGGAGGCGAAGGTCTTCTCTGCCGGCCCCCCCGCAGCGCGACGGCGGCGCATCGTTTCGGCGAGAGCCACCGAGGCGGGCAGCCGGGCGTCCCCAGCGAGGCTCACGACATCGTCGACCCACCCTTCGACGAGGGCCAGCAGGGTCTCCAGCCGAGACAGCGCCGCGGCCTGCTCAGGGGTGTCCTCGGGTGTGAACGCGTCCTCACCCAGGAGCTCACTCAGGCGATTCGGATCGCTCAGTGCTGTGGGGTCGAGCGATCCCATCGCCTCGGTGAGTCGTTCGGTGTCCAGGCGGATCCCGCGGGCATAGTCGTCGATGGCCCCCTGCAACCGTGCCCGCAGCCACGGCACGTGGGCGAACAGGCGCTGATGCGCTGCCTCGCGCAGCGCCAGATAGAGCCGGACCTGATCGGCATCGATGCTCAGATCCTCGGTGAAGGCAGCGATATTCGCCGGCACGAGCGTGGGGACATGGTCGCTGGTCAGCGGAATGCCGATATCGGAGGAGCACAGCACGTCACCGGCTAAGGCACCCAGGCCCTGGCCGACCTGCATGCCGAACATGCTGGCGCCCATCTGCTGGGCCATTCCCATGATCGGACCCAGCATCGACATCGCCTCGGGAGGGATGCCACCGGGGAAGGCGTCACGCAACTGTTCGGGGAGTTCGACATTCGACAGATCGCCGGAGGGCAGTCCGCTGGATGTCACCGCCTGCACATGCTCGGCGATCGGACCGACGATGCCCTGCCACGCCGGCAGTGTCTCCTCGAGCCAGCCCGAGCGGCTCCAACTCGCCGACGACGTCGCAGCGCGTGGGAAGTCGGTGGTGTCATCCAGCCAGGTTTCGGCGAGGTCGACCGCAGCGCTGGTAGCGGCCTCATCCGCCGGGCTCACCCCCGGGTCGCCCACGGCGGCTACCCCCTGGCGAGCGGTGCTGATGGCCAACTCCCAGTTGACCGGGCCGCTGGCTGCACCCCCCGACTGCATCATGGCGCCGAGTTGCTGGAGCATCGCACCGAGGGCCTGGAAGTCGAAGGGGTTGGTCATACCCCCACGGTAACGCCTGGACGGAGAGTGGGCACCGGCTCGACGCCGCCTCGGGCACCGGCTCGGCACCGGCGCTAACCCGGGGGTTCGATGGCCGGGAGGACCGGTCAGGGGATCGGGCGTATCCTGTGCGCAGTTGAAGGCCGCGGTGACCCTGGCACCGTGACCGGCCTGATCCCGCGAACGGAAGGTGTGCACATCGTGTCGGCGCTGCTGTGGTGGTTGATCCCGCTCGGGGCGACCCTGCTCGCCCTAGCCTGGGCGGCGTGGCGTAGTCGACCCGAGCGCGCCGTAGATGTGCATACCTCGATCAGCAACCAGGCTCGATTCAATGCCGCGATGGGTCGACCTGTTCCGCGTGAAGCGGCTCAGCCCACAGCCCGCACTCGAGGTCGACGCGTGAATGATGGATTCGCGCAGCGTCGCTATCGCGGAAATGCCACACCGCCTTCGCGGGGCAATCAGCCCGCGTGACGGAGCTGCGTCCCCAGCCCCAGTCGGCGCCGAGCCCGCGTGGCTGGCGGCGGTTGTCGACCCGCGCTCGCACCGCACTGGTATCCCTCGGCGTGGTGATCGTGCTCGCGGCTGTTGCCGCGCTCCTGCCGGTGCCGTTCATCGTGGTGTCACCGGGGCCGACCTTCAACACCATCGGCGAGGTCAATGACGTTCCGCTGGTGGAGATATCCGATACGGAGGTCTTCCCCACCGACGGTCACCTGGATATGACGACGGTGCGCGAATCGGGTGCGCCGCGCAGCCCGTTGACGATCTATCAGGCATTAGCCGCCTGGGTGAATTCCGATCAGGCAGTGCTGCCCCGGGAGCTCCTCTATCCCGACGATGTCACCGGTGACGAGGTTCGCCAGCGCAACGCGGTGTTGTTCTCCACATCGCAGTCCTATGCCATCGCGGCTGCCATGCAGGCGTTGGATAGGCCTGTCATTGCGGATCCGGTGATCACATCGGTGGTGGTGGGGGCACCCGCCGATGGACTTCTGCGCGCAGGAGAGCAACTCCTCACCGTCGACGGTCAACCGGTCACGACTCCCGCTCAGGTCGGTGACGCGGTGCGTGCCAAACCCATCGGCGCCTCCCTCACCTTCACCGTGCTCCGTGACGGCGAGGAGGTCGACGTCGAGGTGGTGAGTGCGCCGAATCCGGATGATCCGCAGTTGCCCTACGTCGGCATCACCATCGGATTGCTGTACTCAGCCGAGTTTCCGATCGAGTTCACCCTGACCGATGTCGGCGGTCCGAGTGCGGGGATGATGTTCGCCCTCGCCATCGTGGACAAGCTCACGCCGCAGTCGTTGACCGGTGGCGGCTTCGTCGCCGGGACCGGCACCATCGATCCGAATGGGGTGGTGGGGCCGATCGGCGGTATCCGGCAGAAGCTCGCCGGCGCTCGTGGTGCTGGAGCGACGCTGTTCCTCATGCCCCGTGAACACTGCGACGAGGCGCAGGGGCATATCCCCGAGGGCCTCACCGTCGTTCCTGTGTCCAGCCTCGACGAGGCACTCGTCGCACTGGAGCGCTGGCAGGCTGGCGAGGGGCTGGTGTCCTGCCCCGCCGGGTAACCGCGGCTTTCGTGACGTAAGTTGGAATGGTGACCACTGCCACGCCTGCCCCGAGTTCTGCGACCCCACGACGAGGTCGGGTGCTGCTGCCCACGATCATCGTCCTCGTCGCAATCGTCATCGGCTTCGTGATCTTCACCGGTTTCTACACCGACTGGCTGTGGTACGACTCGGTCGAGGCGACGAGTGTGTACACCGTCACCTTGACCACGCGCATCATCATGTTCTTCGCGTTCGGCCTCACCATGGCTTTCCTCGTGGGCGGGACGATGTGGCTGGCCTACCGGATGCGACCTAAGGTCGCCACTTTGACGCCCGAGCAGGCCAGCCTGGAGCGCTATCGCATGACGCTGGAGCCGTTCAAGATCCCGGCTCTGATCATCATTCCCCTGCTGATCGGCCTGCTGACCGGAATCACCGCGTCTGCGGAATGGGGAACATTCCAGCGATGGATGAACGGCGCCGAATTCGGGATCACCGATCCTCAGTTCGGCCTCGACGTGTCGTTCTACACCTTTACCTATCCGTTCCTGCGTTTCGTGCTCGGTTTCGCGTTCGCAGCGATCATCCTGTCCATCCTGCTCGCCATCGCCGTGTACTACCTGTACGGCGGACTCCGCCTGCAGCCGAAAGGTGACCGCGCCAGTGCGGCCGCACAGGTCCACCTGTCAGCACTCGTCGCGATCTTCCTGGTGCTGAAGGCAGCCGCCTACTGGTTGGACCGATTCGGGTTGGCGATCAAGAGCGAAGCGTTGGTTCAAGGATTCACCGGGTTGACCTATGTCGATGCCAACGCGGTTCTTCCGGCTCTGACGATCCTCACCTTCGTCGCCCTCCTGGTTGCTGCGTTGTTCGTGGTGAACATGTTCGTCCGCAATTGGATTCTTCCGGCGATCGGACTCGGCCTGCTGATCCTCACCTCGATCATCATCGGCGGGATCTATCCGGCGATCGTGCAGCAGTTCCAGGTCCGCCCGAGCGAACTCGTTCGCGAGCAGCCCTTCATCGCCAACAACATCTCCGCAACCCGCGACGCCTACGGCATCGCCGATGCGCAGGTGCAGGACTACCCCGGCTCGGTCAGCCCACCCACCGAAGAGGTCATCGAGGCTAACGCGGGAACACTGGACAACATCCGGCTGCTGGATCCAGCGCTCGTGTCCACCACGTTCAACCAGTTGCAGCAGATCCGTTCGTACTACTCCTTCACCGACAAACTCGATGTGGATCGCTATGACCTCGACGATGGGCTGCGCGGCGCTGTCGTCGCGCTGCGTGAGATCGACGTCAATTCGATCCCGGTCAATCAGCAGAACTGGGCGAATAACCATGCGGTGTACACCCACGGTTTCGGATTCGTCGCCGCCTATGACAACACCGCACTGTCCAATGGCAATCCGGACTTCTTCGAGTTGGATATCCCGCCCGAGGGGATCTTGGGAATCACTCAGCCGCGCATCTACTTCGGCGAGTTGTCCCCGGAGTTCTCCATCGTCGGTGCTCCCGAAGGCGCGCCGCCGATCGAACTGGACTACCCCGACGATGCCAGCCCCACGGGTCAGGTCAATAACACCTATACGGGTAGCGGCGGTTCGCCCATCGGCTCGCTGTTCCAGCGGATCGTGTTCGCGACGAAGTTCCAGGACACCAACATCCTGCTCACGGACCTGATCAACCCGGAGTCGCGCATCCTGTGGGATCGCGATCCACTGACCCGCGTGCAGAAGGTCGCCCCCTGGCTGACGCTCGACCAGGATCCCTACCCTGCCGTGGTCGACGGACGCATCGTGTGGCTGGTCGACGGTTTCACAACGTCGAACGACTACCCGTTCTCGTCACGAGTCTCGCTGTCGGAGGCGACCAGTGACTCGATCACCGTGCGCACCGGATCGGCGGCGCTCGGCCCGCGCGATGATCTGAACTACATGCGCAACTCGGTCAAGGCGACCGTCGATGCCTACGAGGGCACCGTGACGCTCTATGCCTGGGACGAGTCCGATCCGATCCTGCAAACCTGGCGCAACGTGTATCCGGGCATCGTGCAAGATCGCTCCGAAATGCCGACGGAGATCGAAGCGCACGTCCGCTATCCCCAGGATCTGTTCAAGGTGCAGCGCACGATCATGACGCGCTACCACGTCACGGATCCGGCGACGTTCTACAACGGCACCGACTTCTGGATCGTGCCCTTCGATCCGACGCAGGCGATCCAGCAGTTCCAGCCGCCGTACTACCTGACCCTGCAGATGCCCGGCACCGATGCGCCGGCATTCTCGCTGACGACGACGTTCGCGCCGCAGCGACGCCCCACTCTTGCGGCGTTCATGGCGGTGGACTCAGCGCCGGGACCTGATTACGGCACCATCCGGGTGCTGCAACTGCCGTCGAACACCACTATCCCCGGCCCGACCCAGGTCCAGAACAACTTCGAGGCGGATCCGGAGATCGCCTCGCAGCTGTCCCTGCTGCGTCGCGGTGGCTCCGAGGTCGATCTGGGCAATCTGCTGTCGCTGCCATTCAACGACGGCCTGCTCTATGTCGAACCGGTGTATCTGCGCGCAGCTCAAGACGGCTATCCGCTGCTGCGTAAGGTGCTGGCCGGATACGGCTCGAATGTCGCGCTCGCCGACACGCTCGACGAGGCATTGGCGGCTGTGTTCGATACCGATCCGTCGCCGCGGCCGGATCCCACGCCGACCCCCGATCCTGAACCGGGTCCGACACCGACACCGGATCCAGGCCCCGAACCCGATGTCGATCCGCTCGTGGAGTTGCAGATCGCACTGGGCCAGGCCCAGGAGGCCTATGACCGTGGCCGCTCTGCGCTGGCACGTGGTGACTTCGCTGCCTACGGCGAGGCGCAGGCCGACCTCGAGGCGGCGCTGCGTCGAGCTGCGGCAGCAGAGGCACGACTGACCGGCGGCGGACAGGTGGCCTAGCGGGCGCTAGCAGGCGCTCCACTGCCCGATGCCCTGGGCTCGTGCTGCCGACTCAGCAGCAACGAACTCCGGTTGCCAGGCATAGGGCGCGGCGTACTGCGCCTCGCGGGCGTAGCCGCCTGTGATCGCGGCGAGGTTGAACAAGGTGGTCTCGCCGGCAGGGGATACCACCCAGACATAGGCCAGGGTGCGGTCGAACCGGTCGGTCTCACCCTGCGTCGGATCGAATTCGAGGAGCACGCGGGAGCCGTCGAGGACCTGCTCGGCGAACGCGCTGGCCTCCGGACCGAAGCATTCCACCGGGCGTCCGGGGGCGACGGTTTCTGGCGTATCGATGCCGATGAGGCGAACGCTGATGTCCTCACGCTGGCCGTCGACGACCACACGCACGGTGTCGCCGTCCACGACCCGCTCGACGGTTCCACTGACGGTGGGCCCCCGTGGGGTCAGGCCAGCGTCGATGGTGGGAGAGGGATTCGATGAGCCGGAGGTCGAGGTCGGTGCGGGAGTGGACGAATCGGGTGCGCATCCAGCGAGCCCGCCCGCCAGGGCCATGCTCGCGACGATCGTGATGATCCCGGTGTTGTTGCGCAATCCCCCGCGTTTCATACGTCCACGGTAGGTGATGCGCGGGTCGGGATCGCTACGGTGGGGGCGATGAGCACTGACCTGCACCGGCTGTATCACCAGCGATTCTTCTTCGGCGTGAGCCTGGTGTTCCTGCTCGCGGCGGCCAGTGGTGGGATCGACGTCGTCGCCTATCTGCGATACGACGTGTTCGTCGCCAACCAGACCGGCAACCTCATCATCATCTCCCTGGGAATCACGCAGGGTGAACAACGAGATCCAGTGCTGCCGAGCATCGTGAGCCTGGCCGCCTTCATGCTCGCGGTGCTCATCACGGCGCGCATCCGGCGTGTGCTTGTCGATCGGAAAATCGGCGAGCAGCGGGTGCGCCAGCAGGCACTGATCACCGAAGCTGCGCTGCTCGTCTTCGCAGCCTTGATCATCGTGGTCGGATTCGATAGCAGGGGGGACGTCCGCTACGGGGTGATCGCACTGCTGGCGGCTAGCCAGGGAATCCAAGCGGTCGTACTCGTCCGGGTGCTGGGAGTCGCGGTGCAGACTGTGGCGATCAATGGGCCTCTCGTGTCGACGTTGAACCTTGCTGCCGAAGGTCGCAGGTGGCGCGCGATCGTGGCCGGTGCGGCACCCATCGGATACGCGATCGGAGCGGGTAGCGGTGCGCTGCTGCAGATCGTGTCGTCTGGTCTCACCCTGGTCGTTTCCGCCGTCCTGGGAATCTCCGCGGTGTTCGTGGGCGAGCGGTATCGCAAACTCGACGCGCGGGTGACGGCGTTGGAACCGCCTCCTGCGGAGCAGGCGCCGGGCGGCTGAGCATCCCGCGGGGCGGATAGGGTCAGCGCATGTCCAAGGTGCTGTCCTCCCTTCCCATCGGCGAACGGATCGGTTTGGCTTTCTCCGGGGGTTTGGATACCTCCGTCGCTGTCGCCTGGATGCGGGACAAGGGCGCCATTCCCTTCACCTACACCGCCGATATCGGCCAATACGACGAGCCGGATATCGCATCCGTACCGGGCCGAGCGATGGCGTACGGAGCGGAGGCCTCGCGTCTGGTCGACTGTCGATCGGCACTGGTGGAAGAGGGACTCGCGGCAATCGCCTGCGGTGCTTTCCATATTCGTGCCGGTGGTCGGCAGTACTTCAACACGACGCCGCTGGGACGCGCGGTGACGGGCACGCTGTTGGTGCGAGCGATGCTCGAGGATGGTGTGAGCATCTGGGGGGATGGCTCGACCTATAAGGGCAATGACATCGAGCGGTTCTATCGGTATGGGTTGCTGGCTAATCCTGATCTGCGGATCTACAAGCCGTGGCTGGATGCACAGTTCGTCGATGAACTCGGCGGTCGTACGGAGATGTCGCAGTGGTTGGCCGAGCATGATCTGCCCTATCGGGACAGCACGGAGAAGGCCTATTCCACCGATGCGAACATCTGGGGTGCAACCCACGAGGCGAAGACCCTCGAGCATCTGGATGTGTCGATCGAGATCGTCGAACCGATCATGGGCGTGCGCTTTTGGGACCCGACGATCGAGGTCGCTGCGGAGGACGTGTCGATCCGCTTCGAGCAGGGCCGACCTGTTGCGTTGAATGGTGTCGAATTCGATGATGCTGTTGCGCTGGTCAATGAAGCCAATGCGATCGGCGGCCGGCACGGGCTGGGTATGGCCGATCAGATCGAGAACCGCATCATCGAGGCCAAGAGCCGCGGGATCTATGAGGCGCCGGGGATGGCACTGCTGTTCATCGCCTATGAGCGGTTGATCAGTGCTATTCATAACGAGGACACGATCGCGAACTATCACGCGGAGGGTCGTCGGCTTGGCCGCCTGCTGTACGAGGGACGTTGGCTGGATCCGCAGGCGCTGATGCTGCGTGAATCACTGCAGCGTTGGGTTGCCTCGGCGGTGACCGGTGAGGTGGTGCTGCGACTGCGCCGTGGCGACGACTATTCGATCATCGACACGCGAGGTCCGGCCCTGAGCTACCACCCGGACAAGTTGTCGATGGAGCGGGTGGAGGATGCGGCTTTCGGCCCAGCGGATCGCATCGGGCAGTTGACGATGCGAAATCTGGATATCGCCGACACCAGGGCCAAACTGGAGATGTATGCCGGCCAGGGTGTACTGCTCGGCGGTCATGTGGAACTCGTGGGGCATCTGGAGCCGGGGGGAGCAGCGGCGATCGCGAGTACTCCGGAGCCCGCATCGGAGTCGACCCTCGAGGGCGAGGGGCTGTTGGACCGAGCGGCGATGGAGTTCGGCACCGACTGACCCGATTCTCCCCTGATTGCACGGCAGGCGTATAGTAGGGGAGTTACTCCGACGCGGGGTGGAGCAGTTCGGTAGCTCGCTGGGCTCATAACCCAGAGGTCGCAGGTTCAAATCCTGCCCCCGCTACCAGCGAAAAGGGCCCAGGGTTGATCCCCTGGGTCTTTTTCATTTTCGGACTCATCGAGCGTTGCTACTCTCGCGGAGGAGGTGGCTGTGGAACCCATCGAGGTCGAACATCTGCGCAAGGCGTACGCCGATGTCGTCGCAGTTGCGGACGTATCTTTCACGGTGGCTGCTGGCGAATGCCTGGCGCTCCTGGGCCCGAACGGTGCGGGCAAGACCACGACCACGGAGATCCTCGAGGGATATCGCCGCGCGGATTCGGGGACTGCTCGAGTCCTGGGTGTCGATCCGGCCACGGGTGGAATGGACTGGCGGGCTCGATTGGGCATCGTGTTGCAGGCGGATCGAGATCTCGGTGACCTGACGGTGCGTGAGGCGGTACAGCACTTCGCTGGATACTTCCCTCACCCGCGTGATCCCGATGATGTCATCGCGGCCGTGGGACTTCAGGCCAAGGCGAAGTCGCGCAACGGCAAGCTCTCCGGTGGACAGCGCCGGCGTCTCGATGTGGCGCTGGGGATTATCGGGCGTCCTGAGGTGCTGTTCCTCGATGAACCGACTACCGGCTTCGATCCGGCAGCCCGCCGGGAGTTCTGGGATCTGATCGCCGGGCTCAAATCCGAGGGTACGACGATCTTGTTGACCACCCACTACCTCGAGGAGGCCGAGCACCTCGCCGACCGAGTCGCTGTGATCGCCCGCGGCCGGGTCGTTGCCTATGACACGCCGGCGAATCTGGGAAACCGGTCTCAGGCGCGAGCCGTCGTGATGTGGGAGGAGTCGGGATCGGATCGATCCGAGGCCACCGATGAGCCGACCCGGTTGATTGCCGAACTCGCCACTCGCTTCAATGGTGAGGTTCCTGGTCTGCAGGTGCACCGACCCAGCCTCGAGGAGACCTATCTGTCCTTGATCGCAAGCGACGGCGCTGCTCACCAGGACGTCGAAGGCGGTGCGATGTGAATCGCACACTCGCAATCGGCCGTCGACGTATCGGGATCGAACTCCTGCAGTTCTTCCGCGATCGTGAGAGCGCGATCTTCAACTTCATGCTGCCGATGATCTTGCTGATCATCTTCGGTTCGGTTTTCGCCAATCAGCAAATCGGATTCGAGGACGTCACGTTCTCGCAGTATTTCCTCGCGGGAATGATCGCGTCAGGAATCCTCTATACGTCATTCCAGAACTTGGCGATCGCCATCCCGATGGAACGCGACGATTCGACCCTGAAGCGGTTGGCGGGTCTGCCGATGCCGAAAGCGTCGTATTTCATCGGCAAGGCCGGCATGGTGTTCGTCGCCTATGTGGCGCAGGTCATCATCCTGCTCATCGTGGGCATCCTGTTCTTCGGGATCGACCTCCCATCGGGTGGCTTCAAGTGGTTCACCTTCGCCTGGGTGAGCATCCTCGGACTGGCCTCATGCACTCTGCTGGGTATCGCATTCTCCGTCGTACCCAAGCAGGGTAAGGGTGCATCGGCCATCGTCGCGCCCATCGTGCTGGTCTTGCAGTTCACCTCTGGGGTGTTCTTCGTCTTCACTGAACTGCCATCGTGGATGCAGACCTTCGCTTCGTTCTTTCCGCTGCGCTGGCTCACCCAGGCGATGCGTTTCGTGTTCCTGCCCGATGGCGCCCAGGTCATCGAAGCCGGCGGGGAATGGCAGTTGGGACTCGCAGCACTGGTGCTCGTCACCTGGACGGTCATCGGATTCGTGCTAGCGCTGACGGTGTTCCGCTGGTCACCACGTGGTGAGAAGTAGCGGGCGGGAAAGAGCGGGCACGAGGAGGCGCTGATGCTCGGCACGCTCATCGTGCTCGGGGTCGTAATCGGGGCGAATAACCTGTCTGCGGCGCTCGCGCTCGGTGCTCTAGGACACGGCCATCACCGCTGGCGCATCGTCGGGGTGTTCGCCGCATTCGAATTCACCGTGCCACTTCTGGGTGCGCTCCTCGGGCAGGCGGCAGCGACGGCGATCGCCGATCGAGTGCCGTGGCTGGCTGCCGTGCTGCTCATCGGACTGGGGGTACTCGTGCTGGCCTCGGTGCTGCGGCGAGGGCACCCGGATGGGCGGCTGGCGCACCTGGCCACCAGTTGGCGTGGGTTGATCGTGCTCGCAGCAGGATTGAGTGCAGACAATCTGGTGGTGGGGTTCAGCCTGGGCCTGGAGTCGATCCCGCCCCTGGCTCTTGCCGGCACGATTGTCGTGTTCTCCTCGGTGTTCACCTTCATCGGCGTGACCGTGGGAGACGATCTGCGGCGGCACTGGGAGCGACGGACGGAGGTCATCGCAGGGCTGCTCCTCATCGGGCTCGGCATCGCGGTCGCCGCAGGTTGGCCGTAGGCGCCGTTCGACTTGCGGGAGTGGCCGGGATCAGAGATGCTGTGGTCACGCAGGGGGAGTATCCCGGCAACAGATGTTCGTCATCACGGTGTCGCCACCGGCACCCGGGCATCTGACTCGATCGGCCAGGCCTGGTGAGTATCGAGTGGGCAGAGACCTTGTGCCGCAGACGCGTGTGCGTCTCGACACAGTGGAGGCCTGTGATGAATGCCCATACTCGAATCCCGACCGTGTTGACCGATGAAGGTCGCCAGTTGCTGACCGAACGGCTCCACGACATCAGGGATCGACGGATGGTCGAGCTGCAACCGCACCTGATCGGACCCGAACGCGATGAGCGCGATGTCGCCCTGTTCGAAACGCTGCTCGTCGAGGCAGCGGATCTCGAGGGCCTGCTCGCCGAAGCTGACACCCTCGATTTGACCGAAGACCCCGACGAAGTCTGCCTGGGGGCTCGCGTACGCATCGCGATGCCTGATGGATCGAGCGAATGGGTTCGCCCCGTTCACCCGGCCGAGGCGACCGTCGATTCCGAACGGATCAGCATCGACTCTCCCTTGGCTCGAGCGCTCCACGGGGCATCGGCGGGCGATGTCGTGCTGGTGTCGGCTCCGACCGGTGATTGGAAGTGCCGCATCGAAGCTATCGAGCGGTGACCCCGGGTCGGGCCTGTTCTCCTGCGCCTGAGAGAGTCTGGCCTCAATGAGTTGGGATCTCGTAGCGACGAACATCGCCTCCGTTCCCGTCCTGGCCTTCCTCCTCGGAGTGCTCGCCGCGGGCCTGAAGGCCGATCTGCGCCTGCCTGACGCGGTGTATCAGGCAACGTCGATGTATCTGCTGTTGGCCATCGGCCTCAAGGGTGGTGTTGCCCTCCGGGAGTCATCGCTGACCGAAGTCGCCGGACCCGTTGCCGCAACCTTGGTGCTTGGCGTGATCGTTCCGGTGCTGGCCTTCGTGATCCTGCGGGTGCTCACCCGGTTGGGGCCCGTGGATCGGGGTGCACTCGCCGCGCATTACGGTTCGACGTCGCTGGTGACGTTCACCGCTGCCCTGGTCTTCCTCGACGCCAGCGACATCTCCTACGAAGGCTATGTCGCGACACTGCTGACGATCCTGGAGATTCCCGGCATCCTCGTCGGTCTGCTACTGGCGGGTCGAGCGATGAGTGGCGGCGATAAACGGGGTTGGTCCGAGGCGCTGCGTGAAGTGCTGCTGGGTCGATCGGTCCTGCTCCTAGCCGGTGGTTTGGTGATCGGATATCTCGCCGGCCCCAACGGTTATGCCAGCGTCGAGCCGTTCTTCGGCGGGCTCTTCACCGGGGTTCTGGCCCTGTTCCTGCTGGAAATGGGGGTGCTCGCCGGTCGGCGTCTGGGTGCGTTGCGCGAGGCTGGGTGGGGGCTGCCCGTGTTCGCCATCGCGTTCCCCATTCTGGCCGGGACGTTGGGCATCGTCGGTGGCTTGGTTGCTGGCATGTCCACCGGCGGCGCGATGGTGCTCGGTGTGCTGACGGCGAGTGCGTCCTACATCGCAGCACCCGCAGCGGTGCGTCTGGCTCTGCCCGAAGCCAACCCGGGCATCAGCCTGACGGCCAGTCTGGGCATCACGTTTCCGTTCAATCTCGTCATCGGAATTCCGCTCTATCTGCTCATCGCTGAATGGCTGGCAGGCATTCTGTGACTATGACTGGAGGTCACTGCTGATGGATACCAGAGGTTTCGTCACCTGCATCACTATCGTCGCCGAGTCGATCGTGGAATCCCGTCTGCTGGAGGGGCTCACGGCAAGTGGTGCCCGTGGTTGGACGATCACACCTGCGCGGGGGAGCGGTCCGAAGCATCAGGGGATGAGCGAGATCGAAGGCGGCAGCATCCGGGTGGAGGTTCTGGCTTCCGCAACGGTCGCCGACCGCATCTGGCAACTGCTCCGCGAGGACTACTTCGCCAACTACTCCATCGCCGCGTGGGAGTATCCGGTGCAGGTCGATCGGGCGGAACGCTATTGCGATCCCGCACCACCGCGCTGAAAGTTCCTGCGCACCCCCCACCACGCACCGAGCCCACCGCCGATCAACGTGAGGCCGGGGACGAGGTTGAAGGCGAAGCCCTGCATCTCGCGGAGCGGACTGCTGCTCGATTCCAGCCAGGGATCGAGCAGCAGATAGGCGCCAGCACCGATCGCGAATCCGAGGATCGCGCCGATGGCGACACCGATCACGATGGGTAGGAACCGTGCTCGCTGCGGTTCGGGCGCCGATGTGTTCATTCGGTCAGATACACGTCTCGCACCAGGCCTTCGGCAGGTTTGGACTGACGCCCACGGTTGCCTAGTAGCGGCACCGAAACGACCGCGGCAGCCAACACACCCCAGCCGGCGATGCGCAGCGCATCGGTGACCCCGACCAGATAGGCCTCGCCGGCGATCTTCGCGGCCTGGTCACCGGCTTTCTGGCGGATCTCGGGGATCGCGCCGGAGATGACCTCATCGGAGAGGTCAGCCGCGTTGGAGATCGACGACGAGGTCGCCTGCCATGCAGCCGCCACCTGGGTGGCCGAGATCGCGCCGACGACCGCGATGCCGAGCACGGCGGAGATGGAACCGATCAGGTTGAGGAAGCCCGATACGGCGCCGGTGGATTCGCGCGGGACAGCCTCCATGGCCCCGGCGCTCACGGCGGGCATGCCGAAGCCTAAACCGGCGCCCATGATGGCGAGGAACAGCGCGACCGACCAGGGACCGGTCGATTCGCTCATCGTGGACAGCCCGAACAGTCCGGCGGCGGTGAGGGCGAGGCCGAGGCCGCTGGTCAGCCCCAGGCCGATACGCCGCATCACCAACGGTGAGACGGGCGACAGCACGACGAGCATGAAGGAGGCGCCGAAGGCTACGAGCCCGGCGACGAGTGGGGAGAAGCCGAGGACGTTCTGGACCAGCATCGTCTGCTGGAGCATCGCACCGGCGAGCACCATGCCGAGGATGACGAGCAGGATCAGCGTGGCGGGGATCGGGGCGACCTTGATCGCTGCCCAGTCGGTCAGCGGCAGGGGGCTGCGACGTTGCTGCGCGACGAGAGCCGCGACGACGACGAGGCCGACCACCACCGGTCCCCAGACGACCGGACTGCTGAACGGATTGTGTTCGAGCAGGCTCAAGCCACCGGCGATGAAGATCATCGACATCGTGAGGAGCGCTGCGCCGAGCACGTCGACCTTGGACGTTGATCTCGTCTGGGGTGTGTCATTAGGAACCTCGCGCATCACGAGTGGAATGACCAACGCCATGAGGATCACGTTGATGCCGAACACCGAACGCCAGCCGAGCGCGGAGACGAGGACACCGCCGATGAGCGGACCGAGTGCGGAGGCGCCGGAGGTGACGGCGGTCCACAGTCCGATGAGTTTGCCGATCTGATCGCGGGGAACGGCGGCGACGAGCATAGCCAGGGCCAGGGTCCCCATCGCACCGGAACCCACACCCTGCAGGGCGCGACCGATGATGAGCGGGATCATTCCGGGAGCCAGCGCGCTGACCAGTGATCCGACGGCGAAGACGCCGGCACCGAACAGATACAGCCGGCGTCGGCCGAGTCGATCGCCGAGCGCACCGAAGGGCACGGCGAGCGCGGCACCGGCGACCATGTAGGCCATCACCGCCCACTGCAGTTGGAGCATGCCCTCGTTGAACTCCCGCTGGATCGACGGGAGAGCGACCGACATCACGCTCAGGTCGAGGCCGACGAGGAATTGGCCGATGGCCAGGGCGAGCAGTGCGAGTGAGGTCTTCGAGGCGCGTGGCTTCTCGCCACCGGTCTTGTCTGTCATGGCAGCGCTGAGCCTATTCGCACTTCCCGTCCTATGAATCCTTCTTTTCGCGACCGGGTAGGGGATTAGGGTCTTCGTTGTGGCGGTCACGATGGAGATTCCGGTGCGGTGGATCGATCTCGATGCACTCGGACATGTCAATAACGCGGTGTACCTCAACTATCTGGAGGAGGCACGCGACCGGCTCCTGGAATCGAGTCTGGGCCCGGAGTACGCGAATGCCGTCATCGCCCGTGTCGAGATCGACTACCGCCATGAAATCGCCCGCGCAGTGCCGCACGTGGTTGTCAGCGCTGCGATCGAATCGGTCGGGACATCGAGTATCCGCAGCGTGGAGGAGATCCGGCTGCCCGACGGCACGCTGAGTGCCCAGGCACGGACGGTGACCGTAATCCGAACGGCGGATGGGTCGGGCTCGCGACCACTCACCTCCGCCGAGCGGCAAGCGTTGACCGGCGAAGGCTAGTCACCCGAAGCGGAATTACGGGTGAGTTCGACCTCGAAGGTGGTGTTGCCCTCGCCGAGGCGGATGTAACGCACCGCCATTCGGTCGTCGTTCACCACCCCGGAGAAGAAGCCCTCCTCTTCGGTGAGGACGAACGTCGTGAAGCCCAGCCCGATCTGGCCGACGAGCTCGTCGCGATCGGTTTGCCCGTTGCTCGTCCACTCCTCATAGCCCCACACGCTGGCGCCCTCCTGGCGTTCGATGACGATCGTCTCCGTCGCCGTCGCCACGGTCCCATCGGGCAGGGGATAGGTGTACTCCCCGGTCCACGTGCCGATCATGTCGACCGGTTCGCTAGGGCCACTCGGTGCGCAGGCGGTTACGCCGAGCGTCAAAGCTGCAGCGGAGACGGCGAGAACGCCACGGGAAACGCGACTGCGGGGCATGAGAGTCATGCCCCGCAGTCTGCCAGGTCGGCTCTGTGTTGCGTGTCAGGACTGCGGCATCTGCCCGTCGACGTAGTATGCCTTCACCTGCGGCATCACCGGGCGCATCATGAACAGAGGCCGGCGCAGACCCGTGGCACTCGGCCCCGGCTTCGTCCACGACATCCAC
>Ga0180430_10002266_pt1 | contig 17590 bp, 12 predicted proteins | sample SS_ome_9_FD_132999 | JGI IMG/M metagenome (GOLD analysis project Ga0180430, IMG submission 132999) | Hypersaline lake sediment archaeal communities from the Salton Sea, California, USA - SS_1_S_2 metaG | ecosystem: Environmental > Aquatic > Non-marine Saline and Alkaline > Hypersaline >... | reverse complement strand
ATCGGATTCTGCGTCGCCATCACGAAGAATGGCGCCGGCAGGCGCATCGTCTCGCCCCCCGCCGTCACCGACCCCTCCTGCATCACTTCGAGCAGGGCCGCCTGCGTCTTCGGCGTCGCCCGGTTCACCTCGTCGACCAAGACGAGATTCGCGAAAACGGGCCCCTTCTCGAAGTGAAGAATCCGGCGGCCCTCCTCGTTCTCGTTGACGATGTGGGTCCCGAGAATGTCGGCGGGCATGAGGTCGGGGGTGCACTGGACTCGCCCGGGCTGCAGGCCGGTCACGCGCCCCAGCGTCTGCACGAGAAAGGTCTTCCCCAGACCCGGAACCCCCTCGAGCAGCACATGGCCTCGGGCGAACATCGCTACCAGGATATTCGTCACCAGTTCGTCGTAGCCCACCAACGCCTTCTGGATCTCATCCTTCACTTCGCGAAACCGCGTCTGGAAACGCACCAGCTCACCGTCCAGTTCTTCGGTCGTCATCGTCATACTGCTCGTCTCCATCGAGTGATTGAATCGAAATTTTTCATCCTACATGGGCACGCAGACGACCGGAAAGCCGATTCTGGTGCGGAGTTGCGGTAGTCGAGAAAGTCAATCTTCCTCGAACTGGCGGCGAATCTCGGTAAAGTAGCGCAGCACGTGTTCTCGACGGCTCCTCGGGAGCGCCTCGCCGTCGAGAGCCTGCTCCTCCACCGCGAGGAAATCCGTCACCACCTCGCGCCGCGTCCTCTCGGCCGCCTCTTCGCGCGCGCCCCCCTCGACCGCCCGCGTGACGGTGTCCCCTTCGTTTCCGGATTGCGCCAAGACACGGGCGTCACGCGCCGCCTTCATCACTTCGCCCGTCGTCTCGACGAGTTCGGCGGTGCCCGAGCCCGCCTGGTCCCCCCCTTGCGCACCCGTTCCCGATCCGGATCCTGCGCTGCCGAGGCCCGATCCCGGCACGGGAGCTCCGGCATTCATGCCCGGTATCGGAGCGCTCAACATCCCCCCGGTTCCGGCGTCATCGCCCTTCTCCCCGCCCTTGCCCGCTGCCATCCCCGGTGCGCTTCCCTCGGGTCCCGCTTCGGATCCCGGAACCGGAGCACTCATGGGCTGTTGCCCCTTGCCCTTTTCGCCGGCGCCTTTCTCACCTCCCTGTCCGGGAACGGGAGCCCCCCCGCCGGGATCGCCCTTGCCCGCCCCCGGGAAGACAGCAGCCTGCCCCGGAGGTGGTCCCTTCGCAAGCTGGGGGGCCTGCATCGACTGCAACTGGGCCGCAAGCGGATCGCTGTCGATCGGCTGCAGCCCTTTGCCACCACCCTTTCCGCCACCCGGACTCCCTGCCTTGCCCGAACTCTTCGACTTCGCCCCGCCTCCGGTGGCCGCGATCTTCTCCATCTCCTGGAGCTGACTTCCGCTGATCTCGCTCCCCGCCTCGCGCAATCGCTGCGCGAGCTGTTCGAGCTTGTCCCGGGCCTCCTCACGGCGGGCGATTTCGCGAAAAAACTTCGCCAACTCCTCGAACTCGCGCGCGGCCGTCCTCGGCTGCCCCAGGAGCATCTTGGTCGAGGCATTGCCGACGCGCTCACCGACCGGCTTCTCGCGGTCGTCATACGTCGCCACACCCATGACCCGCTCGAGAGTGGTGGTGACCCTCGCCTCGATTTCTTCGGTGATCCCAGGATCTTCGAGACGCAAATGCAACCGGTCCGACTCATCCGCCGCGAGGGGAGCCTGCCTGTCCTTGATCGCGAGGGCCAGATCTGCCGTGTCGGAGTGCCGTGCCATTTCGGCCACGAAAGCCTCCGATGCCCATCCGTCGTCGGCGAGCCCCAGCTTCTCGGCCAGCTTTTCGGCGGCGCGAGCACGCTCCTCGATGGCCTCGAGAACCTCTCCCGCGCTCTGACCCTCCGTGTCCGCCAACCCGTCGGCAAGTGACTCGACCTGGCGCCTCACCGACTCCCACTCGGCCCTCTCTTCACCGGAGAGCGCTTCCGCATCGCCGAGTCTGTCCGGCTCGCCCTTCAACTCCTCACCGGTCTCGACCGCCGCCGCCCGCATCCGGTCAGACAGAGGCGCATCGGCAAGCGAGACCGGAAGCCTCCCAGTTGGCGAGAGGGAAAACACCAGCGCCATCAATGGCAACACCCAGACCCACCGAACCGGAGGCAGAGGAATGGCTTCACGCAGCGCACCGACCGCTTCAGGGAGACGGCGGGCGCTCCGCCTCACGTGGAGGATGCGCCCACACCCTTCGTTTGCTTGCTCGTCCCGGAGAAAGGCCCACGCACTGGAAAACCGGTCCGACCAACCTCCGCGATCATCGAGGACGGCGAGGGCACGAAACGGATCAGGGCGCCGGAGTAGAGCGACCAGCCATCCCGCCAGCAACCAGACCGACACCAATGCGACGACCAGCCACCACTCGTTCTCGCGCCAGCCGAACATCCGACGCATGACCAGCACCGCCGCAAGTCCGACAATCCCGACCGCGAGATGTCCCGACCGCAGCCAACCGCGAAAATTCACACTCGCCAGATGGTTGGCGACCCGTGCCGCGGCGATACGGAACAAACGCAGGCTGTCATTGTCGGGCAAACTCATGCAAGGTGACTCACGGTTTCAACCGGGACCACTGCGACTACTTCTGCAGCGTGGCAAGGACGCGATCCAGTCTCCGGAGCACCTCCGGGTCCTCATTCCGGTTACGCTCGGCCTCCAGATAGGGGCGGGCGAGATTGCCGAATGCCGCCAGCTCCCGCGTCGCCCTCTCGCGCACCGCCCACGCCTCGTCACCCAGTTGTTCGATAAGCCGGTCCATCCCAGCACGGGCGGCCTCGCCAAGGGGCGGAGGCGGAAATGAAACCGAGACGATATCGTTCGCCGGAATCTGCCACTCCTCGTCACCGACCGCCAGGGGGAGCTCGAGCCGTCCGGTCCGGCCCACCGCAATACTTCCATCCCACGTTTCGAGTCGGAATCCTTCCCCGCTCCTTTCGAGGGTTCGAATCTCGGCGGGGGCAAAGTCCAGTGTCCCCGCCTTTCCCCGCACCGAGAGACGATCCCATTCCCACACTCCAGTCACTCGCTGATCCCCTCCCAGTTCGAGGAAAGCTCCCCCTCCGGGCATCAGCGGCGCATAGGTTGCGTTCGTCGAATGTGAATGCGTCACGACACCCCGCACCCGACTCCACGCGAGGCTCGTGGCTCCGAAAACGGGAGTCGACAGGGAAAGGGAGGACGATCCGAAAAAGACGATGCACGATCCGCCCCGTACCGTGTTCACTCGGTGCCCCATCGCAGCGTGCCGGTCGCGCTTCACGGTGCGGACTGCGTCCCACGGCACGCGAAGTTTTCCCCACGCCGTCACGCCCGACAGGGGCGTGCTCCCGTCACTCCCGAATGCGATCCGGTCACCCCAATGGGTCTCGACGAGGCCCACCGCGCCCTCGGGCCAGTCGCGATCCTCTCCGCCTTCCGCCAGCACCAACCGATCGATTTCTCCCACGTTGAGCTCCATCACTTCTCCGTTGACCCGGGTAAAACGGAGATTCCCCGCGAAGACCCGTCCCGAAAACACCTGCCCATCGCGAAGGAAGACCCGTGCTTCGGTGTCGCCGCGAACCGAACGCCCGTCGATGGCCGCGATCCGTTCGAAGGGAATCACGGCTTCACCGTAGTCCGCCGATATCCCGAACTCGTCGCATTCGGCCGTCCCTGCGATCCGGGTCGCCTCTCCCATGGCGAGCACGTCCCGGGGCCCGGGCTCGATTCCGAGAGAGGCCAGGCTGAGCGAAACTCTCTCCTCGCTCTTCACTCCCCCGTTGATCACCGACCGCCGCAGTCCGGGCGGCAGGCTCTCGATCGCGTTCGACAGCCGGTATGGTTCGAACGTTGCAGCGAGATCCCGCCGGTCGAAGCGCGTCGGAATGGTCGTCTGCGCAACCACATGAACGATGGAAGCGGTTTCGCCTGGATCGAGCTCGATCCGGTAGCAGAAGGTGAGTCCGTAACGATTCTGAGACGAAATCGTCGGCTTGATCGAACCACCCGGCACACCGAGTTGAAACAGGAAGGCGCGTGTCGACTGGGACGCGCCCGGCAGAACCAACAGACCGCTTTCCCGATCTCCGAAAATCACCGGCTCCGAGGTTCCCCGCTCCGTCAGGAAGGTCTTGAAGTTCCCCGAGAAGTTCGATGCCAGGGCCATGTCGATGATGAGCGTGTTGGCGGAGCCGTTCACCAGGGTCTCGAGATAGCGAAGCCCGCCCGGTTCGTCGCGAACCAGGATCCGGCGCTGCACCGTGAGCCCGGGCGAAGCGGCCAGCGGCCGGCCGCGTATCACGAACTCCGCGCCATCAGACGTCATGAGCGGCTGGAAGCCGGCGAACTTCTCGCCATTGATCGAAAGCACCAACCCGCTGTTGATCATGCTGCTCCCCACACGCCCGATCGCACCGTTGCGCTCCACGTTCCAGGCACCTCCCCCTCCGCAGGACCGCACCCCCATCGCGGCCGGCAGCAATTCCTCACCCGGCAGACCGGAGACAACCGGCTCGCCGTGGGCCCGCACGACGGTGGCGGCGACACCGATGGCAACGAGGATGATCCATGCCTGACGGGGTGCTCTCATGGTTTGGGATCCGGCGGGATGCTTCCCCGATAGGCGTGGAGATGCTCGACCGGCACCATCCATACGGTCTCTCCCCGCTGCAGGACAAATTCGCTCCGGGCGAACGACCCGGTCAGCCACTCTCCTCCCGCAAGCTCCCACTCGAAGAAAGGCGCGCCCCCCGGTTCCCCCGTATCGCCTTCCTGCCGGCGCAGCGACACCACTTCTGCCGATGGAACCTCCACCACCACATCCCCGTCCAGAAGCTGGAGAGTCTCTTCGCGAAATTTTCCGGCCACCAGGTTCCTCCCTTTCAGCAGGAAGCCCGGCGGTGGCGTCACCTCGACGGGAAGATCGGAGAAGGCGAACCAATCGTCAGCGGCGGTCACGATTCGTCGCGCCCCGGGCAAAACGGAGCGAACCCGAAGGATGGCGTGGGAAGGGACGCTGGCCGGGGAATCGCCGGCGCGCGGAAGCACGACATCGGAACGGGACAAGAAAAGATTGAGCCGGCTCCCGTCCCGGAACGCGACCCGGTAGGAAGGAATGGGACGATCCTGGTAGGCCAGTTCTTCCAGATCCTTCCACTCGATCTCCTCGCTCCCCCAGGGATGAATCGCGCCCAGACCCTCACTCCCCGGATCGCCGGTGCTCACCGCCACCACATCGCCACCCCGCAGGGCAACCAGCGCCGCGCTGCCGGCTGGAGGGGTGCCGTCCCGGGCATCGAGTCCGCACACGAGCAGGGCGAGAGAATCCGCCTCGAATCGCTCCCCGTGACGATCCCCTTCGACCGTGAGGTGCAAATCGTCCGCCTCCCACATTCCGGCGACCACTCGCCCGTCTCGCAGAAAAACCCTCGGAGCCTCGGAGGGCCCCTTCATCCCCTCCAGAGCCGCGATCTCGGCAAGAGGAATCTGCCGCTCTCCGAACCTCTCGCTCCGTATCCTGACGACCTCCGGACTGACACGCCCCGTCAACTGGTTGGCCTCGGACATCCAGAGAATATCCTTCTCGCCGCGCCGGACGCCGGCCTTTTCCAGGACCGCCGCAAGGGCGAACAGATTGGCGAGGTTCGCGGGATCGACCGCCTTTCGCGCAATCGACCGGGGATCGAGATTGACCACCCCATCGACCAACGACGCCGGTATCCGGGGGGCGACCAGACGCCGCCGCTGGTAGAACGGGCGCCACTGTCCCTCCGCCTCGCTCGCCGCCCGCAGGTTGCGCTGGAGGATCCAATGCACGAATGTTCGCGATTCACCCGCGGGTAACGACACATCGTAGCGCAGCCGCAGTTCGCGAAGGTTGGCGGAAGCCGAGATCTCCGGCTTGATTCGCCCGTTCTCGGACCCCGCCAGAATCAGGGTGTCGGGGCGTCCGTCACTGGAGGAGAACTTCACCGTCAGCCCGAAATCCCGATCGCCGAGAACCGGGTTCGCCCGGTTCTCCAGCAGGGAGCCCCGGGAACCGAAGAGATTCTGCCAGGCGAAGGGATAGGTCGTCCGGAATTCCGCCGGCAGCTCCAGGGCGGTGGTGCCGCGATTCGTGATCGTATCCATCACCCGCACGCCGCCGCGTTCGAGATCGAACCAGAGAGAGCGTTCGATTCCTAGGGCCGGCCGCGACTCCCGCAGAACGAGTTCATCGGAGTCCCCTTTCGTCAAGATCGCTTCGACCGGCGCGAAATCCTCCTCCCCGATGGCAAAGCGGAGACCCGAGGCGAGGTATTGGGTCTGCCCCGACGTGAGCGCCCCGTATTGATCGGCCTGCCAGAAAAACCCGAGGCTGTCCTGACGCTGCCCGAACCGGGCCGGGATCTCGTCAAACCGGGTCACGTCGACCTGCCCGGCCGTCTCAGGCGGGACGGATGTCTCCTGCGCCCGTCCGCTTCGTCCCGCTGCGGCCACAACGGCAATCAGCAGAAAGACTCGAAGGCGACCCATCATCAGATCGATAAGCTAACAAGCTTCCCGCGATTGAAAACCGGAAAGTTGGGCGTCACGACGCGAAGTCCGGGAAAAACTTACCATTTGAAACGCTTCCGGAACAGAGGAACCATTCTCACGGAGTTGACCCTGCCCTTCATTTTGTGAGCGCCCCCACTACCAAGATCCTCTACTGTCGCTGCGCCTTCGCCAAGGTTGTGCCCGATGGCGTGAAGAACGAGGTCCTGGAGGGGCTCTGCGCATCCGGCCGGGATTTCGACACCGTCTCCGACCTCTGCGAGATGGCGGCCCGACGGGACGAGCGACTCAAGACCCTTCTCGACGGCGACACCCCCGTCCGGATTGCCGCCTGTTATCCCCGCGCCGTGAAGTGGCTCTTCCACCAGGGAGGGGCCCCTTTCCCTGACGAGGCTTCCGTGGAGGTCCTGAACATGCGCGAGGACGATGCCCCGGACATTCTCGACAGGCTCACCGAACCCGATCCCCCGGCCACCGGCTCATGAAGAACGAAATCCATCCTTTCCAGGTCGTCGTCTACGAAGGCGCCGGCGCCCGGCCGTGGGAGTCCTCCTGCCGGCTCTCCGTCACCGCGACCCTTCTCGACCAGGGCTACTCGGTGCGCCACGTTTCCGGAGCCGAATCCGCGGCCCGTGCGACCCCGGTTTCCGAAGCCTACCCCGTGCTCGTCCTCGGCGCATTCGAGGATTCCACACCCGAGGTCGTCGATCCGGCGGGAAAGGTGACGATCACGACGCGTAACACCGGCGGCCTGGATGCCGAGGCAATCGTCGAAATGGTCGCCACGGTACGAGAGGAACAGGGATCCGGTCTGAACAGGCCGGGAGAGAACGGGGCCTGGAAGCCCTGGTTCCCCGTGATCGACTACGACCGGTGCACGAATTGCATGCAGTGTCTCAGCTTTTGTCTCTTCGATGTCTACGGTGTCGACGAGGAGCAGAAGATCCAGGTCCAGAACAACGACAACTGCAAGACGAACTGTCCGGCCTGCTCGCGCGTCTGTCCGGAGGTCGCCATCATGTTTCCGAAATACCAGAGCGGCCCCATCAACGGCGAGCCGGTGAAGCAGGAAGATGTCGAACGCGAAAGCATGAAGGTCGACATCACCTCTCTTCTGGGCGGCGACATCTACTCGAGTCTTCGCACGAGAAGCGACAAGGCCAAGTCACGCTTCTCCAAGGAGCGCAGTCCGGACAAGGCGTTGAACGAACGCAAGAAGTGCCTCACCAAACTCCAGCAGTCCGGCATCATCCCCGAGGAAGTCCTGGCCGAACTCGATCTCTCCTCCCTCCCCTCCCCCGAAGAGATCCAGCGGAAGGCCGAGCAGATGGCGAAACTGACCGGAGACAAGTAGTCGAGCGTCCTGACGCAGCTCGTCTTCCGTGGATGCAAGGCAAGAGGCGCCCCCCGCTTGGTTCGTGGCGTAGGGGCGCCATCGAAATGAGGTGTATCCCCCCGTAGTATGGACCGCTACGCAACTTACCGGGGGACTCCTTGAGAAGGCAGCGCATCCACGATCACCGGAGACAGGGCCGACGCAGTCACCCGGTGCCCCCCAGGCGCAAAGTGCGTGTCGACAGTTCCGTAGAGGATCGTTCCATTCGCAAACGCACGCCGCAACGCAGGGGTCGCGTCGAAATATCTCAGACCTCTCGACGCCAACTGTTCTCCCAGAATCCGGCTCGCCAATTTCTCGTCGATCTCCTCGGCATCGACTCCACACGAAGCGGCATAGCGAAGGGCCGTGTCCCTGTCGATCTGGTAGACACCGGGCAGGAAAACGAAGAGGCTGGGCGTACCAGCTTCTTGTGCCACTTTGTCGATCTGATCGCAGATACCCGCCGTCACCTCCCACCGGCGGGAATCGGCTTCGTTCCTCAGCAGGACGGGGGGGAGATTGTGAGCACTGAGGCCGAAACGCATCAAGCCAAATTTGCCGCTACTTCGTGCAAGGATAAATAGGTGCGAGCGAACCTCGAGGAAGTCATTCACCGGGTAGAGGAGACTGTCTATGATCTCCTTCTTTTCGAAAGATCGAGGTAGACGTAGATGATGTCTGCGAGCCGGTGCCCGTGGCGCGCGCTGCCGAGGCGGAGCATTCACGATGTCATTACCGAGAAACAGGAAGCACAGGAGCAGGTCATACTCCTGGCGGACCAGCTCTTCCTTCGCCTTCAACAGATACTGCCCGGGACCCCACGCCCCCACACCGGTGTTCACGACGGTCACGGGTTTGCCCAATTCACCGGATAGCAGAACCTCCAGCCGAGCGGGGAAAGTGTCGCCGTAGTCGACCTGGAGCGCCTGGAGGAAGGAATCTCCCAGTGCCAGAATACGCACTGCCTCGGTATGCGCGGATTGATCCGAACCATCGATCCGATGTCCAAACTCGTTCGTCGTCCACCGGATCTCTCGCTCACCCGTATTCACCGAAACATCCGCATTGGGCTGATTGTCCCATCCAAGACCCTCGATGGGGCGCCAGATTTCAGGGTGAAACTGGATGAGCTGTTGTGGCATCAGAATCCGCACCGCGAATTCGCAGAAGAACAGGCAAATCAACACAGTCGCCCCGAGGAGAACGACGCGCGCGATCCACGTCTTCTTGGTCGCTTTGCGCCGCTGACCGGAACGCGATAGGGTTTCTTCCGGTGCGGAACTCGATTTTCCCTGCTCCATACTTCGATCGAGGTAGGCTAATGGTCGTCAGGCCCGTGTCAATCCCCCGCGAGACTCCTCCGACCGCGCGCCCCGCCCTTCACTTCGCTTCCTCGAGAAACCGCTCGGCGCCCTTTATCGCATTGGAGAGATTCCTGTCGAGCCCCTCCCGGTAGGGTTCGATCGTATCGAAAGCGAGACGGTAGAGATCCCTCCATTCCTCCGGGGTCCCCACCTTTTGCTTTCTCTTCTCGCTGGCGAGGGTCGAGTAGGCCCAGGATCTCTTTTTACGTTCGTCTCGGCGTTCTGCCGGCATTGGGCGCAGATCTCCTCGGTTTCCCCATCGGAAAGAGGGCATCCACATGACACGCAACGACCGTCCCTTTCCATCTCGTCCCGATTTCCGGATCCCATGACTCGTTGTGGTAGTGCAATTCGATCTGGCGAGAGGGTGATGAATTTCCCCGCAACCCGCAAACCTATTCGTCTGATCGGGCGCCCCTCGCCCCCTCGATCCGGGCGGCAGGCACTCCACCCTCGATGCCAGAATCATCTCGACATCTCTCCTCGAGGACCGGCATGATCCGAATCGCAACATGAATGCCATTCGTTCTTTTCATGCAAGGCGCGATCTCGGTCCGTTGATTTTTCTCATCGTTCTCTCCGTCATCTCGCCGGCTCGTGCCGCCGAACGCGAAGGTGACCGGCCACGTGAAACTCCCGAGGAGGCGGCGGACCGTCCCGTCAAGGAAGACGGCGCTCCGAAAGCCGGCCCCCGCGATCCGGGAGGCCCGAAGCCCGAAGGCGTGCCGGCCGCGGCGCGGAACTCGAAAGAGGGCAAGGTCTTCGGCGCCTACGACAAGGACGGCGACGGCCAGGTCACCGACGAGGAAATCGTCGCGATGATGGAAGGCAAACAGAATTCCCGAGGCAAGCGCGAGATCCGAAAGGCGGTGAAGCGAGCCGACAAGGACGACGACGGCATGCTCGGTTTCGAGGAATTCGCCTGGTGGTATAGAGTGGGCCGACTCGACGAACGAGCACGAAACGAGTGACCTCCCTTCTCCGCGGCAGAAGGTTGCGGTGTCACCTCACCCGCCGCAACACGAGAAGACGGAAATCCATCACCTCGGGTCCCGGTTTGGACAGGGCACGCAGGGTCAGCGTGCCCGCGCCTTCTTCGAGTTCGATCGTGCCCATCTTCAGGGGGCGGAATTCCTTTACGTAGGACTCGACACGCTCGAAGCGGTCCTCGGCACCTCCCTGCAACGGGGGATCGTGGGGTTCCGCGATCGTAGTCTGCACCGCGGAGTTTCCGAAACGCAACTCGATCACCGAACCCTCGCTTCCCTTGGGGCAGGTGTAGTAGATCTCTGCCTCATAGGTTCCTCCACTGGCAACATCGGCCTCCCAGGTGATCGTGTCCTCGATCGATGTCCAGTTCTCGAAGAAGGAATCGTTCGGGAACTTGTTCGATCGGGTGATGCCGCCGCTGGCGATCCCGTCGCGTGCGGGGATCCAGGTGATTTCCGAATCCGGGTGAGCAATGACGAAGGGCCTCTCGTCGGTCCCGAGCTCCGCGATCATCTCTTCCCGGTAGGCTGCGAGTTCCTTCTGCAGTCGCGCGTGCACCTCGGGGAACTGCTTGTCCACGTTGGTCCTCTGCCCCGGATCGGTCGTCAGATCGAACAGACGACCTTCGTTGTCGAGCCGGAAGCGCGGCGTGCGCACCGTGAACTTGTTCTTCCAACTCGAGAAAACGTGCCGCTCATGGAGTTCGGGATTGGCCTCCCCCCGCAGGGCCGAGGCGAGGCTGACACCGTCGAGCGGCCCGCCGTCAGCTCTCTCGACACCCGTCATCTCGAGAAGGGTCGGAAGGAGATCGATGGCCGAACCGAGCACCTCCACCCGGATGCCCGCCTCGATCCCCGCCGGCCAGCGCACGAGGAGCGGTGAGCGAATCCCGCCCTCGTCGGTCGAGCCCTTCCGCCCCTTCATTCCGCCATTCCACCGGTAGCCGTTGGGGCCGTTGTCGTGGAAAAAGAGGACGATCGTGTTGTCCGAGAGCCCCCACTCGTCGAGTGCGGCGAGAACACGTCCCACGTTGTCGTCGATGTTCTCGCACATCGCGAGCGCGGCACGCTTGTGAAGGTCGAGTTCTCGCTTCACCTCACGATTGTGCATCGTGATCTCCTTCTCTCGGAACTCGTCCCAGTATTCGTCGGGAACCTGCATCGGGGAATGGGGAGTATTGTAGGGAAGATAGGCGAAAAAGGGCCGCTCCCTGTTTTCGCCGATGAAATCGATCGCCTTCGTCGTGAAGTCGTCGACCACGTAGCCCTCACCGGTCACGATCTCGCCGTTCCGCTCGAGCATGGGACTGAAGTAGTGCCCCCAGTGTCCCGAGCAGAATCCATAGAACTCCTCGAAACCGCGTGCGTTGGGATGGTAGGGGTACTGCGTCCCGTTGTGCCATTTGCCGAAGGCTCCCGTCGCGTAACCCGCCGCCCGGAAGGCCTCCGCGATCGTCCCTTCGTCGAGATCGAGCCGCTCCCCGCCCGCCGAGGTCGAATAGACTCCGCCCCGTTGGTAATACCGTCCGGTCAGGAATTCCGCCCGCGTCGGGGAGCAGACGGGGCAGACGTAGAATCGCTCGAACTGCGCCCCATCGCGAGCGAGCGAATCGATGTGGGGCGTGGAGAGGTCGGTATTCCCGTGGAGGGAAAGGTCGCCCCATCCCTGGTCGTCGGTGAGAAAGACGACGACGTTGGGTTGGGATTCAGAGAAGGCGGGAGCTGCGGCGACGGCCGCGAGAGCGGTGAGGAGGAGCACGATTCGCTGCATGGCGGGGAGGGTAGCACGGGAGACCGGACCGTCCAAGAACGCAAAGAGGCCCGACGTGGCAGCGTCACCGCCTCTAGGCGCCGGAGGTCTGTATGGTCCATCGCCGAAACGACTCGATGGCTTCGTACTCGGCCATCCCGATCGCGTCGTAGTTCTGCGCCATGGCACGATTCCGCTCCGGAGAACCGAGTTCCTCCGGGCTGACCGAGAGGAATTTCCGAATCGCCTCGCCTTTGCTCTCGAGCTGGTCGGGACTCATCGGGACAGCCATCTCCACCTCATGTGCCTCGAATGGCTGATCCCGGCCGCGATACAGCCAGACACGACAGGCGGTTCGCCACTCCTCTCCTTCGATCCCCTTCCACGCCCGGGAAAACGCCCGAAAGCAGATCGCCTGGACCGAACTCGGGTCGGCGGCATCCCCGGTGATGAAGACGCTGTCGGGCCGGACCCGCTCGAGAAGGCTCGCCATGGCCGCGACATCGGCCTCCTCCAGCACGAAGCGCCGGTACCGTCCTTTCTCGTAAAAGGGAAGGCCGAGAAACTCCTGCCGGTCCGGCGTCACGCCGCAGGCCGCACCCGCGTCGCGCGCCTCACCCCGAAGGATCAAGCCCTTCAGTTTTCGGACGAGCTCCGAATCCATTCCGAAATCCCCCTTGGCCCGCAACTCGCCCAGGATCGACTCCGCGTAGTCCTTCTGCTGCTCCCATCCCGGTTCGTGACGCTCGTCGGCCATCTCCTGGACGACGCTCGCGAACTTCTGCGCCGATACGTCGGAGACGCGCAGATTGCCCGAGGTGAGGCAGGCGAACTGGACCTCGTGCCCCTGATCGACGAGACGTTCGAGCGTTCCTCCCATCCCGAGAAAAGCATCCAGAGGCTCCGGACTGACAACGAGGACCTTCTTCGGAAACGGAAGAGCACGCTCCGGACGGTTGGAATCGTCGGCGCCGGGCTTTCCGCCCGGCCACCCCGTGATCGTGTGCTGGACCTGGTTGAACACATCGATATTGACCTCGTAGGCCACCTCCGACGTCGAGGCGAGGAGCTCGCCGGTTCCACTCTCGTTGTAGTCCTCGTCCACGAGCTTGAGCACCGGTTTGTTCAGTTTTTCCGAGAGCCAGATCACGGCGCGTTTCTTCATCCGGCGATCCCAGTCGACCGGACCCACCAACCAGGGGTAGCGAAAACGCGTCAATCTCTCCGCCGCGGCGGCATCGACGAGAAAGGTGGCGTTGTCGTGCGACTGCAGGAAACTGGCGGACACGCGATCGGTCATCTCCCCCTCGACCGCTTCCCGCACGATCCCGGCCTTGTTGCTTCCCCACGCCATCAGGACGATCCGCTCGGCGCGCAGGATCGACCCGACCCCCATCGTGATCGCGGAACGGGGAACATTCGCGATTCCCCGGAAGTCGGCCGCCGCGTCCTGGCGGGTGACCCGGTCGAGGGTGATCATCCGCGTGATCGAATCCGCCGACGAACCCGGCTCGTTGAACCCGATGTGGCCCGTTCGCCCGATCCCGAGAATCTGCAGATCGAGGCCACCCGCTTCCTCGATCGCCCTCTCGTAGCCGAGGCACCAGTCGTAGACCCCGTCCATCGGAACTGTCCCGTCGGGGATGTGGACCTGATCCGCGGGAACATCGACGTGATCGAAGAGCTGGTCGTGCATGAAGCGGTGGTAGCTCTCCGGGTGGTCCCGCGCGAGACCGTAGTATTCGTCGAGGTTGAAGGTGACGACATTCCCGAAACCGAGTCCTTCCTCCCGGTGAAGTCGAATCAGTTCGCGGTAGAACGGAACCGGAGTGGACCCGGTGGCGAGACCGAGAACGGCGGTCTCCCCCCGCGCCTCCTTCTCCCGGATCAGCGCGGCGACTTCCCCCGCCAGCTCCCGGGAGGCTCTTCCGGATCCCGGATGGACGAGGGTCCGGATCTTTTCAAATCGTTCCTCCTGGGTGGCCTGCTTGGCGCCGGATGTATCGAGGATGCTCATGGAATCGGGGGGTGGTGAAAAGCGGCCGTGGACCGGATCGCGCCCGCCTGTATTCTTGCCGGAGCGCGCGTCCCGTGTCACCTAGAGAGTGATGAGGAAATTCCTGTTCAGCGCAATTCTTTCCTGCTCCCTTCTTCTCGCCTCGGGCGCCTTCGCGGCCGACCGGCCCAACTTCGTGGTCATTTTCTGCGACGACCTCGGCTACGGCGACCTCTCCACCTTCGGACATCCCACGATTCGCACGCCGAATCTCGATGCTCTCGCGGCGGAGGGCCAGAAATGGACGAGCTTCTACGTCGCCGCCTGCGTGTGCACCCCGAGCCGCGCCGGTCTCCTCACCGGCAGGTTGCCGATTCGAAACGGCATGTGTTCCGACAGACGGCGCGTCCTCTTCCCGGATTCCTCCGGCGGACTCCCGGCCACCGAGATCACGATTTCCTCGGCTTTGAAGGATCTCGGATATCGAACCGCAGCCGTCGGCAAATGGCATCTCGGACACCTACCGGAGTTCCTTCCCACCAGTCACGGCTTCGAGAGCTACTTCGGCATTCCTTACTCGAACGACATGAATCGCGTGAAGCGCGACGTGAGCCAGATCCTTCTCGCCGAGCAGGAGGACTTCGCGGCCTACGACGTGCCGCTGATGCGTGACGAAGAGATCGTCGAGCGTCCCGCCGACCAACGCACCATCACGAAGCGCTACACCGAGGAAGCCGTGGCGAAGATTCGCGAGTTCGGCGACGAACCGTTCTTCATCTACCTCGCCCACAGCCTCCCCCACATCCCGCTGTTTCGCGATGAGTCGTTCAAGGGGCGATCCACCGCCGGTTTCTACGGCGACGTCATCGAGGAAATCGACTGGTCGGTCGGCATGATCACGGAGACCCTCGAGGAAGCCGGCATCGCCGAGGACACCCTCGTGATCTTCACCTCGGACAACGGCCCCTGGCTGACTTTCGACAGTCACGGCGGCACCGCGGGAATGCTTCGCGACGGGAAAGGCTCGACCTGGGAGGGAGGAATGCGCGTCCCCACCGTCGTCTCCTGGCCGGGCACAGTGAAGCCGGGCATCGTTCACGAGATGGGTTCGACACTCGACCTGCTTCCGACATTCGTTTCCCTGGCGGGAGGAGCGTTGCCCGACGATCGCGTCTACGACGGTCATGACCTCTCCTCATTCCTCCGGGGAGAGACCGGCGACTCCCCCCGACGGACCATGTTCTTCTACCATGGAGAGCAGCTCTACGCGGTGCGACAGGGCATGCACAAGGCGCACTTTCTCACCAAGACGAGCTACGTCGGTCAGAAGGCGCCCGAGAAGCACGAGCCCCCTCTCCTCTTTCACCTCGGCATCGATCCCGGAGAGCAGTGGAACATCGCGGAAGAGCACCCCGGGGTCGTGGCCAGTCTGAGAGAACTCGTCGACGAGCACACGGCGGGAGTCGAGCGCATTCCGAGTCGTCTCCCGGGCCGGATCGGTGAGTGAACGGATTCCGCAGGAACTCCCCTCGCGCATGATCTTCGATCCCGACGGCAGGCCTCCCGAGCGCGGGCCGGAAACCAAGAACGAGTGGGGCATCCTCGTCATCATCTCCTTCTTTTTCGGCCTGTTCCTCCTCGCCGAACTGGCGATCGATTTTACCGTCGCGAAGCTGAGCGTCCCCTTTTTCCTTCTTTCCTGGGTGGTGCTGCTCGCGATCCACGAGTTCGGCCACGCGATCATGGCACGTCTCCTGGGCTGGCGAGTCGATCTCGTCGCGATCGGATCGGGAAAAGTGCGCAGCCGCTTCTCGGTGCTCGGTATGCCAGTGGAGTTGCGAACGATCCCGCTCTCAGGATTCGCCGTTCCCCGTCCCACCGACCTGATCCTGCCCCGTCTCAAGCAGTTCCTGATCTACGCGGCCGGACCGGGAATCGAACTCTTCCTCGCGTTTGCCATCGCCCTGCTCATCGGCTTCGGCGAGTTCTTCACGCGAACCACCGACGTCGGCCTGATCGCAATCCAGAGCTTCTGTGCCGCAGCCGTAGTCGGAGCGACAATCAACCTGATCCCCTTTCCCCACCGCACCGAAAACGGGAACGCCTGGTCCGACGGACTCGGCATGATCCTCTGTTGGAAACTTCCCGACGAAGCCTTTGGCGATCCGGAACCGTCCCGGGACACCGATGCTTCAATGCGGCGGTTTTTTTGATTTTCGATCCGGTCTCGCCTTGCTAGGGTCCGGGCCTCGACCAAGAACCACCAGCACATGAGCCAGAATATCGAGTCCTTTCAGAAGGAAGAACGCGTCTTCGCCCCCTCACCGGAATTTTCCTCATCCGCCCACGTCAAGTCGATGGAGGAATACGAGGAACTCTACCGGAAGTCGATCGAGAATCCCGATGAATGGTGGGCGGGCCAGGCGGGGGCGCTCCAGTGGCAACAGGAGTGGGATACCGTCCTCGATTGGAGTGAAGCCCCTTTCGCGAAGTGGTTCGTGGGTGGCAAGATCAACGCCGCGGAAAACTGCCTAGACCGTCATGTCGCCGAGGGCCGTGGCGACCGGATCGCGATCCACTGGGTGGGCGAACCGGGTGATACCCGCGACATCACCTACGCCGAACTCCTCACCGAGACCTGCAAGTTTGCCAACGTTCTCAAATCGAACGGGATCGGCGCCGACGAGAAGGTGCTGATCTACATGCCGATGGTGCCCGAGGCCGCCGTCGCGATGCTGGCCTGCGCCCGCATCGGAGCCGTTCACTCGGTCGTTTTCGGCGGATTCTCCGCCGCATCGATCTCCGACCGGCTCACCGACTCCGAGGCGAAGGCGGTCATCACCGCGGACGGCGGGTGGCGGCGCGGCAAGCCGGTGCCGCTCAAGGACAACGTCGACGAGGCGCTCGCCGAGCACTCCGAGGTCGAATCGGTCTTCGTGCTGAAGCGCTGCGAGAACGAGGTGACGATGCAGGAGGGCCGCGACAAGTGGTGGCACGAGGAAATAGCTTCCGCTTCTGCCGATTGTCCGGCGGAGGGATTCGATGCGGAACACCCGCTCTTCATCCTCTACACCTCGGGCTCGACCGGAAAGCCCAAGGGAATCCTCCACACCACGGGCGGCTACCTCACCGGAACCGCATCCACGTTTCGCCACATCTTCGACCATCGCGAGGAGGACATCTACTGGTGTACCGCAGACGTCGGATGGATCACGGGCCATAGCTACATCGTCTACGGACCGATGGCGAATGGCGCAACCCAGGTGATGTACGAAGGGGCCCCGAACTATCCCGATTGGGATCGCTTCTGGGAAATCGTGGCCCAATACAAGGTGTCGATCTTCTACACCGCCCCGACCGCGATCCGCGCCTTCATCAAGGCCGGGGACGAGCACGTCGAGAAGCATGATCTCAGCTCGCTCCGTCTCCTCGGAACCGTCGGGGAGCCGATCAACCCGGAGGCCTGGATGTGGTATCACGAGAAGGTCGGAGGAGGTCGCTGTCCGATCGTCGACACGTGGTGGCAGACCGAGACGGGCGCGATCATGAT
>Ga0180430_10002265_pt1 | contig 17591 bp, 16 predicted proteins | sample SS_ome_9_FD_132999 | JGI IMG/M metagenome (GOLD analysis project Ga0180430, IMG submission 132999) | Hypersaline lake sediment archaeal communities from the Salton Sea, California, USA - SS_1_S_2 metaG | ecosystem: Environmental > Aquatic > Non-marine Saline and Alkaline > Hypersaline >... | reverse complement strand
TCGAACGGCGGCCGCAGCCGGCTGATTACCCGGGTCACGCTGGTCAGTGGTCGGCCGTACAAACTGTACGTGTGACTGGGTTCGTCAAACATGATGTCGGCAAAGTTGGTTGGCATTTGTTGTTCTTTCGCCGATCTTGATTGCAGATATCTGGAAAATCTGCAATCATTTGAATCTGGCGTGAATTTCGATGCGTTTGATTGGGGGCTATATTAGCATAAAAAAAGAACTTTGTCAACCACCTGTCTTACTTAGTGAATAAAAAAAGACCAATAGTGGTCTTTTTCATGATTCTCGAATTAATCTTCAAACTGCTTAGCAAGCTGGCGCTCCTCGCGTCTATCCTTGGCGATATCCGGATATTTGAGTTGATACGGATTACCATTCTCATCAAATATCGTCACCCCAAATAGACGATTAGTGCCGTATTCCGCAACCTTTTGGCTATAAATGTCAGCGCAATATGCTACATCCGCTTCATCCAGTTTCAGACGTAGCCCACGCCCGCCACCTCCTATTGATTTAATATAACCAGCACTTGCCCACCGACTAAAGAGTCTTGCTAAAATCACAACGCCATGAATTTCGCTGTACTTCCTACTGGCCGCAGCTGCACTAATAACCTTACCGCGCAGATGACTGTATTTTTCGGCAATAATCTGCTCTTTGGTTTTATTCTGGTAACCGCTGTTGAGTTTGTCTGCCACGAGCAGTTCCCCGTTAGGGAGTTTCACTGCTTCTATCTCGCCCGCCTGAATCTGCTCTGTCAACACTTTTTGGGGCAGGCCGAACTTGCGGACCGCATCGGCCAGGGGGATAAATGTAGGAACATTATTTGATTTTGCATTAACCTGGACACTTGGCATAAAGCACCCCCAAAACATAAACAGCCCTACCGATACCCGGCAGGGCTATCACAATGACCAGGTATCGGTCAATATCTCAATATCTAGAGCGAAACAATACACAGTGGTAACAAAAATCCTCAATCGTTCAATCCTCTCTCATCCCCTCTCGTTCTCTTTCGTCGTCTTTCGTTCCCTTTCATTCTCTTTCGTCGTCTTTCGCACAATTCTTCCTTGCACCACCCTACCTGATGACACTCTACACTACACCATCCTTACTCGCTATTATTTTTACGTTTGTGCTAACACAGAAGTTTTGCAGACCTCTGCCTTACCACTTGGCTACGTCGCCGTAAAAACAATAACGAGCAATGCAAAGAAGGATTGAACGAAAGAGAATGTGAGAGGATTGGGAAATATTTATTTGTCCAGTTATCTTACCATAGCCCTTTTCCTTCGGCAAATCCGCACTCCCCTCGGGTGCAAGATGTGAGCTAACCACGGCAGTCTTTCTTTTCTGGTTTGGTTTGATAACCTGAGTGCGGGAGTTCTGACACAGGTTGGGTTGAGCCAATCTCTGCGTGGTATTCAACCCAGATGTTGGGTTTCACTGACTAATTTTTTGCCATTGACTATAACGAAACCCAACATTTTGCGCCGATAAGTCAAGCCATTTGACCGTTCTATCCAACCTACAATTAATTATCGAACTCAGATTGATACCTTCACCTTAAAGACAGGCTGATGGCCTGCAAATCTTCATTCACAGCCTGGGTTATTTATTTGTCAGATTTATTGAGCGATTGTAAGATTGAATGAATGCTTCCAGAGAAAACGTCGCTAATTACAGAAGCCAGTCTCTACGCCGGATTCAACAGTTTCCTTCGTACTGCCCTGAAATATTGGCGGAATTTTATCATAGAGATTGACCAGCGTGTCATAACCCAGACAACCATACAAAACATCAATCGCCATCTAACAGACGGCAATTCGGTGGTGTTGTTTGATCATCATTACGCGTTTGATGCTATTCCGGCCTCACTGGCTCTGAGTAAAATGCTTTCCAACGTGGCCGGCGCTATTATCCCCTACGCTGCGCATTTAGATATGGGCGTAGATCCGGAAGGTCTGCGCTCTTATCGTTATCGGTTACGGAAATTTTTCTTTCGCCAATTCATTCGTACTGTGCAAAAGGTAAATTCCAATATTCACCTTTTTCCAGTGGTCCGTGAGTTTGAACTGGAAACACCCAGATTAAAGACAATTGCCGATAAGCAATTTAAGGGCGCCAATATCAAATATCTAAAATCATTGGTGCAAATATTTAGCCACTACCAAACAGGACAACTATGTATATTGTCTCCTATGGGCGGAATTGCTTTTCCTGAAAAGCCGGTTTTACATCCGCTCGTATATCGTTCAATGGAATTGGTGCAAGCTAAATATGGTGAACCCATACCCTTCTTTTTTATAGGTGCCTATCCTCAATTAAGAGCGCATTACCATTATTACGCCCCCTTACTGAACCGGCATACTGTTGTAATGCGAGGCCCTTTTTATTTGCCGACCATAACCTACCAGCAGGCTTATGCAACGGTTGATTCACATTTACGTGAACTCCGCCAAATAGCCAATTTTGTTCCCCCTGATTATTCTCGTATTGCACATAAATAGAAAATAAGATAAGGAGGGAGTGTTCGGATTTGATCGAAGGGGTGTTTTGGGGCCAACCAACGCGCCCAGCAACAAAATTCAACGGCCGCAGGCCAAATGTCCACGGCCACAGAAACCGCCCCAATAACAAAAAGCCTGGCAGAAATATACCAGGCTTTCATGATTGCTTCAGGTTTTACGTACGGCTACCTTAAACCACCTATGAGAATACGGAGGCTCGCACGGCCTTGGACATTCTCCCTTTGACCAGGGCCGTCAAGGTGCTGTCCGGCGGCAGTTGACACACATCGCGCAACACAGCCTCCAGACCTTGCGTTTGCAGGGCCTGGCCCAACTCGACAGCCTGCTTATCAGTCGGGTCGTCGTACAACAGGGCCGCAGCAATGCCGGTAGACAGGTAATTGGGAGTGACACCAGCCTCCATAGCCAGCAAGGCCGGTTTGACCAGGCGATCCGTGGGCGATAATTTTCGCTTGGGATCACGGGCCACCCGCTCCACCGGATCGGGGATGGTGGAGTTTTCGAACCGTTTCAGAATTTGAGCGGCGTATTGCTGCTGCGCCACCGGGTCGAGGTTATGACGCTTGGTCAACACGGCCCCAAACTCCCACACGCTGCCCAATACCGTCCGATAAATTTCCGGATCACGCAACGCTTCGTGAATATATTGGTAGCCTTTGAGATACCCCAAATAGCCGGTGATGGCGTGAGCCGTATTGAGGGTGAATATTTTCTGTTCGACATACGCCTCAAGTTTATCCGTGAATTGCAGCCCGGCAATCGAGGGCGGTTCGCCCACCACCGCATGCCGGTCTGCAATCCAGATGCCCTGGCCTTCGGCCACCACCGCCAGCGGATCCGCTTTCTGAGCCGCGTCCGACGGGGCCGTGACTACCCGATCTATCACGCAGTTTGGAAAACCAACATTTTTTTCGACATAGGCCTGATGCTCTTTGGACAGATGGCTGATAACGTGACCCCGGAGAATGTTGGAGTTGTTGATAAGGTTCTCGCAGGCGATGATGTTCAGGGCGGTGTCCGGGTTTTCTCCGGCCCGCTGTTGCAACCCTTTGGCCACGGCCCGGGCAATGATCGGCAAAACATCGGGGCCAACCGCAGTGGTGATGATGTCGGCCTCGGTAATGGCTTCGATAACAGCGGCTTCGTCTTTGGCGCTGATGGCGCTAACGTTTTCTATGGTAACTTCTTTTTGACCGGCCGCGTCTATTTCGGTGAGTGTATAGCGGCCGCGTTCGTTGATTTGTTTGATGAGCGGGTCAACCACATCTACAAAGTTGAGCCGATAGCCGGCCCGGGATAAAACCTGGCCAATAAAACCACGGCCAATGTTGCCCGCTCCAAATTGGACCGCTTTTTTTTGAGACAAGCGGCTAACGTTCGTCATTATTTAATCCTTATTATTCTTGGACGGGGGCGAGAAGGAACGCAGGCTGTCAACCGTGCGCCGCACCTCGGTGGCGGTGGCGCAGGCCAGCGTTTGTTCCGCCAGGTGCTGAGCCGTAGATAGGGCCATCGAGCGAATCTGGGCCTTTACCGTGGGAATAGCCGGGATGCTGACGCTCAATTCGTCAACGCCCAGCCCCACCAGCACGGGCACAGCCTGGGCGTTGGCGGCCAGTTCACCGCAAACCCCCACCCATTTACCGGCCGCATGCGCGGCCTGGACAGTATTTTTGATCAGTTTCAACACAGCCGGATGCAGACCATCGGCCTGATCCGACAGCAAGGGGTTGGTTCGGTCCATGGCCAGAGTATATTGGGTGAGATCGTTGGTGCCGATGGAGAAGAAATCAACCTCTTGGGCAAAGACATCGGCCAGCAGGGCCGCAGCCGGCACTTCGATCATGATGCCCAACTCAACCGCGGGCGCGTCCAACTCGGCCTGTACTTCTTCAACCAGTCGTTTGGCCGCGGTCCAATCTGCAAAATTGGTAATCATGGGGAACATAATCCGCAGTTGCCCAAATTTGGCCGCCCGGAGAATGGCTCGTAGTTGGGTGCGCAGCAGTTCGGGCCGGGCCAGACACAGCCGGATGCCCCGCTGGCCCAGAAACGGATTCTCTTCTTGAGGCAGGTTCAGATACGCCAGCGGTTTATCGCCGCCGATATCCAGGGTGCGGATGATGACGGGGCGGTTGTCCATAGCCAGGGCAATATCGCGATAAACTTCAAACTGGAATTCCTCAGACGGAGCTTCGCGCCGGTCCAGAAACAGAAATTCGGTGCGCAGCAGCCCCACGCCTTCGGCGCCAAACTGGACTGCTTGCCGGGCATCGGCCACACTGCCAATGTTGGCCGCCACTTCAACGGCATGATTATCCAGGGTGACGGCGCCGGCCCCGGCGGCTTCCAATTCGGCGGCCCGGCGGGTTTGGTGTTCCTGTTGCAGGTTTTTGGCTACAGTGAGCATTTCGGCGTCCGGCTCCAGGGTGAGCGCGCCGGTATCGCCATTGAGAATAGCTGAGATGCCGTTAGTTAACGACAGCACCCGTTCTCCGGCCCCCACAATGGCGGGCAGGCCCAGGGCACGGGCCAAAATAGCCGTGTGCCCGTTGGCGCCGCCGACTGCGGTACAAAATCCGAGCACCCGTTCCCCATCCAGGGAAACCGTGTCGGAGGGGGAGAGGTCTTTGGCCACCAGAATAACCGGCTCATCCGGCAGCTCAGGCCCCTGAGCCTCGGTGCCGGTTAAAACCCGCAACACCCGACGGCCCACATCGCGCACGTCGGCGGCGCGGGCCGAGAGCAGTTCATCCTGTAAATCGGCCAGCGTGTTGGCCATCTCATCAACCACGGCAGACCAGGCTGCCCCGGCCGGTTGGCCGGCCTCGATGCGCTCGCAGGCGTTATCGAACAGTTCCGGATCATCCAGAATAGCCAGATGGGCTTCAAAGATGGCCGCTTCACCGGCGCCAAGCCGCTGCTGCATTTGCTCATGCAGTTGTTCCAACTCGGTTTGGGCCGATTTGATGGCCTCTTCCAGTTGAGTCTTGGCCTGGCTTGGGTTGGTTGCGTCCGTCTCGTTTTGTTCAACCACAATTTCGGTGGCCTTGAACTGGAAGAGCGAGCCGATAGCCACGCCGGGCGCGGCGGGGATGGCCCGCACTACTTTTTCATTGGCTTTGGTTCCGTCTGCGGGGGCTGCTTCTTTTGCGGCAGCGGCCCGCTTGCCGGAACCGTCGGCACTGGTTGATTTTGGATGTTGATCCAGATCATCGCCCAGGCCGGCGGTGATAGCCTCTGTGAGAGTTTTCCGGGCTGCGTCTTCATCCTCACCCTCAATGATGAGCTGAATCTGGCCGCCGGTTTCCACCCCCAAAGCCAACACAGAAATTACACTTTTGGCGTTTGCCTTCTTTTTGCCGTGCCGCACAGTTATTTTCGATTTGAATTTTTTGGCGGTCTTCACAAAAACCGCGGCAGGACGAGCATGCAGTCCGGTGGGGTTAACAATTGTCAGATCAAGCTGTTCCATTGGGGTATCTCCTTGTTGCCCGGCACATCATCATTAAGCCGGCTCTTCCTGCGGACGGTTCAAACATTCGATGATGACCATGGGGTCGTCGGTGTGAACCAGTTCCTGCACAGCGCTTTCTTCTTCCAGCGTTTCGGCCAGATTACTTAAGACACCAACATGTTCGTCGTTGGTGGCAGCAATACCGATAATGAGATGGGCCAGTTCATCCGCCTCCTCCTCATCCCACACAATTCCGGACCGCACTTGCACCACCGAAATACCGGTACTGTGGATACTTTCCTTGTTCTCAAACTGTCCATGCGGAATGGCTACCCCATTGCCAATGTAGGTAGACATCGTTTCTTCGCGGGCCAGCATACCGGCGATATAATCGGCGGTCACATGCCCGGCCTTGAACAGCAGGTCGCCGGCCAGTTTGATGGCATCAGTTTTGTTGCTAACCTCGGCATTGATAAGTACAGTGTCTTGACTGACAATACTCATGATTAGCCAATCCCTTTAATCACACCATTTTTTTGAATGGCCGCGACAATTTTATCGAAAACGGGAATATTCATGAAGTTATCAAACGGGATGATGACGGCCCAGGGTGCGTTTTGCAGGGCTGTTTTGGCCAGCCCTTTGTGGACCACGACCACTTGGGCGTCTTCAGGAATTGCCCGGGCCGGGGTGTGGCTAACCTCGATATCGAGATTGGCCGCCTTTACTTTCTTTTTGAGCTTATTGGTTACCATCAGGCTGGAACCCATACCGGCTTCACAGGCAATGACAATTTTTTTTACATCAGCAGCTGAAACTTGCTTGGCCATTATATTCTCCTTTGTCTGAATTATAATTAAGGAGGGGGTGTGTTTTTCAAGTAGCACACCCCACATTCCTGTACGAAATCGGGGTCAAATAAATTAGGAAGCCGGGGCGGCAGCGCTACCCACTTCTTCTTCGTCCCAGTCCCAATCCCAGTCTTCGGCAGTGTCTTCTGATTCAATTTCTTTAACCGGATACAGCTTCAGGATAAAGGAGCCTACGGCAAAAGAAGCTACGGCGGCAATTAATACCCCGGTAAACACGGCAAAGTGCTGACCTTTGGGGGTGACAGCCAGGTAGGCAAAAATTGAGCCGGGAGATGGAGAGGCAACCAGGCCGGCCTTCATTATGACCCACCACAGGTCGGCCAGAATACCGCCGGCCCACAGCGACACCAGCATAATGGGGTGAGCCAGCACGTAGGGGAAGTAGATTTCGTGGATACCGCCAAAGAAGTGAATGACGATGGCGCCCGGAGCGGTTTGCTTAGCCATACCTTTACCGGCAAACCAGTAAGCCAGCAGCAGGCCCAGGCCGGGACCAGGATTTGTTTCCAGCATAAACAGAATAGAGCGACCACTCTCTTCAGCCTGGGCGACGCCCAGCGGGGTCAGAATACCGTGGTTGATGGCGTTATTCAGGAACAACACTTTGGCCGGTTCGATAAACAGATCAGCCAGTGGCAGAATGCGGTTATCAACCAGAACCTGCACAGCGGCTCCCATCACATCGCTCAACGCTTGGACAATGGGACCAACAATTATTAAAGACAGGATAGCCAGAATTGTCGCCAGAATACCGGCAGAAAAATTATTGACGAGCATTTCAAAGCCGGAGGGCACTTTACCTTCGATTGCTTCATCAAACTTTTTCATCAGGTAGCCGCCCAACGGCCCCATAATCATCCCGCCGATGAACATCGGCACATCAGCGCCAACCACGGCCCCCATTGTGGAGGCTGCCCCAACCACACCGCCGCGCACGCCATACACCATGTGCCCGCCGGCATACCCAATGAGCAAGGGGAGCAGATTGACAATCATCGGCCCAACCAACGCGGCCAGTTTTTCGTTGGGCAGCCAACCGGTCGGGATAAACAAGGCAGTAATTAAACCCCAGGCAATAAAAGCTCCCAGGTTAGGAATGACCATAGCCGCTAAAAAGCCGCCAACTCGCTGTAATTTCTCTCGCATTTCTCAAACTCCTGTGATCAGATCAACATGATTTTTGTTTTGTGTCAAAAATCACGAAATTTTGAATTAGATTTTTGGGATTGTAACTGCCGGGGTATAATACCAGTGCAGATACAGGACTCTCCGGCGCAAAACCGGGAGTTTCTACCATCTGTGTGGCAGAGGCACCGCAGGACCGGTCAAGTCAATTGCGGTGTCTCTTCTTTTATGGTTCGACTTTCTTTGATATCCCACCTCCTTTCCTGCTGTTTGATCATTAAACTACCCGGCTACAGTCGTCAACCAATTTGTAATGGCTTCGATATCGGTGGCGGTCAGCAGCGGGTGAACCTGAATTACCGGCAAACTGCGCCGGGGAGATTCCAATGGTACGGTACTGATGAGTAACTGAGCATTGGTTACCTGGTCGGTAGATAGCTCTCGTATGGATAACACCCCTAATATCTCCAGACTGGGAAATCGGGCTTTGAGCCGGGCCAACAGTAGTTGAGCCGTGGCCATTCCACTGGGGCAAATAATATATACCCGGCGCGGATGGCTGGGACGCTCGCGCACAAAGGCGGCCCGCAACAGTAACGCCAGGGTATCAACTTCGCTATCGGGTAAAACTACACCCGTGTGTTCGGTAACCAGATGGGCCAACTCACGGGCAATCTTAAATTCCCGGGGCCATTGACGGGCAATAGCGCCATCGGACCAACGTGAGGGACACCATAAATCAAATCGTTGTCGCAGGATAGCCGGGATAATATGAGAAACCAGGCCATCCCGCAGCGGGGTATCGTGGCGTAAACCAGGGGTGGAAAAGGCCATCGCCACTTCGCCAACCAGCATGTCAATCAAGCGGGTCAGGGCCGGGTCTATTTCCAGGTCGCCGGGCCAAAGTTGGTCTCGCACGCCGGCCAACAATTGCATGGCGACGGCACCAATTTCCGGAGCTGGAAAAGAAACGTCCGAGCCTTCTGTTTGCATCAGGCGGGATACCCCTATCGCCACAGGCCACTCTTTTTGAGTTGTCAACCAATCCAGAGAATCAGACTCAACCTCAACATATTGCTCGGCCTGAAGGCGAAGATACTGAACCGCCAGAGCCATCGCCAGATGCAAAACGGCTTCATCGGTAAATCGGCCGCCCAGTTTGGCCTCGGCAAAAGCTATCCACTCAAAGGCGGTTTGGCGGGGCAGGGCGTCAAGCAGATTATTGATTTGCTGAATAATGGGCAGCGAGGTTGGCGCGTCTTTGAGAGAAAAGCTGACTCCCTGGCCGTAGGTCATAGAAATCAGGGGGTCTTTGAAGGGGATGTCGCCCCAGAGCAAACTGGCCAGGGCCTGTCGCCGATTCAATTCCGGGCCATCGAACATAACTCCAAAGTTTGGTTTGCGGATGAGGGTCAAGGTGAAGCGTTGGCCCCAATCGGCAATCGGATCCAAATCTTTTAGAATGGTGGTCCGGGATACGGCGGTAATGTACTGCAAATTATTGAGGATGAGGGGTTCATCGGCAAATAATAAAACCAGCGCCAGGAGCTGCTGACGTTGACCGGCCGACAAGACCAGATGCAGGTCTGATTGCCGGGCCAGTTCCTGCAACAACTGCTGGCGCTGGGCGAGGGAGCAACTTACTTTGACCCCTACTTTGGGTGTGGCGGCGAGGGTGACATTCCGCTGGGCTAACCAGGATTTAACAGATTTGAGTCGATAGCTGACCTGCCGCGCGGTCAAATCCATTTGAGCAGCCAATTCAGCCATCGGTATGGGGGAGTTCTCGGTTAACAAATGGTGGAGTATTTTTTTCTGTTGAACCGTGAGAGAAACCATTGTCACTAAAGCGCCTGTGCCAGAGGTAGAGCCATTCAGGTCGTTCTGATTGACCCTACAATTGATCTAGTTCATTGCAGACCAAATACAACAAAAGTAGATCATTATTCGTCAATAGACTTTTCTAATTCATCAAAAAAGGTGGTCATTACTACACCGGCGGCGTCGCCCTGCACACCGAAGGTCAATTTATTGCCCAGGGGATCTACCGGAAAGGCCCGAGCCATCACATTGCAGCCATCGGCTGCTTGCGGGACAACCTTAATTTGGAGGTCAATCCGGTTGGGAAGCGTATTATTCTTGATTTTTTTGTTGAAATTTATCTCAAACATCCCTTTGGCGGGATTATTGCGCCCGGAGAACTTACCACCCAGCGATTCCAGCGTTTGGCTGGTGATTTGGCGGATAGTTTGGGCCGAAGCTGAGTAATTTTCTTTCCGGGTAACATCAAAAGACATAGCCTCACTCCTTTGGGTAATGAAATCAATGGCTATAGTGTACCACCATTTGGCCAAATTGTGACAAAAAATTAACCTTATTTCTTTTTGAAAAATATCACAAAAGTAAACCATTGTCACATTGAACAGGGTGCCCCCCCAAATAAAACAAGCTCCACTGAAAAATTTCAGTGGAGCCAGAAATGCAAGCTATATTTTATATGAAAATAATGGGGGAATATATTACGAAGGATATTTTTCCGCCAACAGTTTTTGGCACAATCTCACCCCTTCCATCGAGTTGGCAATCCAGTAATCGGCGCCGGTATACTGCCGCACCTGCTCATTTAGCGTGCCGCCGCCGATAATCACCGGCGCGGCGGCAATAATCTCATCATCAGCTTGACGCAGCAAGGAGATAGTAGCGCGCATGGTATCGTATGAACTGGTCAGCAGGCCGGACAGGCCAACGATATCCGGTTTGAACCGGTTGGCCCGGGCCATAAATTCGGCCGGCGGTACATCCACGCCCAAATCCAGCACCGTAAAGCCGTAACAACTGAGCAGCATGGCCTGGATGTTTTTGCCGATATCGTGGATATCACCCTGCACCGTACCCAACAAAATTCGGCCCGACTCATCACCGCTAATCTGGGCCTCGATGACCGGCTGGGCCAGTTCCATCACTTCCCGGAAAATTTCGCCGGCCATTATCAACCCGGACAGATAATATTGGCCCTGTTCGTAACGTTCCCCCACCCGGCGCATCCCCTCGTGGCAATCTTCCACAATAGCCAACGGGTCATCCCCCAGGTCCAAGCGTTGGCGCACCAAACTCAGGGCTTCCTCTTCATTCAGTTCCATTACATGATGAATTAACCTGGCCTGAATATCACCCGCGACCGGACCGACTTCTCTGTTGTTACTCATCAGCTATCCCCACTTTGGTGTTAAAATGCAGATAATCACTCCGACAGATAAACCAGCCCCAACTGACCGGATAGTTATCAAAATCATAAAAAAGGTGTTCCAGATAAAATGCTGCGGCCGGTCTGGGCAATTGCAGCACCCTTGATTCTTCATCATTCAGCAGGCAAACTTCCACGTTCAGTTCGCCCCGCTTAAGGATGGCGCTGCCCTCACCATCGAACAACCCCTGCAACGAAGTGACTTCCAGTTCCGCCTCCACGATGGGCCGGGTTGGATCATAAATAAGATACTCGCGATGGTACAAAGCCGGTTCGCTGTCCAAACAAAGCAGCCGCCGGATAAAAACAGTTTTCTGCCCAACATTAATTTCCAGTTTGCGGGCTACCCGCTCATCCGCCCCAATAATTCGGGCATCGAGCAGTTTCACCGACATCGTTGAGTCGGTGAACAGGTCTTGCAATTCGCGCAAATTAAAGGCCGCCTGGCTCAACTCCAGCGCCTTGACAAAGGTACCGCGCCCCCGGGCGGTGTTGACTACCCCCTCTTCCGCCAGTAAATTGATGGTCCGGCGCACGGTCATGGGGCTAACCTGATAGCTGCGGCACAGCATCGCTTCCGACGGGAGCTGGTCGCCCGGACGGAACAGGCCGGCAGCAACCTGACGGCGCAAAATATTGGCCAGTTGAGCATAGGCCGGTTCGTAGGAATTCCGGTCAATGGTTTCCAGCGGTTGATCAATCTGATTGTTGTCTTTTACTTTCATCGAGATAATCCGTTACGCAATAATGTAACGAGGGTAGCATTATTGGGCGTTTCGGGCAAAAATGATTTGATATGATTCTAAGCTTATCCCCAATCAGCAAAAATGTCAATCCGCTTTTGACAACTTCCCTATATAACTATATAATTGAGGTCATACACAAATTCCCCCTATTATCAAACTGAGAATCTTCAATGTCGAAGCAAAACAGTAACAAAAATCAGGCCGCCCAGATAAAAGTCATTGCCTGCGCCACCGTCATCGAGGAAATGCTGCCGCTGCTCCCCGAAGGTGTAGCCTACGAGGTGCTTGATTTTGGGCTGCACCTCACCCCCGACAAACTCCGCACCGCCCTGCAAGAGACCATCAATAAAGCCGGAGAGCAGTTCGACACCCTCATTCTGGGTTACGGCCTCTGCTCCATGGCTGTGGTGGGCCTCACCGCCACCAACTGTACCCTGGTTGTACCCCGCGTGGATGACTGTATCGCCATTTTTCTGGGATCGCACGCCGCCTACAAAGAACAATCCAGCCAGGAGCCGGGTACCTATTACCTGACCAAAGGCTGGATTGAAGTCAGCGACACCCCTTTTGAAGAGTACAAACGGTTGGTAGAACGGTACGGCGAAAAACGGGCCAGGCGCATGATCCAGCTGACTCTAAAAAATTACACCCGCCTGGCTTACATCGACACCGGCCAATACGAACAAGAACGATTCCGAGATTACGCCCGCCGCACCGCAGCCGAATTCGACTTACGCTACGAAGAAATTACCGGCTCCACCGCCCTGGTCAAAAAAATGATTTTTGGCCCCTGGGACGACGATTTTGTGGTAGCCGTCCCCGGCCAAACCATCACCTACGCCGATTTTCGCACCACTGCCACCACCATGTGCAACCTGCCCGGCATGAGCTTCACCCCTCCGGAGGCTGATTGATGACGACCCCCACCTACCAGGTTGATTTTGAACCTATCGGCAAACGAGTTGACGTGCTACCGGACACAACCCTGCTGGAAGCCGCGCAACAGGCCGGTCTGGCCCTGGCTTCGGCCTGTGGCGGGGTGGGCAATTGTGGACAATGCCGGGTAACCACGCTACAAGGAGAGCTATCCCCTCCCACCCTCGACGAAGAATTCATCCTGACCGAACTGGAACTGCAAAGCGGCGAACGGCTGGCCTGCAGCGCCGCCGTCTGCAGCGACGTTAAGGTTCACATCCCCAAAAGCTCCCTCATCACCGAACAGCGGCTGCAACTGGGCGGCGAAGCCGTGGCCCTGACCATCGACCCGCTGATTACCGCCTTTCAAATTGACGCCCCACCGCCTACCATCCACGACCCCCGCTCCGACGTGCAGCGCATCGCTGCCGGCCTGGGCGCAGTCGATATTCAGGCCGAACCAGCCGTGGTTCGCCAACTAACTGCCCTGGCCCGGCAAGAGGATTGGCAGTTAACCGCCTACCTGCGTCACAGCGAACTGGTCGGCGTAGCTCCCGCTGAGGCTGCGCCGCTGGGCATGGCCGTCGATCTGGGGACAACCAAGGTCGCTGCCAGCCTGATTGATTTAACCACCGGCGCAGAACTGGCCGTGACCGGTGCGCTTAATCCTCAGATTGGTTATGGCGAAGACGTTATCAGCCGGCTAACCTACGCCCGCCGCCACGTCGATGGCGCCCGCACCCTGGCCCAAAAAATTCAAACCACGCTGGATGAACTGCTGGGCCAACTGGTCACGGAGGCCGGCGTCTGCCGGGCACAGGTGGCCGATGTGTGTATTGTGGGCAACACCGCCATGACCCATCTATTACTGGAACTGCCGGTGCAGCAATTGGCCGTAGCCCCCTATGTAGCCGCCAGCAACGCCCCGATTGATGTCAAAGCCCGCGCCCTGGGCCTGACTGCCGCGCCCGGGGCTTACGTCCACGTGCTGCCCGGTATCGGAGGCTTTGTGGGCGCCGACCACGTGGCGATGATTTTAGCCAGCGGCCTGGACCGGCCTGACCGGGTAGCCCTGGGGGTGGACATCGGCACCAACACCGAAATTGTGCTGGTTAAACCGGGTGAAGCTCTGCTGACGGCCGCCTCCTGCGCCTCCGGGCCGGCCTTTGAAGGGGCGCACATCAGCGACGGCATGCGGGCCGCGGCGGGAGCCATCGAAGCGGTCAGCCTGACCGACATCGGCCTCAGCCTGAAAACCGTGGGGGATGCGCCCGCGGTGGGGCTGTGCGGCTCCGGTATTATTGACTCTGTGGCAGAACTGCGCCGCTGGGGATTGGTCAACGCACGGGGCCGCTTTGACCGCAGCCACAGCCGGGTTCGCCAGGGCCGGCACGGCTCCGAGTTTGTACTGGTGCCCGCCGAACAAAGCGGCAGCGGGCGCGAGGTGGTTATCACCCAAAACGACGTCAACGAAATTCAACTGGCCAAAGGGGCCATCCGGGCCGGGCTGGAAGTATTGATGGAAGCGACCAACACTCCGCCGGAGACGGTGGAGGAAGTCATCATTGCCGGAGCCTTTGGTTCATTCATCAAAGTGCCCAGCGCCCTGGATATGGGGTTGCTGCCTAACCTGCCCCATGCCCACTACCGGCAAGTGGGCAATGCTGCCATCGAAGGGGCTCGCCTGGCTCTGTTGTCGCGGCAAACCCGCATCCGCGCTCGTAACCTTGTCAACCAGACCCACTACCTGGAATTGACCACTTACCCCAAATTCAACCGCCGCTTTGCCCTGGGAATGTTGTTTCCGGAGCTAAATGAGTGAGTTGGTTGGGTGGATAAACGGCCAATCAGCCAACTAACCAACAAACAGACTATTTTTACAGGAGCAATCATGAAAATCATTGGTGAAAAAATCAACGGTACGCGCAAACGGGTGGCTCAGGCCATCGCTGAGCGAGATGCCGACTTTATCCGTGATCTGGCCAAAAAGCAAGCCAAAGCCGGCTCGGCCTGGCTGGATGTGAACGCCGGCACCCATCCAAAACAAGAACCGGAAGATCTGGTTTGGCTGATCGAAAATATTCAGGCGGTGGTAGATACTCCGCTGTGTCTGGACAGCGCCAACCCCAAGGCTCTGCAAGTGGCCATTCAGGCTGTCAACAAAACCCCGATGATTAACTCCATCAGCGGCGAGCCGGAGCGGCTGGAAAATGTGTTGCCACTGGTGGCCGAGCACGGCTGCCCGGTCATCGCCCTGGCCATGGACGAAAAGAAAATCCCTGAAACCGCCGCGGCCCGGGTCGAGGTTATCCACAAAGTGATGAATGCCACCCGTGCCGCCGGTGTGCCGGATGAAAATATCTATGTAGACCCGCTGGCCATGACCATCGGCACCAAAACCGACAGCGCCGTCACTTTCATCGACACGATGAAGGGCGTGCACGAAGCCTACCCGGAAGTACATTTTACCGCCGGCCTGAGCAACATCTCCTTTGGTTTGCCGGCTCGCTCTTTTGTCAACCGCACTTTTCTGACTCTGGCCATGGCTGCCGGCCTGGACAGCGCCATTCTTGATCCGCTGGACAAAGAAATGCAGGCCGCGATTTTGGCAACTATGCTGGTGCTGGGGCGCGACAGACATTGCCTTAATTACACCCGGGCCTATCGAGCCGGGATATTTAATAAATAAACCGTAACCAATTTTTATAATCAAGCAAAGGAGCAAATAATGTCACAAGAATTAATTGATGCCATCACCGATATGCGGGAGGATGATGCCCTCAATATCACCGATGAAATGCTGGAAAAAGGCACCGATCCCCTGGAGGTGCTGGAGGCCTGCCGGCTGGCCATGGAAGTCATTGGCAAGCGGTTTGAGGAAGGCGATTGCTTTGTGCCGGAGCTGATTTTGGCCGGCGAGGTGATGAAAGGAATCACCGACAAGGTCAAACCGCTTATGCAGGAACAGACCGATGACGCCAAGAAACTGGGTAAAATCGTTTTTGGCACCGTCCAGGGCGATATTCACGACATCGCCAAAGATATTGTGGCCTTTATGCTCGATATCAACGGCTTTGAAGTGCACGATTTGGGCGTTGATGTACCCCCGGCCAAATTTGTGGATAAAGTCAAGGAAACCGGAGCCACAATGGTCGGCCTGAGCGGCTTTTTGACCCTGGCCTACGACCCCATGAAAGATACGGTTGAGGCTCTGAAAGCTGCCGGGCTGGATGTGAAAGTGATGATTGGCGGCGGTCAGATTGACGACCAAATTCGGGTGTACACCGGCGCCGATGCCTACGGGCGAGATGCCATGGCCGCGGTTTCGCTGGCCAAACAGTGGGCGGGGGCATAATCCAATGACTGACCAACCGGAAGTTCCTGCTTTTGAACCGTCGCCGGAATATCTGGCCCGGGAAAAACGCTTTAACGATGCCGTCAGTTTGACCAAACCGGATCGCGTCCCCGTTGCCAGTCTGGCCGGTTTCTTTGTGGCTCGCTACGGCGGGCTAAACCATGGCGTAGCAATGTACGACTACGAAAAACTGGCCGAAGCATGGAAATTTACCACCCAAAAATTAAATTGGGATATGGCTCCGCCCCCCTTTACCATGTTCCCTGCCCCGGTTATGGATTTACTGGGCCTAAAAACGTTCCTGTGGCCGGGCCGTCACCTGGACAACATGCTCACCTACCAATTCGTCGAAGAAGAGTACATGCTGGCCGATGAATACGATCAATTCCTCAAAGACCCCGGCGATTTTGTCGTCCGGACAATGATGCCCCGCATGGCGTCAACGCTGGAGCCGATGGGGATGTTGCTGCCTCTGCACTGGTTCTCCAGCGGCTACATCCTCAGCGGCCCGTTCCCCACTCTGCTGGGCTTACCGCCCGTGATGGACATGCTCAAAAAACTGGTAGAAGTGGGCGAGGAAATGAACAAATACAACGCGGTCCAGGCTAAATTGGGCCAGGACCTGGCGGCTATGGGCTATCCCATGATTACCGCGGCCTTTGCCGAGGCTCCCTTCGACTGGATTTCTGACATGTTCCGCGGCTTGCGGGGCGTCATGCTGGATATGTATCGCCGTCCCGAGAAACTTAAAGCAGCCATCGAGTTGGTAACGCCCTTTATGATTCAAAGCGCCATTGGCATCGCCCAACAGACCGGAAACAAACGGGTATTCATCCCCTTGCACCGCGGTGCGGGTGGCTTTATGTCGAACAAACAGTTTGAAGAATTTTACTGGCCCGGCCTCAAAAAATTAATACTGGCCCTGATTGATGAGGGGCTTACGCCGATGCCTTTCCTGGAAGGCAACTATACCCCCCGCCTGCCATATCTGGCCGAACTGCCGCCCGGCAAAGTATTGGGCCATTTCGATGTAGTTGATCTACACGAAGCCAAAAAAGTCATCGGCGATGTAATGTGTTTTTGGGGCAATGTGCCGGCTGAAACGCTGGTTACCGGCAAGCCGCAACAAATCAAGGATTACGTTAAAAAATTGATTGACATCTTTGGCGATAACGGCGGTCTGATTGTGGACGGCGCCGTGGATGGCGTCCCCCCGGAATCCAGACCGGAAAATGTGGAAGCAATGACTGAAGCCGTTTTTGAGTACGGCGTCTATTAATAACCGATGGAGGTAAAATATGTTTACACCCTCTGAAAATTGGAAAAAATTAACCCCG
>Ga0180430_10002264_pt1 | contig 17596 bp, 12 predicted proteins | sample SS_ome_9_FD_132999 | JGI IMG/M metagenome (GOLD analysis project Ga0180430, IMG submission 132999) | Hypersaline lake sediment archaeal communities from the Salton Sea, California, USA - SS_1_S_2 metaG | ecosystem: Environmental > Aquatic > Non-marine Saline and Alkaline > Hypersaline >... | reverse complement strand
GACAGATTAGGGATCAACATTGTGCCGGGCGTGGAAATCAGCCTCAAATCCGAGCCGGATAAAGGCTTTGTAGGGTTGCATCTGCTGGGTTATTTTATTGACCCCCAACATCCGGGCCTGGTTCAGGCCATTAAAAAGGTACAGCAGGGTCGCCTGGCCCAGAAAATCGCCCAAATCAAAAAGCTGCAAAGTTTTGGCTTTGACATTCCGGTCAAGGCGGTGCTTTCAACCGTCAGCGGGGTACCGGGTCGGCCTCACATTGCCGCGGTGCTGATGAAACGTCATCCGGGCCGGTTCCAGACCATGCAGCAGGTGTTTGACGAATACCTGGGCAGCGGAGCCAGAGCGCACGTCCAGCGGCCCTTTGCCCTGCGCCTCAAAGAAGCCGTGGCCCTGATTCAACAAGCGGGCGGCATTGCGGTGCTGGCTCACCCCGGCGTGTACAGAAATCGGGTTGACCCGCTCACCATCATCCGCCACGCCCGCGCCGAAGGGCTGGACGGCATTGAGGTGCACTATCCCTACAACGGCCACACGCAACCGACCGATAACGGACAGTCGTGGCCAGACCGGCTGAAGTCGCTGGCCAGGGAATTGCAGTTGCTCCAGACCGGCGGCACAGATTTCCACGGCCGGCCGTACGAGCCGGGTGAACCCGGTGACATGGGCCTGACTACCGCCCAATTTTCGACGCTGCAACAGGGTTGGCAGCGGTTGTCCCAAAACGGACACAACCGCACCGGGTGAGCGGGTCGCATCCTTAAAATTTTGAGGATTTCCAGATTTACGTTTTTTAGACCCTACTCAACCCAACCGATTTGTGTTATATTAAACCTGAGAGGGGGAGCCAAAAAATTGATTAATTCTGTAACCAACCAACAAACCGATTCACCAGCGACGGTTCGTTCCAATTGAATCGTCATTTCAGACCGCTATAACAACGGCGTTGTAGCGGTCTCTATTTTTTTAGATTAGCTGTCGTCAGCCCAACAAAAAACAGGAGGAAACAGGGATGACTAAAAAAATTTCAGTTGCTATTGCCGGAAACATCGGTGTGGGAAAAAGCACGTTAACCCGTTTAATTGCCGACCATTTTAACTGGACACCGTTTTACGAAGCGGTAGACGACAACCCCTATCTGGCCGATTTTTATGATGATATGCGGCGCTGGAGTTTCCATTCCCAGATATTTTTCCTATCGCGGCGATTGCGGTTACTGCGCCACATTGTCAATCATCCCCAATCGGTGGTGCAGGACCGCACCATTTATGAAGATGCCGAAGTTTTTGCCCGCAACTTACATGAACGGGGAAATATGACGGCCCGCGATTTTCAGGTTTATCGCGGGCTATACGAAGAATATATTCAGTTTCTGCCCACCCCAGACCTGGTCATTTATCTCAAAGCCAGCATTCCCACCCTGCTGGAGCGTATTCGTCGCCGGGGCCGGGATTTTGAGCAAGAAGTATCGCCCCTGTATCTGCAACAGCTTAACGAGCTGTACAACGCCTGGATTGATGATTTCACCCTGTGTCCCGTTCTGGTGCTGCCGGCTGATGACCTGGACTTTGTCCGCTCTAATGATGATTTTCTGGCCATCGCCCAACGCATCGAAGAAAAATTAAGGGAGCCTGCCCGTGCCTTTACCTAAACCGCTACCCCCTGAAAAACTGTACCACCGCTGCAATCTGGAGCAGTTCACTTTTGACACCACCGCCGAATTAGAAGACCTGGAAGGGTTGATTGGCCAGGCCCGGGCCGTCGAAGCGGTTAAATTTGGGATTGGTATCCGGCAAGAAGGGTACAACCTGTTTGTGCTGGGCCCCCACGGCACCGGCAAATACACCGCGGTGCGCCAATTCCTGGAACAAAAAGCCGCCACCGAGCCTACCCCGGCCGACTGGTGCTATGTAAACAACTTTGAACACCCGCACAAACCCCGTATTCTGGAACTGCCGCCCGGACAGGGGTCTGTTTTACAGCGTAATATGGATCAGTTGGTCCAGGAACTACGCACCACCATCCCCGCCGCGTTTGAACGGGATGATTACCGCACCCAAAAACAGTCACTGGACGAAGCATTTTCCGAACAGCAGGAGCAGGCCTTTAAAGAATTGCAGGCCAGAGCGCAAAAACATTCGTTGGCGGTCATTCGTACCCCTTCGGGGTTGGCCTTTGCTCCAATCAAAGACGACAAGGTGCTGAAAACTGAAGAGTTCCAGAAATTGCCGGATGAAGAGCAGGATAAAATCCAAAAAGATATTTCGGATCTGCAAATTCATCTGGAGAAAACGATTCAACAAGTTCAGCAGTGGGAACGGGAACACCGGGAAAAAATCAAAAAACTGAATCGGGAGGTGGCCCGGTTTGCCGGTGGACATCTGATTGAAGAACTTCGGGCCAGGTACGAGGAGTTCCCCGCGGTGACGGCCTACTTGAATGCGGTGGAAGAAGACGTTATCGAAAATGTTGACGACTTCCGGCGACAGGAGGATGAATCGGGGGCTGCCCCGGCGCTGGAAGCGACACCGCTGCCCCGCTCGCTGCGAATGCCGCCGCCGTTTCGACGGTATCAGGTTAATGTACTGGTTGACCACAGCGGCAATCATGGCGCGCCGGTGGTTTATCAGGATCACCCCACCTACCAAAACCTGATGGGCCGGATCGAACACATGATGTCGCAAGCCGGGATGCTGACCACCGATTTTACCCTGATCAAAAGCGGTTCGTTTCATCAGGCCAACGGCGGCTATCTTATTTTAGACGCGCACAAGGCGCTGGTTCAGCCGCACGTGTGGGAATCCATTAAACGAATACTGCGCGCCGGAGAAATCAACATTGAATCATTGGGCCAGATGTTTGGCAATGTAACCACCATTGCCCTGGAACCGGAAGCGGTACCGTTGGACATCAAAATCATCCTGCTGGGCGATCATTACCTTTATTACCAGTTAAGCTCGCTTGACCCTGATTTTAATGAGTTGTTCAAGGTAGTGGTTGACTTTGAAGAAAATATGGACCGGACTGCAGAAAACAATATGCTCTACGCCCGGCTGATTGGCACTCTGGCCCGCAAAGAAGAGTTACTCCATTTTGACCGCTCCGCGGTGGGCCGGGTCATCGAAAACAGCGCCCGCATGGTCAGCGACAGCGAAAAGCTCTCCACCCGCATGCAGGGCATCGCCGACCTTTTGCGCGAAGCCGATTACTGGGCCAGACAGGCCGGTCAGGAAACTGTGGCCGCGGAGGACGTGCAGCAGGCCATCGACACCCAGCTTTACCGGGCCGGTCGCATCCGGGAACGGATGCAGGAGCAAATCCAGCGGGGAACGGTTTTGATTGATACGGCCGGAGGCAAAATCGGGCAGATCAATGGCCTGTCGGTGTTGAGCTTGGGCCAATTTTCATTTGGCCGGCCCAGCCGCATCACGGCCACGGTACGCCTGGGCCGGGGCAAGGTGGTGGATATTGAACGGGAGGTAGAGTTGGGCGGACCGCTGCACTCCAAAGGGGTGTTGATTTTGTCCGGCTATCTCAGCGCTCGCTACATTCCCGACCAGCCGCTGTCGCTCAGCGCCAGCCTGGTTTTTGAGCAATCTTACAGCGGGGTTGATGGCGATAGCGCCTCTTCGGCGGAGTTGTACGCCCTGCTCTCGGCGCTGGCCGACGTGCCCATCAAGCAGGAACTGGCCGTAACCGGCTCGGTGAACCAGTTTGGGCAGGTGCAGGCCATCGGCGGGGTGAATGAAAAGATCGAAGGCTTTTTTGACGTGTGCCGCGCCCGCGGCCTGACCGGCGAGCAGGGGGTGCTGATTCCGGCCTCAAACGCCAAACATTTAATGTTGCGGGCCGATGTGGTTGAAGCCGCCGAAGCGGGTCAATTTCACATTTACGCCGTGGAAACCATAGACCAGGGCCTCGAAATTTTGACCGGCCTGCCCGCCGGCGAGCGGGATGAGACCGATCAATTTCCGGCAGACAGCCTCAATCATAAAGTTGAGGCCCGCCTGGCGGATATGGCCCAAAACTGGCAAGCGGCCTATCAAACTAGGCCCGATACCGGTTGGTAATGGGCAGGCGGCGGTCTTTGCCGAATGATTTTGAGGTGATTTTGGGGCCGGGAGGCGCCTGCCGCCGTTTGTATTCACTGCGGTCTACCATGCCGATAATCCGGCGCACGGTGGCCTCGTCAAATCCCAGGGCCACAATCTCAGCCAGGCTGTAATCAGCCTCAATATAAACCGTCAGAATTTTGTCGAGGACGTCATACTCCGGCAGGGAATCGGTATCTTTTTGGTCGGGGCGCAGTTCCGCGGACGGGGGTTTAGTCAGCACGCTCTCCGGGATGGCGTAGCCGATTTTTTCGTTGCGATAGCGGCACAGGCGGTACACCAATGTTTTAGGCACATCTTTGATAACGGCAAAGCCGCCGGCCATATCGCCGTAAATGGTGGCATAACCCACGGCCATTTCGCTTTTGTTGCCGGTGGTCAGCACCAGCCAGCCAAATTTGTTACTGAGGGCCATCAGTACGTTGCCCCGCGCCCGGCTTTGCAGATTCTCCTCGGCGATGCCCGGCTCCGTTCCGGCGAACTGGTCGGCCAGCATCCCCAGATAAGCCTGATGGGCCGCTTCAATGGCAACGACCTCGTAGCGGATACCCAGCCGCTCGGCCAACTCAATTGCGTCATTTTTAGAGTGGTCGGAGGAAAAGCGGGAGGGCATAATCACCCCGGTTACATTTTCCGGGCCGAGGGCATCGGCGGCAATAGCTGCCACCAGCGAGCTGTCAACACCGCCGGACAGGCCCATCGTTACCTGACGGAAGCCGTTTTTGTGGACGTAATCACGGGTGCCCAGCACCAGGGCCTGGTACACCTCGGCCAGAGAATCGAGCGAAGGGCGGGGTGGGTCGGGGGGGCGCGGCGCGGGGGTCGGGGCCGGTTCGATGGGGGTAAGCTTGATACGCTCAAATTTATCGGCATAATTTTTGCCGAGATTACCCTTGCGACGGCGGGGGTCGCGCAATCGTTGGCGGAACACATTGGTAATGTCCACATCAACCACCAAAAAATCTTCGGCAAACGAGTGACCGCGGGCCAACAGCCCGCCCCGCTCATCAACAACCACGCTGGAGCCATCGAACACCAACTCATCCTGACCGCCCACCAGATTGCAGTAAGCCACCACCGCCACGTTGTCCGTGGCCCGGGTCGCCAGCATCCGGTCCCGCCCCTGAATTTTGCCGCTCTGGTAAGGGGAGGCGGAAATATTCAACAGCAGTTCAGCGCCGGCCGCGGCCTGGGCCGCGGGGGGGCTAACCGGATACCAAATATCTTCGCACACACTCACGCCAAAACAAACCTGCTGCCCGTCGGGCAGCGGCAGCTCAAATAATATGTCGTTGTCGCCGGGGGCAAAGTAACGGTCTTCGTCAAAGACAGAATAGTTGGGCAGCAACGACTTGTGGTAAATGCCGGCTAATTGGCCGTTGTGCAGCACGGCCGCGGCGTTGAACAGGTCATCCTGCCGATGCACAAAGCCAACAATGGCCGTAATTCCTTTGGTATCGGGTAATAAACTTTGCAGGGCCGTCCAGTTGGCGGCCACAAAATCCGGTTTGAGTAGTAAATCTTCCGGAGGATAGCCGGCCACGGTCAGTTCCGGGAGCAGAATAATGTGGGCCTGCTCGGCGCGGGCGCGGGCCAGGCTTTCGCGGGTCTTGGCCAGGTTGCCGGTGATGTCGCCGACGGTCAGGTTGATTTGGGCCAGAGCCAGTCGCAGGGTTGTCATGAGCCGCGACCTTAACCGTTGGCCTGGCTGGCCAGAATGATGGCTTCGGCCACATCTTTCATGGTACGACGGGTGTTCATACTCATTTTCTGGATGCGGCGAAAGGCTTCCGCTTCGGTCAGGTCCTGGGTATCCATTAAAATACCTTTGGCCCGGTCTACCAGTTTGCGGGTTTCCAGGGCGTGCTGCAAATCTTCCACTTCCTGGCGCATCATCCGAAATTCGTTAAAGCGGGAGGCGGCAATTTCGATGGCGGGGGCCAGGTCGGCTTCCCGAAACGGTTTGACCAGGTAGCCCACCACCCCGGCTTCTTTGGCTCGGTCAACCAGTTCTTTCTGACCAAAAGCCGTCAGCAAAACCACCGGAGCAATCTGTTCTTCGGTGAGAACTTTGGCGGCCTCGATGCCGTCCATATCGGGCATTTTGATGTCCATAATCAGCAAATCCGGCTGCAACTCGCGGGCCAGGTTAACGGCACTGCGTCCGTCGCCCACTTCGCCAATGACCAGATACCCCAGATTGGTCAACATTTCCTTTAAATCAGTTCGTACAATTGATTCGTCATCAGCTATGATGATGCGTGTTCTATCCACCCTGCTTCTCCTTGAAATAATGATTTTGGAAATTTAATAGTTACCGATAGACCCTGGCCGTATTCATTATGTCCGGCAAAATGGATCTGTCCTTTAAGGTCATCTTCAACCAATATTTTGATAATTTGCAACCCCAAACTGGGGTTTTTATCCAGGCTAAAGTCCGATGGCAGACCATCGCCATTATCTATTACCTTCATAATAACCTCATCGCCATCATCCGCCAAATTCAGATGGATAAAGCCCTCTGCCTTATGAGTAAAGCCGTGCTCCAGCGAATTTTGCAGCAGTTCGTTGACGATTAGCGAGCAAGCGGTTGCCTGCCGGGCCGGCAGATAAATGGATTCACCTGTAAGTTTAAACTGGATGTTTTTATCCGGTGAAAGCATGCCCTGTTGAAACTGGGCAATAATCCGCTGGCACACATCTCTAATGTTGATAATATTGGAACTGTCGCTGCTCAGAAATTCGTGAATGACGGCCACACTCAGGATACGGGCCAGAGCCTCATCCAGTGACTGCCGGGCTTCTTCTGATTTGACCCGCCGCATCTGCATCCGCAATAAACCGGCGATGGTTTGCAGGTTGTTCTTGACTCGATGATGCACCTCTTGAATCATTGCATTTTTGATGCGGATAGTTTCATCCTGGCGCCGGCTTTCGGTGGCATCGTGAATGGCAATGATGACGCCGTACCGTTTTTCTCGAATCGGCAGGAGGTGATTTATATTTTTGACCCAGGGCCACCATGTTGGCGATAAATGGGGCGAATAAGAGACCAGCGGCAGGGCTTTGTGAATCCAGATACGGTCGTTTTCTTCGGTTTCCCGTTCAATACAGTAATTTCGGCCGATGACTTCCCGACGCAACGCTTCATCGTCTGTTTCAAAGGCGGCCAGGGGCCGGCCTACCAGCGCCTCGCGATAGCCTACCCGGCGATAAATATTGGCTCCAATTCCGCTGGCGTACCGGATAATGCCGTCACAGTCGGTAAAAATGATGCCATCCTGCTCACCAAAATGAGTCAGATTTTCTGCACCAAAAAGCCGGCCATAAAGCAGCATGGTTTGCAACCGCTTGAGCGCCCGACGATATACCTTGCTGCGCAGACGATGGCGTTCATATTCAATCAGATTTATGGCGGCCACCATCACGGCCACTACCTGTGGTTTGCCGGAGGCATCATCGGGGTTGTCTGTATCTACCGACATAAACGGGTGAGGGTAATACAGCGGCCAGGTTTGGCGCACTACCAACGCGCCCTCTACAATGGTGCTGCGCACCTCACCCTGGGGCCGGCCAGAGATAAATGTTCGCATCACTTCCGGGCGGCGGTTTGGGTCAATGACCGTCCCTTCGCGACTTTTCAAATAGACGTGGGCCAGAGAATGAGGCCGGGCATGGCTCAGAACCACAGCCTTATTTTCAGAAAGCCGGCCGTACAGTAAAAAATCGGCCCGACTCAAATCGGCCACAATGCCCATTTGTTGTTCCACCGTGGTTAAAAAATCCCGACTGTGTTCGTTTATATTAATACAATCGTAAATTTGATCCAGCATATCGGTTCAAGGTTCAAGGTTTAAAGTCACAAAGTCGCAGGGGGGCAAAATAGCGAACAGTGAATTATCGCCCTGGCTACTTGATCATTGGCTCCTTGAAAATTGAGTCAGTTCCGGCTGGCCGTTGAGCATGGCCAGGGCGGGCATCGCCTTTTTTCCGGCAGGTTGAACCGTCTCCAATTTCAACACGCCATCACCGGTGACCACATAAACCCCTTTGCCCTGTTTGAAAACGAAACCGGGACCAGCCTGAGGCGGAGCCGACACATCGGCGGCGGGACCGGACTGGAGCAGTTTGATGCGTCCCCGCGGCCCTTCCGTGAAAGCGCCGGGCCACGGGTCAAAGGCCCGGATATGGCGGTCAATCCGGGCTGCCGCGTGCTGCCAGTTTACAGCCCCTTCTTCTTTTTTGAGCAGCGAGGCTTTGGTGGCCAGGCGGTCATCCTGCGTTTCGGCCTGAATTTGCCCGGCCAGCCAGGCGGGCAAGGTGTCGGTCAGCAGTTGGGCGCCCAGCGCGGCCAGGTCTGCGGTCAGCGTGGCGCGGGTGTGCGTGGCCGAGATGGGTATCGCTCGGCGGGCAATGACCGGCCCGGTATCGAGGCCCTCTTCCATCACCATCAGGCTGACACCGGTTTCTGCGTCGCCGGCCCGGATAGCGGCGGCTACCGGGGCCGCGCCCCGCCAGCGAGGCAGCAACGAGGCGTGGACATTGATACAGCCGTGCCGGGGCAGGTTGAGGACATCGGGCCGCAAAATTTGGCCAAAGGCGGCCACTACAATCAAATCCGGGGCCAGGGCGGTCAATTCGGCCACTGCCTCTGCCGTCCGCAAGGTTTCCGGCTGGAGTACGGGCACGCCGGCCTGTTGAGCTGTCACTTTGACCGGGGGCGGAGTTACTTTTTTGCCGCGGCCGCGGGGCCGGTCCGGCTGGGTGACGACCGCCACCACCTGATAATCGCTGTCGAGCAGAGCTTCAAGCGAGGGCACGGCAAAATCGGGCGTCCCCATAAAAATAATTCTGGCAGTCAAACGCGCCTCCTATGGTAGAGAATCAGTGGTAAGGCCTGTCAGGTTTTTGACATAATCCCGGCAAAATAGTTGCCTGACAATTATTATGCACAGGGGTGTCCCTGAAACTCTGAAAATCTGACAGGTCTGGGTTTGGCTTTGGAAGTATCGGTAGCTTTGCAACTTTGGCAATAATCAAACGTAAAGTTGTATAACATGATAACATTGCCCGGATTGGCTGGCAATTTTATCATGTCCAAACTTTCCAAAAAATTTAGGGTAGCTCTATTGACATATAATTGGTGGCTATGCTAGAATAAATTAAGCATCTATTCCCCTCAATGTTTCATTGCCCGTATAAGAAAGAAGGAGGCCAAAGTACCTATGTTTAACTCAACTATGCAAATTCATCCCAGTGACCCGCCAAAAAACCCGATAGTGGCTGCGATTTTAAGTCTGCTGTTATTGGGCGGGGTTGGTCAGTTATATTTGGGTCAAACCAAAAAAGGAGTCATCATCATTGTCGCCAGCTTACTGTTAGCCTGCGTGGGAATTGGTCTGATCATTCCCATTGTGGGGGCTATTGACGCCTATATGCTGGCTGAAAAACTGCAAAAGGGGGAATCCATCGGCGACATGCAGTGGTTCTGGGATAATTAGTCAACATTATTACAAATCAACCAAACAAAAGGAGACCTTTTTATGAACGATATTAATGATCAAGATAAATTAATGGCCGCACTTTCATATCCAATCGGTATTGTTGCAATTATTATTCTGGTGGTTGAGGATATGAAAAATCGCCCCTTCCAAAAATACCACGCGGTTCAGGCTCTGGCCGTCAACGTGTTAATTATCATCCTCAGCATTGTCCTGGGCTGGACGGTGATTTTAGCCTGCGTGCCAATGTTACTCTGGTTAGTGACTCTATATTGGGCTTATCAGGCTTATCAGGGCCTGTATTTTGAAATTCCCGGCCTGACCAACTTCCTTAAAGGACAGGGCTGGCTCTAATTTCTTAAAACTCATTCAGGACAAAAAATCCCTCCGCACCGTTGCAGAGGGATTTTTTGTTTGCCGATTTTGCCCTATAATACAGCCCGACTATTAAAATTCCCATCGTCGGAGCCAATCATTGTGACCAGCATCAAAAGATATTGGAAAATCTTCCCCAAACAAAATGACTTTCTGAACCAATTTAGCGCCCAAAAACGGCTGGCGGCCCAGGTGCTGCACAACCGGGGCCTGACCAGCCTTGCGCTGGTTGAGAATTTTCTGCAATTCAAAAGCAGTGACGACAACCCCTTTCTGCTCAAAGATATGGAGGTCGCCGTTACCCGGCTTGGTCAGGCTCTTGACCGGGATGAGGCCATTGTGGTCTATGGCGACTACGATGTAGACGGCATCACCGCCACTGCGTTGATGGTGCAATATCTGCGCTCGCTGGGGGCGCGGGTAAAGCATTACATCCCCAACCGCTTCGACGAAGGTTACGGCTTGAACAGCGAGGCCGTCAAAACCCTGGCCGAAGCCGGCACCGATTTAATCATCACTGTGGATTGCGGTATCCGCTCGGTGGTAGAGGTGAAATGCGCCGCAGAACTGGGCCTCGATATGATTATCACCGACCACCACGGCCCCGGCGATGAAATCCCCCCGGCCCTGGCCGTTATCAACCCCAAACAAACAGAATGTACCTATCCCTTTAAGCAGTTGGCCGGCGTGGGCCTGGCTTACAAACTGGCGAGGGCTATACACCAAACCATTCAGCCCCCCGCCGAGGCCGCGGCCCCCGACTCATTTCTGGATTTGGTGGCCCTGGGAACCGTGGCCGATCTGGCGCCCCTGGTCGAAGAAAACCGCAGACTGGTCAGGGATGGCTTGCAGCAATTGAATCAAAATCTCAGACCGGGGCTGGCGGCCCTGCTGGCCGAAGCGGGCGCGGACAACAAAACTATCACCGCCGAAACCATCGGCTTTGGCCTGGGACCGCGCCTGAATGCGGCCGGGCGGCTGGAAAGCGCCGAGACCGCCTTTGCCCTGCTGATGGCCGACGACGAAAATGAAGCCCGGCCCCTGGCCCAAAAACTGGATACCCTGAACCGGGAACGCCAGCAAAAAACCCGCGACATCATCAATAAGGCCCGGCAGGAAATGCTGGACGATGCCTCTGAGCCGCTGCTCTATCTGGTCAGCCATCCCGATTTTGAATCCGGGGTGGTGGGCCTGGCCGCCTCTCGACTGGCTGAGGAGTTTTACCGGCCCGTGCTGGTGGCCCAACAAAAAGAGGACGGCACCGCGGTCGGCTCGGCCCGCAGCATTGCCGAGTTCCATATTACCCGGGCGCTGGACCAGTGTGAAGCGCTGCTGGTCAAACATGGCGGCCATTCTGCCGCGGCCGGCTTTACCGTCAATCTTGATGAAGTGCCTCTCTTGCGCGAACAGTTGCAACAGATTGCCGCAGACAGGCTAAACCCGGCTCAGCTATACCCCACCCTGGAGATAGACGCCGAACTTGAGGTCGAAAAACTGCACTTCATCAACGACAATCATCTGGCCGAACTGGAGCGGCTGGAGCCGTTTGGCATGGAAAACCCTCGCCCCCTGTTTATGACCCGCAACCTGACCGTCAAAGAAAAACGGGCGGTGGGCCACGACGGCAGTCACCTGCGGTTAACGCTGAAAAACGATGTCCAAACCTGGCAGGCGATTGGTTTTGGCCTGGGCCATTGGGCCGATAAGTTGAGCATCGGGCAGCCGGTTGATGTGGTTTACAGCCTGGAATACAACGAGTGGAATAACACCCGCACCCTGCAACTGAATATTAAAGATATCCGGGTGGCCCCGGCGATCATCGTCCACGGCGGGGCCTGGCGTATTCCGGAGGAAGAGCACGCGGCGCACAAGGATGGCTGCCGCCGGGCGGCCCAGGCCGGTTTTGAGATTTTGGCCGGCGGCGGCTCGGCGCTGGATGCGGTTGAAGCGGCCGTGACTCTGCTGGAAGATGACCCTACTTTTGACGCCGGAATCGGCTCGCATCTAAATCAGGCCGGGGTGGTGCAGCTCGATGCCGGTATGATGGACGGCGACAGCCTGCAAGTGGGGGCCGTGGCCGCGGTGGAGCGCATTCAAAACCCAATCCAGACCGCTCGCCGCCTGCTGAGCAGCGAACACAATATGCTGGTGGGGCCGGGCGCCGAAGCCTGGGCCGCCGAGGTTGGCCATCCGCTGATTGACCCGGCCCGCTTGATTGTACCGCGGGAGCAGCAACGGTTTGAACATCACCGCCAGGTTGGGCCGCCCAGTCTGAAGACCGCCTTTCAACGGCCCGACGGCACAGTGGGCGCGGTCGCCATTGACCAGTGGGGCAACCTGGCCGCGGCCACCTCTACCGGCGGCACGCTGTTCAAACCGGCGGGGCGGGTCGGCGACAGCCCCCTGCCCGGCTGCGGCTATTTTGCCGATAACCAGAGCGCGGCGGTATCCAGCACCGGGCATGGCGAGGCAATCATCCGGGTGCAGTTGGCCCGTACCGCCGCCGACCTGGCCCGCGCCCAAACCGCCAACGGCCCACCCTGGCCACTGAATCGGATCCCTGCAGAAAACGCTATCGAAGGCCTGGCCCGGCGGGTCAATGGGCGGGGTGGGCTGATTATGATTGACCGGGCCGGACGCATCGGCTTTGCCCACAACACCTACAACCTGGCCCGGGCCTGGATGACCGTCGGCATGGCCGAGCCGGAGGTGGGGATTTAAAAACCAATCTCCGCCAAAACTAATCTCAAAGTATTATTGAATTTGGCCGGGCCATCATGATAAAATCAAACTGTAAGCAAAAGGAAGAGGAGGTTTTTTAACCTAACGCCCAACCAAAAATATTTTTAGCCGGCCTGATGGGGAGACCGGCCGGCCCACTGTAACCTACGGGGGTTTATCATGCGCCAACCACCACGACTCTTGCTCGGCTTGCTGATGATTTTCTGGTTGACCGGCTCGGCCTGTACCCTGGCTTCAAGCCTGAAAACCCGCCTGACGGAAAGGCTCCCCACAGCCACCCCGCGCATTGTGCGCCTGGCCGAATTACCACCCGATGCCGCGGTTGACAGGCCCCTCCCAACCGCGCCGAAACCCACCTCATCAACAGACACGTTTGATGCCCTGGCCGCCTTGCCCGGCAGCAATGTGCCGCCCCCCTCGGCAACGCCCCTGCCCTCACCCACGCCGGTTGCGCCCGTCGTCGAGGCGCAATCTGCGGCCCCAACCTTTCCCCCGGCCGATAACGCCTCTCTCCCGTCAACCGCCGGCCCGCCCTCGCCCACGGCCTTATCAACCGATAGCGCCAATCTCAATAATACAAATCTCAATTGGCCAAAATCAACACCCACCCGGCGTCGGCCCACTGCCACGCCCACGCCGCAAATGATTGCCAATTTGGTAACCGGCTTGCTCAACGCCCTGGCCGAACCGACTGCCACAGCCACAATGGCCCATCTGCCCACCATTACCCCCACCCCGACCCACACTTTTACCCCCACGCCCACCGATACCCCCACCGCCACGCCAACTGCCACCAGCACCGCCACACCCACCGTGACTTCCACCCCGACCAAAACCGCCACGGCGACCAACACCCCGCCTCCCACCAAAACGCCATCGCCCACCAGCACGCCTACCGCCACCCCTATTCCCCCGCCAACAGCTATCCCGTCGCCCACCAACACCCCGGAACCGGATTATGATTTTATGCTGGCTGAATTTTTCAACAGCCCCACCACCAACAGTTTTTTGGTGATGTATGTGGCTATTGTTGACAACAACGAAGTTCCCATCGGCGATATGAAAATTGTCGGCACCCGGCTGGACCACAATTTGACCTACGAAAGTCCGCTGTCAACCTGGTATTTTGAAGGGTACAACGCGCCCGGCGAAGTCATCAAGAGCGGCAACGTTAAATTTGAACCGCCCGGCGGTATCGAATCCACCAAATGGATCGTCCACCTGGAGGATGCCCACGGCCAACGTATGTCACAGGATGTGCCGTTTAACACCAATGCTGCCGACAAACAGTGGTACTTTGTGAAGTTCAGGCGTAAACCCTGACCCATCAAAAAAGCCCCTGGAGAAAATCTTCGGGGGCTTTTTTTGATTTACACAATTTACAAGAGCCGTTCAGTTCGCACCCTTCGACATAGCTCAGGGTGCGTTTTGAGGTTCGATCACGCAACTTCCAATTACTCAGCCGCGCATCGCCATAAACGGTAGTTCGCTGATGGTGGGATGCGCTCCATACAGAGAGGCCAGGTCGCTCAATTTGGCGTGCAGTTGAATAGCCACCGCCACCGGAGCCAGGGCATCAGCCGCGTGCGGCCCAACCGCCAGCCCCCCCACCAGGCGACCTTCGGAATCGCTCGCCAACTCAACAAAGCCATCATGTTCCGGTTGTAGATGGGTTTTCAAGGCTGCGGCAAAAGGAACCCGCACCGTTTGCAGGTCGTCGCCCTGCATAGTGCCGATCTGGGCGGCTTGCGGCTCGGTGTAAATGGCGGCGATAACCGTATCGGGCCGGTAAGCCGGCGGATTGGCCCCGGCCGCGTGCTGACCGGCAATCCAGGCCTGAGCCATGGCCCGATTGGCGACCATCGGCGGGCCGGCGGCATCACCGACGGCATACACGCCGGGAACGGCTGTCTGGCAATATTCATCCACTGCCGGGAAGTTAGCTTCCCCCAGCGACAGGCCGGCGGCTTCCAGATTCAAACGGCTCAAATCGGGCCGGCGGCCAATCGCCACAAACGCCATCTCTGCCGAGATTTGTTCACCGTTGGCCAGAACCACCGTCACCCCGTCATCATCAGCCTCAATCCGGTCGGCAAACTGACCGCGGGCAAGCCGTACCCCGCGCCGGGCCAGCACCTCGGCCAGCAATTCACCGGCTTGCGGAGCAAAGACCGGTAACACGCCGTAAGGGTCAACAACCCAGGTAACATCCACCCCCAGCCGATTAAACAGGTACACAAACTCCGTACCGGTGGCCCCGGCCCCAATCACCGCCACCGATTTGGGCAGCGGGTCCAGCTTGCCGGCAAAGCGGGGAGCCAGTACATTTTTGCCGTTGGGTTTCAGGTTCGGCGGAAAAAGTGGAACCGAGCCGGTGCCAATAATGATGCGGTCAGCCTCCAGGCGGGCGGTTTCCTGACCGTCTCCATTTTTAACAACCACTGTTTTAGCCGCCTCAAAAGCGGCCACGCCGTTGATGATGTTTACTCCCAGCGCCCGTAGTTGCTCGGCCTGGTAATGATTCCAGCTTTCTTTAACGGTCTGAATCCGGGCCACCACCGCGGCCGCATCAGACTGCACCGCGGCTCCATTGGCCAAGGTGGGCGACTCCGCGGTCAGCCCGGCCGTATCTGCCGCGGTCAACCACACTTTGCTGGGCAGCAAACTATGCCAGCCGGCCCGTCCGCCGACCGGCCCTTCGCTGATTAGTGTCACCTGGGCGCCGGCTGCTGCCGCGGCTCGGGCCGCCTCGATGCCGGCCGGGCCACCGCCAATTATTACAATTTTTTGAGACATTCAAAACACTCCTGTCGGTGTGATACGTATATTTTGGGAATATCTTAACCCAAATCGGCCCAAAAAACAACCGGCCAAATCATACGGTCGGCGTATCGCTGAATTTCCGACTCACATCGTTTGCTTTTTTTAGGCAGTCTGTATAATATTTTGTTGATTGGCGCATATTAACCAATCAATATTCTACCCGATGATGATGACAGAGGATTCCCCACTTTCAGTTAAGGTGGACGCGGGTTATCAACTAAACTTGGCTCATGGACAAACCCAATAAATCGATAGGTTTTGCTGAATTTATCGCATTAATGGCAATGATGACGGCCCTGACCGCGCTATCCATTGACGCCATGCTGCCGGCCCTGTCGGAAATTGGCCTGGAGCTGGGTGTAACACGCGCCAACGATAGCCAACTGGTAATTTCTTTGTTGTTCTTGGGAATCGCTGCCGGTCAGATGTTTTACGGGCCGTTGTCCGACAGCATTGGGCGCAAACCGACTATTTATATCGGTTTTGGGTTGTTCGGCATCGGTTGCTTGCTTTCAATGTTGACCACCAGTTTTCAGCTTATGTTAGTGGGGCGGGTATTGCAGGGGTTAGGGGTGGCGGCCCCGCGCGTGGTGGTTTTAGCCCTGGTTCGAGACCGATATGGGGGCCGGACGATGGCCCAGGTTATGTCGTTTGTGATGGCGGTCTTTATTTTGGTGCCGGTTATCGCGCCGAGTTTTGGCCAGGTTGTGCTGCTGGTTGCCCACTGGCGGATGATTTTCGCTATTTATCTGCTGCTGGTGGTGGTGATTGGCATTTGGTTGGCCTGGCGACAGCCGGAAACCCTGCCTCCCGACCGGCGTATTCCATTCTCCCTGGTGCGCATCGGGCGAGCTATTCGCGAGGTTTTCAGCCATCGCCCGGCCTTTGGCTATACGGTGGCAATCGGGCTGGTATCCGGCGCTTTCATTGGTTATCTGAATTCCGCGCAGCAACTGTTTCAGGTACAATACGGACTGGGGCAGCTCTTTTCGCTTTACTTCGCCTTGCTGGCCCTCTCCTTGGGCAGCGCTTCGATGACGAATGCCCGGCTGGTGATGCGGTTCGGGATGCGGGCGTTATCCTTCCGGGCCATGCAAAGTATTGGCGTCCTGTCGGTTATTTTTTTGGCAGTCGCCGCGCTGACGGCCGGACAACCACCCCTGTGGTCTCTGACGCTCTATTTGCTGTTGACATTTTTTGGGGTGGGGCTTTTATTCGGCAATCTCAATGCTCTGGCTATGGAACCGCTGGGGCACATTGCCGGCGTGGGAGCCGCGGTGGTTGGCTCGCTGTCAACATTTATTTCTCTGTTGTTGGGCACTTTTATTGGCCAAAGTTACAATGGCACGGTGTTTCCGTTGGTCGGCGGCTTTGCCCTCCTCAGTATCACGGCAATCGGGGTGACACGCTGGATAGAGGCCGGGGAACTGCTGTCGCAGGCCAGTCCGTAAAAATCGTACAATACAAAACAAATTCCAAAAATAGTGATGCAGCAACAAAATTGCTTATGAATCAAAATGAAGAAACACTGGTCCAGGCCTTACACCGCGGCGACCGCTACGCCTGCAACGACCTGGTAGAACAGTACTCCAGCAAAATTTATCATGTAGCCCTGAAATTAACCGGCCACCCCACCGAAGCGGAAGAAATACTGCAAGAAACCTTTATCAACGCCTGCAAAGGGGCAGAAAAGTTTGAGGGTCGCTCCAGTTTAGGTACCTGGCTGTACCGCATTGCCACCAACAACGGCCTGATGCGGCTGCGAAAAAAGCAGATGCCGACCGTCCCCCTGGAAATGCCGGTGGACCGCGAAGACCAAAGCTCTTTTTGGCCTCGCCAACTGGAAGATTGGGCCTGGGACCCGGAAAAAATCACGCTGACCGACGAACTGCGGCAGGCCATGGATGAAGCCGTCGAAACCTTGCCGGAAAACCTTCGAGCCGTTTTTGTCCTGCGCGACCTGGAAGGCCTATCCACCAAAGAGGCCGCCGAAGTGTTGGGTATTTCGGCCAGCAATGCCAAGGTACGGCTGCACCGGGCCAG
>Ga0180430_10002263_pt1 | contig 17597 bp, 13 predicted proteins | sample SS_ome_9_FD_132999 | JGI IMG/M metagenome (GOLD analysis project Ga0180430, IMG submission 132999) | Hypersaline lake sediment archaeal communities from the Salton Sea, California, USA - SS_1_S_2 metaG | ecosystem: Environmental > Aquatic > Non-marine Saline and Alkaline > Hypersaline >... | reverse complement strand
GGGCAAACACCCGCTGGAAATACCCGACATAGCCCGTCGTGTTGATCATAAACAGGATTCGATTCTCCCGGCACCACTCGATCAATGCCGGCACCCCCGGGTAGGTTGTAAAAGAATCATCCAGGTAGGCATCCATCTGGTCCTGATGGATGGGGGCCGGCAGCAGTTTCGTCATCTTTCGCACCGCCGCGCCCAGGGTTATGTCATTGCCGGTGTAGCGGCGGAAAATGTCATCCAGCGCCGCCGACAGTTCCGGATAGGCAAAGGTGACATAGTCAAAAGGGCCGCACGGGGCCAAGCATTCGTTCCAGTCCGTGGAAAAAACAGCGCGGTAATGCTTCATCGGCCCTTGAAAACAGGCTTGCGTTTCTGTTGAAAAGCGGCCTGCGCCTCCTTCAGATCCGCGCTGACCATGGTTTTTTCGACCAGCGTGCGGGCGGTTTCCAGATCGGCCGCCGGCAGGCCGGCGCTTTTGGCCAGCAGGTTGATGATGCGTTTGGTGCCTTTCAGCGCCAGCGGTGCGTTGGCGACGATTTCATCGGCGATGTTTCTGGTAAAGGCTTTCAGATCGGCTCTGTCGACCAGATAGTCCACCAGCCCCATTTCCTTAAGCGCAGCGCCCTTGTAGCGGCGGGCCGTAAAAAACATTTCCCGGGTTTTGGCAAAGCCGATGATCTGGATAAAGCGCTGCAGGCCGTCCGGGAAGTAAGCCATGCCGAGCTTTGCCGGCACCATGCCCATCTGGATGTCATCAGCGCCGATGCGCAGGTCACAGGCGACGGCCAGATCGCATCCCCCGCCGAAAGCATATCCGTTCAACATGGCGATGACCGGGTAGGGGTAGTGGACGATGCCGGCGACGGCTTGTTCGAAAGGGCTTTGCTGCGACAAAAGCCGCGTCAGATCTTCGGATGGACGGGTCGGGATAGACGCGATGTCGTATCCGGCTGAAAAGGCCCGGTCCCCGGCGCCACGGATGACCACACAGCGAAAGCGATCCTCCCGGGCGGCGGCCGCCAGGGTTCGATGCAGGCACATCAACATGTCCGGTGTCAGGGAATTTCGTTTTTCAGGCCGATTCAACTGCAACCAGAGAACGCGGCCGTCCGCTTCAACAATCAGTGGGTCGTTGGGTTTTATCGTCATATGCATAACCGATATTAATACATCCTCTTTTTCATCTCAACATCAATTTCAGCAGGTGGGGGGCAGGCCGCGGTGTTGCTTTATCCTTGAAAATATTCAGGGACGCGATACAATCTGCTAATATGTCTTTGTGGGCCTTGTTATTTACAGGAACGCATGAAAATTTAAGGACAAGCGGCATAAGGAGGCAAGATGAAAGAAGTCGTCATCGCCGGATATCTGCGGACAGCCCAGACACGCTCGCGCCCCGCCGATCCCGGCCGGGACTGGTTCGGCGGCATGCGGGCCGACGATCTGCTGGCGAAGCTGCTGCGCGCTCTGGTGGACAACTCCGGCATCGATGGTGGGGAAATTGATGACTTCATTGTCGGTTGCGCGACCGGGGTGACCGAACAGTGGACTTACGGCGGCCGCAATCCCATTTTTCTGGCCAACCTGCCCGAAACCATACCGGCCAAATTCATCGATCAGCAGTGCGGTTCGGCCATGGCCGGTCTGCACGTCGGGTTTATGGAAATCGCCATGGACTTCGCCGACATCGTTCTGGTCGGCGGTATGGAGCACATGACCCGGGTGCCCATGGGCGGGGCGCTGATGGAAAAGGGGGCCATCGTACTGAACGACGCCCTTTTCAGTGATCCGTCCTATCAGCACTGGGATATGGCCACCACCATGAACATGGGGCTCACGGCCGAGAAACTGTTTTCCCGGTCCGACTGCAGCCGTGAAGAAATGGACCGCTGGGCCCTTCGCTCCCATCAATTGGCAACGGCCGCCCGCCGGGCTGGCTTTTTTGAGGATGAAATCCTGCCCATCGATGCCGAGCAGGCCGACGGCACCGTCATGCGGGTGGACCGCGATCAGTCGGTGCGGGAAAACACCACCCTGGAAGGTCTTTCCCAGCTCAAACCGGTGTTCAAAAAAGACGGCGTCATTACCGCCGGCGTTTCTTCGCCGCTCAATGCCGGCGCCACGGCCATGCTGCTGATGTCCGGAGAAACGGCGCGCAAAAAAGGCATCACGCCGCTGGCCGTCATCCGGTCCATCGGTTTTGCGGGCGTCGATCCCACCATTATGGGCCAGGGACCGGTGCCGGCCACCGAAAAGGCCCTGAAGGCGGCCGGTCTTGAAGCCGCCGACATCGATTACTGGGAAATAAACGAAGCGTTCTGCGTTGTCGCCCTGAACTGCATCAAGGCCTTCGGCATCGACCCGGACAAGGTCAACATCATGGGCGGCGGCACGGCGATCGGGCACCCGCTGGGGGCCACCGGCCTGCGCCTTGCCGGAACCTTGGGCCGCATTCTGGCTCAAAAGAACGCCCGTCTGGGCTGCGCCAATGCTTGTGTGGGCGGCGGTCAGGGCGTGGCGGTCATCATCGAAAATCCACGTTCCGCCTGACAGGAGGAAAAAATGAAACGCTTCGCCATCTGCCTTGCCATGCTGCTGGTATGGGCCGCCGCCAATGCGGCCGCGGCCGAAGAAGCCCAAAAATCCAAGTGGTACATCGGCTTTGGCGTCGGCAGCGGTCAGCTCAGAGTCGAAGGCGAATCCATGACCGACTATCTGGACGGCTTCGAAGACCTGGATGCCGACAGCCCGGTCACCCTTCATTTCGGCGTCGGCGGCATCGTCAATCCCAGGCTGCACCTGGGTTTTGACATGTCCACCATCTATCAGTACGCCGAAGAAGACGATGACGACGATGCCAATGTTGACCTGCAGGTCAACAACTACATGTTCGCCGCCCATTTTTATCCTGTAAAGAAGGGTTTTTTCATCAAAGCCGGCACAGGCTTCAGCCTGCTGACCGTGGACGTCGATGACGGACCCGAAGGCGACGACCGGGAAACCTACGACGGGCTCGGTTATCTTCTGGGCAGCGGGTATGACTTCTGGCTGGGGAAAAGCTTCAATCTCGGGATTCACGCTGAATTTTCACAGCAGTATTACAATGACAGTGAAGCACCGGATGAGACCCATTTTTTCAGCGTCTATGTTTCCTTTTACTGGTTTTAGAGCGCTTGCCCGGTCGGCGGTCCGAACCCGGCGCAATTGTCATGAGCAGCCCCCGCATCCATCGTTTCGACACCTTCGAACAGCAGACCGCGTTCTGCGCCCGTGCGACCGGCGTGGTGCTGCCGCGCATGACCTTCGGTAAGAAAGCGTTTTTTCAGGACCTGGGCGCCTGGTCGCGGTCCAGCCGCGGCGGCGGAGACCGGCCTGAAACAGCCTGCATCATGCCCGACCCGATTCAGGGGCTCAGTTTTCCCCGGGCCCTGGATGTGCTGCACTCCAGCCTTTCCCTGTCGTCGTCGGCCGTGCGTGAAAGGGATCTTTACGGCTTGATGGGTCGTTTCGGCCTGGACCCGGAAAAAGCCACCCAGCCCATTGTAACGCTTTCCGGCGGGGAGGTGCTGCTGCTCAACTTTGCCAAAGCGGAAGCCATGCGCCCGGTTGTCAGCAAGCTGGTGGCCTGCAGTCCGATCCACTGGCTCAACCGGCGCCGCTACCGCTACTGGAATCAGCTGACCGAGGGCTACGGGCAAAACGGCCACGCGACAGAGGTCGCCCTGCTCGAGGGAGAACCCTACCCGGGTGATCCGGTGACAGTCGACGAGCGCTCGCCGGTGCGCCTGCCCCCGATGGAGTGGCTGCTGGAACTGATGCCGCTGACGGTTGTGTTCGACGAGATCCCCTTTCCTTTTCACCACCCGGCATCGCGACTCGTATACCAGCTGGACAAGGGCACATCGCTCCACCTTGCTTCACCGACGCTCATGACCGGCGACAACGGCGTCGGCAAGAGCATCTTCGCCAAAATCGCCGCCGGCGTCATCAAGGCCGCCAGCGGCCGCCTGGCGATCGCTTCGTCCAGCGGCGCCGGCGCCTGCCGGCTGCTGTTTCAGGATGCCATTGACCAGATTTTCGGCCAATCCATAGACGGACATCGACGCTGGACTTTTTTGTTCGACCGGCAACTGGCCGCCCGCGCCGAGGAAATGCTGGCTGCTGTTGAAAACGATGTCCGGGCGGCTTTAAACACGGATTCGGACCTGTTGCATGCGCTTTTGCCGAAGCAGCGGCGCTGCACCCTGCTGCAGGCCAAACTAAGCCTCACGGCCGAGCGCCTGGCGGATGCACCCGCCCTGCTCATTCTCGATGAACCCGCCTGGGGGTTGTCCAAACAAGCCGCCCAGGCGTTTGTGGAAGCGGTCTGCCGGCGGGCCGCCGCTCAGGGCACGGCGGTCATGATTATTTCTCACCAGCAGGAGTGGTGGCGGCGTCTGGCCCGTTCGCGGTGCCATTTGTTGAAAACGGCGCCCCATACCATTACCATCAGGGAGGTCTCGACGGATGCCGTTTGTTAATCTGCCGCGCATCCGGCCTTTGTGGCTCCGGCTTTTGTTTCTGCTGGCCCTGGGGCTGCCGGGGTTTACCGGCTGGCCCACCGGCCGGCTGACAATGCAACTGGCGGGGTGCACGGCCTTTACGCCCGAACTGGCCCATATGATCGTGTGGACCGGCTACGCCTGCCTGGTGTGGCTTGTGGTGTTAGCGCGCGTCGGCGGCAACCGATTTCTCGGCTACATGGGCGCGGCGTTTATTTTCGGTTTGACCGTGGCCGTCCTGGGCGCTTTGATGCGTAGAATTTTTCCGATACTGGCCGGCGGCATGCTAGCGGAGGCGGTCAGTTTCAAGCTGCTGCGCATTCTGCTGAACATATTGATATTTCTGCCCTACTCCATTTTTTTCATCAACAGTTTTTCCGCGAAGAATCTGGTGGACCGGGTAGCCCGAATGCGCGGCCGCTACCGAACGCTGGGGCTGCATCTGGCGCTGGCCTTCCGGGTGCTGCAACACACCGGTGAAGTGATTTTTAATCTGTTCGACATCTGGAAGGAAACCCACCCGGACCTCATTCTGCCGCGCCACCGGAAAACGTGGAAGGCCGGCCGACGGCTGCCGGCGCAGGTGATCCGCTGGATATGGCAGGCCATCCATGCATGGATATTTGCTTGCATCGTTCACACGTTTGAGCCTATACCGTCCATGGTGGACGATATTGAAAAAATCGATCGAGCACAGACGCGAGGTGTCTCATGAAAAACGAACGGAACTGGACCTTTGCGACAACCGCTATCGTTGCCGGGTTGACGGCCCTGTCGGCGGTTGCCACCATGCTTATCCGAATTCCCATTCCGGCGACCACCGGTTATTTCAACATCGGCGACGTCTTTGTTGTCCTGGCCGGTCTCTGGCTCGGCCCGCTGGCCGGGGCCCTGGTGGGCGGCATCGGCCCGACGCTGGCCGATGCCATCGGCTTTCCGGTTTTCATACCGGCCACCATGGTCACCAAGGGTGTGGAAGGTTTTCTGGTGGGCCTGATCGCCTCCCGCGCCGACGAAAACGCCCTGGGCCTGAGAACGGCGGCGGCCTTTATCGGCGGTTTGACGGTGGTGGTCGGCTATTTCGTGTTTGAAGCCTATATCTATCCGGCCCTGGGGCGGTTTATGCCGGCCTTTGCCATCACCGATATCGGTGCCGCCATCATCGAAATCTTACCCAACAGCGTTCAGGGCGTCATCGGTGCCCTGGGCGGCCTGGCGTTGTGGAAAGCGCTGTCCGGCTACGATCCGGGGAAAAGGAGAGCCGGCCGATGATCCGGCGGACAATGCAATAAACGGTAAAGTTTTCGACGTTGCCTGTCGATTGAATTACTTCCAACTGTTTCAAACCGGAACCCTAAAAATGCGGTCCTGTCATCCGGGCCGTCGTAAGGAGTTGGCAATGCATTTTTTCAAATCAACATCCCGCAGGTTAAAACCCTTTCTGCCGCTGGTGATTGTTCTGGGCCTGCTCATGGCCCTGCCGCCGGCAAATGTCACCGCGCAGGCTGCTGATTTTAAAATTGACGGTGCGCTGCAGGACCGCGTGGACCTGCAGGACAGCGGCGCTTTTGAAGAACGCGTATCCCGCGGCGCCGGCCGGCCGCTTAAACAGGGCATGTCCGGGGCAACCTTCAGGTCCCTGGCAGGCGACGGCGACCGCGCTGCGGCGATCGGCCGTGCACTGGAGCAGCACGGCGCTGCGGCCTCTGTCGAAGAAAGCCTCGTCAGCGATGACCAGCGCCGTAATCTGCGGCAACTGAGCGCCGGCAGCGAGGATGCAAAGGCTTTGCAGGTGGTGTTTAATGCAAATAACGGCACGCCGGCCTTTGTCAAACTCAAATCCTTTGAACGGGGCAGCCGGCGCAGCGCCCGTGCGCTCCAATCGGGCGAAAATCCGGCGGCAGCCTTCATCCGCGCCAACCGCAAACTGCTGAAGTTGAACAACCCCGCGCAGGAATTAAAGCTGGCGCGCTCCTGGGGCGACGATCTGGGAGCGGTGCACTTCAAATATCAGCAGATGGCCGCCGGGCTGCCCGTATTCGGTAAACAGCTGCTGGTTCACGTGGACGGCAGCGATGCGGTCTATCTTGTCAACGGCCGCTATGAGCCTTCGCCGGAAGACTTTGAGGCCGTTTTCGACATCACCGCCGCTCAGGCTGTTTCGGCCGCGCTTGCGCATCTGGGTCTTCAAGGGCGGGACACTGCGGCGGACGGCGTGGAGCCGGTTGTTTTTACGATGCCGTCCGGCGAAATGGTGTTGACCTATAAAGTCCGCCTTTCCCTGAGCCTGTCGGAATGCTGGATCTATTTCATCGACGCCCGAAGCGGCGCCGTCGTTCACCGCATGACCGACATCCGCAGTGCTGTGATCACCGCTTCCGGGACGGATCTAAACGGCGCCGGCCGTTCATTCAATGCCTGGCAGCAGGGCGGCGGCTACTATCTCATCGATCCGAGCATGCCCTCCAGCACGATTCCCGGCGACCCGATTTCCGAGCTGAAAAGCCCGGGCAACACCTACATCCTGACCGCCAGAAACGGCGACGGTGAAAACCTGTATCACATTACCAACAGTGCCGCGGACAGCGGGTGGGACACCGCCGGCGTCAGCGCCATGGTCAACATCAAAACGACCTACGACTATTACAAAAACACCTTCGGCCGCAGGGGCATCGACGATGCCGACAAGAACTACATGGCCGTGGTTCATCTGGAAAACAACTACAACAACGCTTTCTGGAACGGGACCTTTGTCGTCTTCGGCGACGGCGACAACCGGACTTTTTCCAACCTGGCGGCCGCCCTGGACATCACCGCCCACGAAATTCAGCACGGCGTGACGCAGTTTTCCGCCGATCTGAAATACGAAAACCAGAGCGGTGCATTGAACGAGGCCTATTCCGACGTGTTCGCCTGCATGGTCGACGAAGACTGGCTGGTGGGCGAGGACTGCACCGTCGCCAGCCCGGGGTACCTGCGCAATCTGGCGGATCCCAGCAAGGGGTTGAGCGCCCTGCCGGCTACCATGAGCGACTACCGCAATCTGCCCAACACCGAAGAGGGCGACTGGGGCGGGGTGCACATCAACATGAGCATCCCCAGCCGGGCCGGCTATCTGATGGCCGAAGGGCTGGACGACGCCGGTCTGGGCCAGAGCATCGGACGCGCCAAAACCGCTCAGATCTGGTACCGCGCCCTGACCACCTACCTGTCGGCCTATTCCCAGTTTGCCGACGGCCGGCGGTCCATGATTCAGGCCGCGGAAGATCTTTACGGCAGTGGCTCGGCTGAAGTGGCGGCGGTGCAGGCGGCCTGGGATGCCGTGGAAGTCTACGGCGCGGACGGCGGCGCCGACGAAAAACCGGAGCCCACCCCCGGGGATGTGGTCAGCGGCGACGACGTCATGATCTACCTCTATCCGACGGATGGATCGCACGACAGTCCCTACGATTCGAGTGAGCACTACGGCCTTTACGTGCTGCTGGATGCTGAAAACGGCTATGCCGAGGGAAGAGATCTCAGCCTCCTGGATCAAGGCGTCAGCGACAATGACCGGCCCAACTACACCAAGGTGGCCGCCTACACCAATGCGCAGGGCAACACCCTTGTTTTTTACGCCACCGAGGACTACGATCTGCACGACGTGGTGCTGTATGCGGACGGCACGGTCAGCGTCAGCGAAGAGGTTTTGAGCACCAAGGACATCTACAGCATCGCCCTGTCGCCGGACGGCCGCTACTTTGCCTACACCACGCCTGAACCGGATGACAACAACATCTACGTTCTGGATCTGGACGATGACCGGGTGGGCGTCATCACGCTGGTGCCTCCCAACGACGCCCAGGGCAGCAGCGATCCGTTCAACACCATTTTGTACGCGGACTCCCTTTCCTTTGACTACACCAGCAAGGTGCTGGTTTTCGACGCCTTGAACTGCATTTCAACGCCGGAAAGTTCCTGTGCCGACGACGGCGGCTACAAATACTGGTCCATGGGGTTTGTGTATCTGGAAAGCGATCCCGACGACGCCGACCGGGTCAAGGGCACCCTTGCCTTCCCCTTTCCCAACCAGAATCCGGACTATGACATCGGCTATCCGGCGTTTGCCGCCAACAACAACTTTGTGGTCGCCATTGATTTCATCGACTACAGCGCCGACACTGCGGTTTATTCCATGGTATGGACCCTGAACGGCCGCGACGGTGAGAGCCGTCAGGTCGCCTCGCCCAATTTGGGCGCCGACACGAGCGGGGTGTGGGGGGTTCCCACTTTCTGGGGCGGGGACGATGCCGTCACCATTCAGCGGCTGAATGCCGGCAGCGGGTCGGTCTACCGGGTGCCCGTCGACAGCGGCTGGGCCGGTCCGGCGGACAGCCGCTTCAGCGGCGGCCAGAGCGCCATCACCTCCCTGAACGACTACGATGCGGCCATGCCGCTGATGCACCGCCGTGCCGCCCGGACGGTTTCCGGCAAAATAACCCTCAGCACGCAGAACCTCAAGTTCAGCGATGTCGCTGTGGCGTCGCAGTCCACGAAGCAGCTGACGCTGTCCAACAACAGCGGCAAGGACATCCGCATCGAAAACATCGCTATTTCCGGCTCCTCGACCTTCACCCACAACGGCACCAATGCACTTTTGCCTCGCAATGAAAGCATGGTCATCACCGTTGCCTATACCCCGGCGAACGACGGTTCGCACGCGGCGACGCTGACCATTACCAGCGACGCCGACACACCGACCAGCCAGGTGTCCCTCACGGGGACCACGGGTTCCGACACGTCGGACGACGGCGGCACCAGCGGCGGCGGCGGTGGCGGCGGCGGCGGTTGCATGATCAGCCTGCTCGGCGCTGATGGGCAGATGCTCTCGGGCGGGGTTGCCGCAGTGCTGCTGCTGGTCGCTGCGTTGTTGATCACCGCCGTGATAAGCATACGGCGCCGAAGCTGAAACGCCGAAACAAAAAAAACCGGCCGTTTCCGGAATCCACCGGAAACGGCCGGGCGTTGTTTTGGAACGCGTTGCCGGTATTAAGTTTTTGGTTTGAGAACGCTTTTTTTCTGCGCAGCGTAAGGTGAAATTTCAGGAAGGGTTCAGCCGCAGCGTGTGCACGATCCGACCCTCAACGGCATCCACCATCCACAGCCGCCGCTCCATGATGCCGCGCAGCAGCGTGACGCCGTAGACCAGGTGCGCCTTTTCAGAGGAAGCAACGAATACGTAGAGGGTGTTTTCGGCGACCGTCCAGTCGCCGCTGTCGGCTGCGGCGCTTAAAGCCGCTTCAACCGCCTGGCCGGCGCTGATGCCGGGACGGATGTTCACGTGGGTCAGACCGGGTGCATAGTCGCCCTGAAAAAGGTAGATGCAACCTTCCGGTTTGAAGTGCAGGCGTATGGTTTTGCCCCACACCGGCACATCCTTAACGACCTGCTGCAGCTGCACATGGGTGGTGTCGAGTGCATCCGACCATACATTGTCAAGGCGCAGTTCGCGGCGCGGATCTTCCAGCCGGAACCATTTTTTGTAGTGTTCAAGGAACAGATACGCCATCTCACCGTATGCGCCGCCTGACAACGCCTTCTGATAGGCGGCGCTGGACAGCAACTCGGCTGCCAGGTTCCCGCCTTTGACGATTTTGGGGGTTTCATGGCCGTTGTAGCGGATTTCTTCGCTCGGCGGCCTGATCTCGTTTTCACCGGCGTTTGTTTGCATGGCATTTGCCTGTTCTGCCCGGGATTCACCGGCGGCGGTGTGCGCCGCCGGTGAATGGCAGGCGTTGATGAAAAAAAAGAATGCGCCGCCGAGCAACAGGACGGCGGCGGTACGATTTCCCGGCTTGGGCCGCTTGTTTGCGAATCGCTGCATGTCGGTTTTCCTGTTTTGATATTTCATTTCAAGGATCCGTTGAAGCTTCCGGGGCGGGGTTCGGTCGAACGACCGCTTCCATCCGCTTCGGAAGGGTCCGGACGTGCAGGTCCATCTGCGGAAAGGCGATTTCAATTTTCCGCTCGCGGAAGCGCCGATCGATTTCAAAGCGGATCTGACTTGCCACGCTCCAGTAGTCGTCCACGTCAACCCAGATGCGCAGGCGGAAAAGCAGGGCACTGGCGGCGTGGTCGATAAAAAGGACGTCCGGCCGGGGATATTTCAGCACCCCGGGTGTCTCCGAAGCGATTTCCAGCAGGGTTTTCTGCACCAGTTCCACGTCCGACCCGTAGGCGACCCCCACTTCTAAATTGCGCCGCATCCGTTTGTCCTTGAAACTCCAGTTGGTCACCTGCTGGCTGATAAACTCCGAGTTGGGGATGATCACTGAAGCATTGTCAAAGGTTTGAACAACAGTGGAGCGCACGTTGATTTTTTTGACTTCGGCCCACAGCCCGCCCACTTCCACATAGTCTCCGACCTGGATGGGTCTTTCGAACAGCAGGATCAGGCCGCTGATAAAATTGTTGAAGATGTTCTGCAGCCCGAATCCGATTCCGATGCTCAGCGCCCCGAAAATAACCGCCAGCGAGGTGGTGTTCACCCCCAGAAGACCCAGGGCCAGTATCAGCCCCAGAGCCCATCCGAGATAATTGGCGATTGTAAGGATCGAATCTTTGAGCCCGCGCTCGATCGGCCGCCTGTCCAGCACTTTTTCTTTCAGCAAAGCCCGGCCGACGCGTAAAAACAGATGGGTGATGAAAAGGATTAAAACCGCCAGGGCCATGCCCTTGATGCTGAAATTCAGGGTGCCGACGGTAAAGGTGAGGTTGAAAAACCGTTCGATCCAGGGCCAGATAACGCCGGATGGATCCCAGATCCACACAAATGCCGCCGACAGGGTGAGCAGCCAGATCACTCTGCCAAGCTTGATCACCGACCAGCGCCAGTGGCCGCTGCTGGTGTCCGGTCTTTGCCGGTCCGCTGCAGCCAGCTGCGCCAGAAAGCCGCGGTGGAATTCCTGCAGTGTTTTATAGCTCAACCATCCCCAGAACAACAGAATCATGGATTCGGCCCATCCCCAAAACCATTGCGTCGAAAGCGCACTGTAGCCGATAAGGTTCAGCACCAGTGATCCGCCCAACACCAGGTAGGCCGCTCCCCGGATCAGCGCCATCCTGCCCGTATTGGGCACAGGCAGACCTTCCCGCAGCTGCCCGGTCAGAACCGGTTTCATCCGGCGCCAGAAAACCAGGGCCAGGCCCAGCAAAACCGCCATCACAATGTTTCTTGCCGTCCACGCCAGCAGGCTGTCCATGCCCGACACCAGAGACAGAACCATCAGGGTGATGATGGCGATGCGGAAAAAACGCAAAAAACGCTGCAGGTGCAGAGACACGAAACGGTGCAAGGCGGTCTGCGGACTTTTAAATCCGTGTCGGACGAAATCCATCCCCCAGCGCGCTATCAGCAGCGCCAGAAAAACACGGAACAAAAAGCGGCCCAGGGCAATGTCAAAAAGAGAAAAATGGACGGAACCGTGGATCCAGAAGAGCAGTGCTAATCCGATATACAGCAGGGACTGCCGCAGCAGCAGGAGGCACAGACGGCGGTAGTGACTGTAGGATCCCTCACATCTGTCCTCGATTTTCTTGAGATAACGCCGGAGACGGCGCCGCGGCGCAATGATCGCCGCCAGCGCAGTCAGAAAAAGCATCCAGGGGATCAATCCGGCCGTCTGGATCCGGTCCCAAAGCGTGTTCCAGTTGTCTAACTGAAAAGCCGTCAGAATACGATTCTTCAGCGATCGCAGATCATCCAGCAGGGCGCCCGTGATCAGACCGCGGTACGGATCCATGCGTTGGGTGATCGCGTTTTTCAGGTTTCCGACCGGAACCCGGTCCATCTGCTCCAGCGAGACCCCGGCCTCGGCGGCGATATCGCCCGCTTCTTGCGCCCGGCCTGCCGGCAGCAGACAAAGGAGCAGAAGCAGCCCGAGCAGCAGCCGTGAAGTTCGCCGCGCATGCATGTCAAACAGAAAACGCATTGGACAATAAAATTTTTCCAGATAAAACGAATGGGAAACAATCCAGCTGCAAATATTCCGACAGTCTTTGGATACATGAAACACGTTAGCGAATCAACTGTTCAATTCAGCGATTCCGCTCCGCTGATTTCAAATCCCCTGCCAGCTTTGCAGTGCGTTCGCCGTACGAATAATTTGTATGGATAAATTAAGCACACAATGTTAAAAGCCGGAGGTGGAATTGGAGCTAAATCAATCCCCGGGAGAAAAACGGACATTGACAAAAACGGATTCCGACAACGAACGCATTGACAGCATCATTTCTGAAGCGCGAAAAAATCGCCTTCAACGCGAGTTGGGCTACCGGGAGCAGGCGCTCAAGCTGTATCCGCATATTTGCGCTCGCTGCGGGCGTGAATTCAGTGGGAAACGGCTGCGCGAGCTAACCGTTCATCACAAGGATCACAACCACGACAACAATCCTAGTGACGGCAGCAACTGGGAACTTTTGTGCCTCTACTGCCATGACAACGAGCACGCGCGTCTTGAGGTTGCCGAATGTTATGATCATTCGGATGCCGCTCAAACGCCGGAATCTTCAACATCCGGATTCAAGCCTTTCGCCGACCTCGAAGTACTGCTCAAAAAAAAGGCCAAATAGAAGATAAATTTGGCACATTCGCACGGATTCTCCATTCTTCAGGCCCAAGAACCCTTACCGCAGGCAAACGCGGCGATATGATATTGATTTGCGTTGATCAAATTTTGAAGTGGTAAATTGTTTGTTATCGACTTTCATTTTTTAACGATCTGATGATATTTTAAATGATGATTGGGGATAAATCAATGTATAGGGAAATTGTGTTGACATATGAAAACAGACTGGAAAATAAAGATATAACGGCAATTAACCAATTTAATGGCTATTTTAACGAAAATGAAATCAAATTAGAACATGATGGCAATAGAGTTGTTATCCTACTAAAAGAAATTGATTATGATAAATTTAAAAAAATTTCAACCCGTTGTTCAAATTATATCGACAAACCAATTTTCAAAGAAATATTCAATTCGGTAGATGCCATAAAAAGCTATGGAATTAAAGGAAATAAAAGAAACTATGTGGATTACAACAAAGAACGAAAAGTGAAAGGCAGAAAACAAAAGGAAGCAAACAGAAGTCAATTTTATTATGCGTTAGGCAATAATTTTAGTGAAAAAAATAATAAGATACCAAAAGAACACGAAAACCAAATTATTGCAGGTGACAGTGAAAACCTCATTAAAATGATTCCTGATAATTGTGTTGATTTGATTTTTACCTCACCGCCTTATAATTTCGGCCTGGATTATGTTAAAAATCAAGATGCGCATTATTGGGAAGATTATTTTGAAAAACTATTCAGGGTATTTAAAGAATGTATTCGGGTATTAAAATACGGTGGAAGAATTTTGGTCAATATACAGCCCTTATTTTCAGATTACATCCCAAGTCACCAGATTATCAGCAATTTTTTTATTAAGGAGCATCTTATTTGGAAAGGTGAAATACTTTGGGAAAAGAATAATTACAACTGCAAGTACACGGCTTGGGGCAGCTGGAAAAGCCCCAGCAATCCATATTTGAAATATACGTGGGAATTTATAGAGATATTTTGCAAGGGCACATTAAAGCATCAAGGAGATAGAGAACGTATTGATATTAGCGCAGATGAATTTAAAAAATGGGTGGTTGCGAAATGGTCTATTGCACCTGAAAGGAACATGAAACAATATGACCACCCCGCCATGTTTCCGGAAGAATTGGTTGAGCGTGTTCTGAAACTGTTCAGCTTTCAGGATGACCTCATTTTAGATCCGTTTAACGGTGTTGGCACAACAACTGTTGTCGCTAAAAGATTGAAAAGAAGATATCTTGGAATCGACATATCTGATGAATATTGCGAGAAAGCTAATAAAAGAATAAAAAATTTACATAATGAGCTTTGATGCATATACACGTTGAGAAAAAAGGAATGGACTGCATGCAGTTCGAATTTTCCACGGCTGCCCGGATTGTTTTATGCGGACGGCCGGGATGCGATGGCGCGTGAAGCCATGCGCCTGGCCAGCCTTTGCGGCGGGATGGTGCTGGCCAATGCCAAACTCGGCGCCGTACACGGCATCGCCGGACCATTGGGGGCATGTTCAAGGCGGCCCACGGCGCGGTGTGCGGACGGCTGCTGCCCTTTGTGATGGAAATGATTATTGCGGCGCTGGAAGCAATATTGCGCCGCGCTTTGTAGAAAAAGCAAGAAGAGAGACCCCGCCTTTCACGAGAACGGGTCTGCCGACAGGTCCGGGAGCATGCTGCCATATTCCAGCAGATTGCGGTGCAGCTCAAAACACTTCGCCAGGTTGTGGGGAATGTGGCCCTGCCGCGCATCTTTCAAATATTGGTTGAGATAGTCCCTGTAGGCGGGATGGGCGCACTGATCGATGATTCTGCGGGCACGCTGGACCGGTCCGAGGCCGCGCAGGTCCGCCAGCCCCTGTTCGGTGGCAATGATTTGCACGGAATGCTCGTTGCTGTCGATGTGCGGGCAGAAGGGGACGATGGCGGATATTTTGCCGCCTTTGGCGATCGAAGGCGTCATGAGAATCGACAGATAGCTGTTGCGCGTGAACTCGCCGCTGCCGCCGATGCCGTTGACCACATCGATGCCGTAGAGATGCGATGAGTTGGCGTTGCCGTAGATGTCGGCCTCGATAATGGTATTCAAGGCAATGACGCCCAGGCGCCGGATGATGCCGGGGTGGTTGGAGATTTCCTGGGGGCGCAGCACGATGCGGGGGATGAAGAAATCGATGTCGTCGATGATGTGCTTTAGTTTGGCGGAAGAAATCGTCAAACTGCAGGCGCTGGCGCCCAACAGTTTGCCGGAGACCATGAGATCCACCATGGCATCCTGAAACACCTCTGAATACATGTAAAAGTTCGGAATGTCAGGATGTGAGCCCAGGGCGGCCATGACGCTGTTGGCCACGTTGCCGACACCCGCCTGAAGCGGCAGGAAGGTGTCCGGAATGCGGCCGGACCGCATTTCGGAAAGCAGGAAATCCGTGACATGGCCGGCGATTTTTCGACCGATGTCATCGGGCGGCGGAAACGTGTGGGTCTCATCGGGTTCGTTGCTTTCAACAACGGCCGCGACTTTTTTAGGGTCTACCACGGCGTAGGCGAAGCCGATCCGCGTCAGCGGTTCAAAAATGGGAATGGGGCTTCGGTGCGGCGGACGCGGCATGACCGTAATATCCGCCATTTCCCGCAGGCGCTGCGAGTGATGCCGGTTGATTTCTATGATCACCTTGTCGGCGAATCGAAGGTACGTGGGTGAAGCGCCGATGGAAGTGCTTAAGAAAACCCGGCCGTCGGATGTCACTTCTACGGCCTCGATCACCGCGATATTGATCCTCCCGAAAAATCCGAAATCCACCATCTGGGGAACATGCGACAGATGCATGTCGATATATTCGGTTTTACCGTTGTTGATCAGTTGGCGTACGGCTTTTTCCCCCTGGTAAGGCGCGCGCCAGGCAATGGAATCCGCCGCCGCGAGTTCATGGTCGATGTGATGGTTGGTGGACGCGCCGGTCAAAATGCGCAATTGAAAAGGCCGGTTTTGGGCGTGTTCCCGACGCGCCCGCGCGGCCAGGGCTTTGGGCACGGCTTTGGCCGCACCGGCGGGTGTAAAGCCGCTGAAGGCGACGGTGTCGCCGTTGTTTATCAAAGCAACCGCTTCTTCGGCGGATAAAACCGGAAAGGTCTGATACATGTTCATCGCTTGACACCTCCTCGTCAAAACCATCACGGCCGGGTGGACGGCTTGTTTTTCATGCTTCGTTGTGCGATACAGAGCAGAACATTCATTAAACGTGGTAAAGCAATAGATATGCCAATCGGCTTTCTATTTTTATCGTGAATAACTTTTTGTTATAATGAGGTAATTTAAACAAGGCGGTCAATGCTGCATAAATCGTATTCTGCCCGGCAAGTGTCTAATAAATTTACATGTCGTCAACATCCGCACCTTGACCGACCGATGGATCCCGCAGCCGTCCCTTCATCAGCGGCTTTTAAAATTATCAGCGCATTCAAAAAAATTCGCATCGTATTTGTCAAGCTGACTTAAGCGGCTGGAATTAAGATATCATTCCGATCGTTTAAAAAGACGGCGGCGAATCCATGATCACGGATCTTCTGAGAGAAACTTGCGAGATCCGGAATGTACGGATTACCGATGATTGCATGATGCTGAACCATTACCACATTCGGATTCAGATACCGGAAAATTGGCCAATAAAACAGAAAAAATCCAAGATGCAAAAAAGAATCAAGAATGGACTTGACCGCTTTAGATTCCTTTACAACAATTTTTTGCGAAAGGTGATGACGTGAAACTTCCCGTATATCTGGACTACAACGGTACCACGCCTCACGCCCCTGAGGTGATTGAGGCAATACGTCCCTTTCTGGAGACCGCCTTCGGTAACCCCTCAAGCGGTCACTGGTACGGCATCGAGCCCAAAAAGGGTATTATGGCGGCCCGCAGGCAGGTGGCCGGGCTGATCGGCTGTTCGACGGCCGAGGTGCTTTTCACCAGCGGCGGCACCGAGTCCAATAACCATGCGCTCAAAAGTATTGCCGGCGCACGCTATGCGGGCGGCACCCACATTATTACTTCGAGCATAGAGCACCCGGCGGTTATAGAAGTGTGTCGATTCATGGGGGGCCATGGTTTTACGGTGACCGTTCTTCCGGTGGATCAAGAAGGACTGGTCAACATTTCCGATGTGGCCGCTGCGATCCGGCCCGACACCATTATGATTTCCATCATGCATGCCAACAACGAAGTGGGCACCATTCAGCCCATCGAAGCAATCGCGAAGCTGGCCCGGAAACAGGGCATCCTTATGCACACCGACGCGGCCCAGTCGATGGGAAAGATCCCCGCACGAGTGGACGAATTGGGGGTGGATCTGCTCTCGGCAGCCGGTCACAAGATTTATGCCCCCAAAGGGGGCGGGGTGTTGTATATTCGCGATGGGATCGAGCCGACGGCCTTCTGCC
>Ga0180430_10002262_pt1 | contig 17599 bp, 5 predicted proteins | sample SS_ome_9_FD_132999 | JGI IMG/M metagenome (GOLD analysis project Ga0180430, IMG submission 132999) | Hypersaline lake sediment archaeal communities from the Salton Sea, California, USA - SS_1_S_2 metaG | ecosystem: Environmental > Aquatic > Non-marine Saline and Alkaline > Hypersaline > Sediment... | reverse complement strand
ACGACCCGCCACCCGGCCTCGAGCTCATCCGCGCTCACCACCCCGGCCTTGACCCTCACGCAGCGCTCCACGACGGTCGGGACGCGTCGGAGGTCCCCTCGCGCCAGGTCCTCGGCGTGGGCCTCGAGGTAGTCGAGATCGGCAGGAGAGAGACCGGCTGTCTCGAGGGCGCGCCGGATCATCTGCTGCTGCGACCTACCGGAGGGTGCGGTGAGCCCTCCGTTGTGACCGTTGTGACCGATCGCCGTGCCGCGGATGGTGGCGAGAATCCGGTCTCCGTCCCGCTCCGCATCGCTGCGTCGCTTCAGCACCACGACACCGCATCCTTCGCCGCGACCGAAACCGTCCGCTCGGGAGGAGAAGGACTTGCACCGGCCATCGGGAGAAAGGACACCGCCCTTGCACAGGAGGAGGGAATTGATGGGGCTGAGAATCGCGTTCACTCCACCTGCGAGCGCGACATGGCAGTCGCCATCGAGCAGACTCCTCACGGCCTGGCAAACGGCGACGAGCGAGCTGCTGCTGGCGGTGTCGACCGCGATGCTCGGGCCCTCGAAGCCGAAGAGATAGCTGATGCGGCCCACTCCGGCGCTGTGGGAGAGGCCGGCGCCCTGGGCTCCGTCGACGGTGCCAGGGTCGAGTCGCTCCCGCAACTGGGCGTAGTCGGTGGACATGATCCCCATGAAGACGCCCACCTGTGTCTCGGTCATCTCCCCCGGGACCACGCCAGCATTTTCCAGGGCGTGCCAACTGACTTCGAGGAGCATGCGATGCTGGGGATCCATCCAGGTGGCGTCGCGTTCCGTGAGTCCGAAAAACGTCGCATCGAACTCGTCGATGTCCGGAAGGAACCCTCCCCGATTCACATACATCTTGCCGGGGCTCGGCTCGGGTGCATAGAGCCGCTCCATGTCCCAGCGATCACCGGGGATCTCGACCGTGGCGTCACGGCCTTCGCGCAGGAGATCCCAGTAGGCCTCGATACCGTCCGCCCCGGGGAAGCGGCATCCCATTCCGACGATCACCACGCTTTCCTCATCGGTCCGGGCGGCGACGGTCTCAGGTTCATCCGCTTCGGGCACTTCGTCGATCATCTCCACGAGACGCTCCGTCAGTTGCGCCACCGTCGGGTAGTCGAACGCCAATGTCGGCGGAATGGCATATCCACTGCCCACCTGCTGTTGCAGGCGCGTCGCGAATTCGACCGCCATGAGGGAGTCGAGACCGAGTTCGGCGAGAGGGACATCGGGTCCGGGTGGCTGGGGCAGCGAAAGGACCTGCCGCAGTTCCTCCTGGACGTGGGTCATGAAAATCTCCCCGCGCGACGCCCCGTCGTCCCCTGCCTCGCGCAATTTGTCGAGGAGAACGGCGGAACCCGCTTCCCCGGTATCGTTCGGCCAGAGTTCGTCGAGCAGGGGAGGCGCCTCGACGGGAAATCGCTGGCGCATCCGGCCCCAATCGACATCGAGCATGGTGGCCTGGGTGATGCCGTTCTTGACCAGTCGCTCGACTGCCTCGTGCGCCTCGTCCGCCGTCAGGGCCGTCATTCCCTGGAGTTCCACCGCCTTGGTGACGGTCTCTGTCGCGGCCATTCCCTCGTTCCAGGGACCGAAGTTCACCGCGTAGGTGGGCAGTCCGGATGCGCTGCGCGCGTGCGCGAGCCCATCGAGGTAGGCGTTCGCGGTGGCGTAGTTCGCCTGGCCCGGGGAGCCGAGCACCGAGGCGGCCGAGGAGTAGAGGAGAAAGAAATTGAGCGGCTCGTTACGGGTGAACTCATCGAGCAGGGCGGCCCCCCTCTTCTTGGGTGCGAGCACCCGCTCGAAGCCCTCCCACGATTGTTCGACCAGGAGTCCGTCGGCCAGGACACCGGCCGCGTGAATGATGCCGCGCAGTGGCGGCAGTGTTTCTTCGATTTGTTTGAGGAGGGCAGCGACGCTCTCACGATCCCCTGTGTCGCAGGAGAGAACATGCACCTGGCAGCCTGTTTCCTCGATCTTGTCGATCCGCGACTGCGTCTCTTCATCGGGAGCGCGGCGCGAGACGAGAACGAGATGGCGGGCACCGCGGTCGGCGAGCCACTCCGCAGCCCGGCGGCCGAGCATGCCCAGGCCCCCGGTGATGAGGTAGCTCGCGTCGTCTCGGACGGGAAGACCTTCGCCTGGATCGGGCGCTTTCGCGGGAAGGAGGCGAGGCAGAACGGTCTCACCGGATCGCAGCGCCACCTGGCTCTCGCGGGACTCGGTCAGGAAAATGGGAACCAGAGCCCCTGTCCGGCTGACGTCGTCCGTGTCGACGAGACGTCCTCGCAGGGGCGGGTATTCGTTCCCGATGACGCGGCCGATTCCCCAGAACTGGGCGGATCCCGGTGAGACGGGGACGTCTGGCGTCGCGGGGACGGCCCTCTCTGTGACGATCTGGAGCCCCCGGTCGAGCCACTCGATCCGCCGGGCACGGAGACCCTGGAGAAGAGTGAGCAGGCCGGCGCAGTGGAGTCGTGTGTGGGCTTCGTCGTTGCCGGCGGGGAGATCGGAGACAACGGATCCCGTGCTCCAGATGATCCCGTTGACCCGGCCGGGCTCCTCGCCCGGGAAATAGTGATCGAAAAGGGCATCCCAGTGGGCGAAGGACTCCGCTCCGATCACAGCGGATGACGCCTCCCAGCGAGGATCGCCCTCGGAGTCACGGAGCAGCGAAACCCTGAGGCAGGCCTGGCCTTTCTCCTCGAGTGCCGAGGCAATCCTGTCGTTCCATTCCGGGTCTTCCCCCGCGATGATCCACTGACTCGGGCGAGTATCGGGAGCGGGAAGGGAGGCGGGGCGCCACTGCACGGAATAGAGGAGCCGTTCACTTGTCGAACCGACCATCTGGCGGAGGGCGGTGCGGTTCACCGCGCGGACGCGGAGCTTCTCGATGCGGGCGATCACGAGTCCCCGTCCATCGAAGAGAGTGAGATCGGCGGTGCGCACCTCGCCTTCGCTCTCGTGCCACGATCCATGGCACCACACCTCGGAGGGGACGGTCGCAAACTGCTCGAATCGCTCGATTCCGGCGGGGAGGAAGAGAGGAGACTCGGGATCTGTGAGAAGACCGGCGGCGAGCGACTGGAAGGCTCCATCGAGGAGCATCGGAGGAAGGTGAAATCCGAGACGCTCTCCCTCGAGGCGAAGCCGAGTGAGCACCTCCGACCGGCTGAACTGAAGAGACTGGATCGTCTGGAACTCCGTCCCGTACTGGATGCCCAGTGACGCAAATGCCTCGTAGAAAGCCCCCACGTCCGCCGTTTCCGGGCACCGTGCCTCGAACTCGGAACGATTCACGGCGGGCGGTTTCTCCGGGATTGGAGGGGCCAGCGAAGCCGAGACATTGCGCTGCCAGGGATCACCGGGGGTCTGTCGCGAGTAGATCTCGATGTGACCTTCGTCACCCTGCCTTCGCACCACCGTCTGAACCGTAGACGAATCGCCGACCAGCAGGGGCATCTCGAAAGCGAGATGCTCCACGGCGAGAGCGCCGCGGGTGGATGCCAGAGCCATCTCGACCGAGGCTGCGCCGGGAAAGACGATATCCTCGAAGACGCGATGATCCCCGAGCCAATGTTGACGGTCAGGGGAGATCCGGTTCTCGAAGCGCACCTCGTTCTGGACTCCCGCGAGCGAACGTTCCTCACCCAGGAGCGGATGTTGGGTTCCCTCTTTCACCCGGGCCGCTCCAGGACGTTCGGGTCCCCAGTGACGCTGGCGTTGAAAGGGATAGGTAGGCAGGATGGGGGACGGGGTGCCATCTCCCGCCCCGAACAGCGAGGCCAAGTCAAGAGCCACCCCGTTCACGTGCAGGCGGGCGGTCGTTTCGAGCAGTGACCGGTCGTCACGGGTATCACGACTCAGGGTGGACACGAGTGCGTCGCGTGACCCGGACCAGCAGGAGGCTGCCATCCCCGTCAGGATGGGTTGGGGACCGAGCTCGAGGATGACGTCGCAACCGAGGGATGCGAGCGTCGAGATGCTTCTCTCGTACTGCACGGCTTCCCGCAATTGGCGCCGCCAGTAGCTGCCCCGGGGAGGGGGGGCGGCGGGCATCACCTCTCCCGTCACGTTGCAGATCAGGGGAATCTTTCCGGAACGCCACGAAAGGGAATCGGCGACCTGCTCGAACTCATCCAGAATCGGTTCGAGGAGAGACGAGTGAAAGGCGTGGGAAGTATCGAGCCGTTTCGTTCGAATGCCGTTCCCGGCGAGACTCTCGATCGCTGCGTCCACGGATTTTTCGGGACCACTGATGACGGAATGCGACCCGTTGTGGGCGGCGAGCGAGAGGGCGGGGTCCGACCGGATCGCCTCTCCAACGGAATCTCCTCCGGCGAAGATGGCGGCCATCGCGCCGCCAGCCGGGAGCGACCCCGTGAGGCGGCTCCGCTCGTGGATGAGGCGAAGGCAGTCCCGCCAATCGACCATGCCCGCGATGCAGGCCGCGGCGTACTGCCCGAGGCTGTGACCGAGAACGAAATCGGGTGCGAGGCCGCGCCTCTTCATCAACTCGGCGAGCGAGAGGTGGATGGCGAAGAGGGCGGGTTGCGTCCAGAAGGTGTCGCCGAGATGGGAGCCGGCATTGAAGATGACCGAGACGAGATCGCCTTCCCGGTGGCGGGTCAGTTCGGCGGAACAGGCATCCAGTTGCTCCCGGAACACCGGCTCGGTGTCGTAGAGGGCACGACCCATCCCGACATACTGCGAACCCTGTCCAGAGAACTGCCACGCCACGCGAGGATTGGGGCGGGATGTGCCGGTGATGAGCCGGTCGTCATGCTCGCCCCGCTCGAGTGAGGCGAGAAGTTCCCCGGCTTCCCTCCTTTCGCCGGCCAGGAGAACGGCGCGCTGTTCGAAGTGGCGCCGTCCTATCGCGGCGGCTCGGCAAACCGGAGAAAGGGATGCATCACTCTCTTCGAGCCAGGAACGAAGACGGGCCGCCGACTCCTGGAGGGCGGCTTCGGTCTTGCCGCTGAGAAAGAGTGGCAGGGGAAGGGGATTCGGCGCTCCCGGATGGCGACCGTTGCCGTTCGCGCCTGCCTGTGCGAGGGCAATGGGATCGACCGAGGATGTCTTCGACGGGGGCGCTTCAATGACGACGTGCGCGTTGGTGCCGCTCATACCGAAGGCGCTGACACCTGCGCGAGGTGTTTCGGATTCGGGCCAATCGCGGTTGCCGGTGACGATCTCCACCGGAAGCCGGTCCCAGGCGATGTGGGGATTCGGATTCTCGAAATGCAGGTGAGCGGGAAGCCGGCGGTGCTGCAGCGCAAGGACGGTCTTGATGATCCCGGCAATGCCCGCCGCGGCCTCGAGGTGTCCGAGGTTGGTCTTAACCGAACCGACGAGCAGGGGGTGCGCATCGGTGCGACCCTCTCCGAGCACGGCTGCCGCAGCGTTCAATTCGATCGGATCCCCGAGTTCCGTTCCCGTCCCGTGCGCCTCGAGATAGTCGATGTCGAGGGGGGCCACGCCGGCGCGGTATAGCGCCTCGCGGATCACACGTTGTTGGGCATCGGGATTGGGAGCGGTGAGTCCGCTGCTGAAGCCGTTGTGGGTGATCGCCGAGCCGCGAATGACCGCGAGCACATTGTCTCCATCCCGTTCCGCGTCGGAGAGACGCCGCAGGGTCACCACTCCGCATCCCTCTCCCCGAAGGTAGCCGTCGGCGGCCGCGTCGAACGCGCGCGAATGGCCCTTCGGTGAGAGGGCGGACAGCTTGCACGTCATAATGGTCGTCTTCGGGGACACCATCACATTGACGCCACCGGCGAGGGCTCGATCACACTCACCGAGCCGGAGACTCTGGCAGGCGAGGTGCAGGGCGACGAGGGAAGAGGAACAGGCGGTGTCGATGGCGAGGCTGGGGCCCTGGATGCCAAGATAATAGGAGAGGCGTCCGCAGAGGAAACTCCCCGCCGATCCGGTGGCGATGTAGGGATTCAGATCGAGGATGCGTTCACTGGCCTCGTTCTGGTAGTCGTTGTGCATCCAGCCGACGAAGACACCCGTGCTCCGGTCTCCCGCATCTCCGGCCCAGCCGGCGCGTTCGAGGGCCTCCCAACTCACTTCGAGAAACAGTCGCTGCTGGGGATCGACCCACATCGCCTCGCGGGGCGAGATGCCGAAAAAGTCGGGATCCATCCCGTCGATGTTCTCGAGAAACGTGCCGCGGCGAGCATACATCTTCCCCGGGGCATCCGGATCCGCGTCGTAGTAGGCGTCGAGATCCCAGCGATCGGCCGGAAGTTCGGTCACCTCGTCGGTTCCCGAGAGAAGGCTCTGCCAGAAGGCTTCCGGGGTGTCGGACCGCCGCGGAAAACGACAGGCCGTGGAGACGATGGCGATGGGTTCGTTGGACGACGACTCCGCTTCGGCGAGCCTCTTCTTGAGATCCCGAATCTTGGCGAGGGCCTCTTTGGTGGGGGATGACATGGGCGGTTCCGGCACGTTGGACTAGTCCTCCAACTCCCGGAGGAGTGCCTCCATCGCTTCCGCCTCGCTCAACTCTTCGATCGGACGAGTGTCTCCGACCTCGGCGAAGGGAGGGGGAGTCGAGGACCGGGAAGGGGAGGGATTCTTTTCCGGACCGAGCTGCAGGGACGCGACAAGGTGTCCGGCGAGGTCCCGGATCCGGGGATAATCGAAGACGAGAGTGGCGGGTAGTTCAACACGCTCCTCGAGTTCCCTTCGCAGCGAAGTAGCAAGATTGACCATCATGAGGGAATCCATGCCCGTCTCCATGAGGGCGACCTCCTCTGACGGCGGCTCGTCGCCCGCGACCAACGTTCTAATCTCTTCCTGGAGAAACTGGACCACGAGTGTCTCTCTCATGCTCTGATGGGCCGAAGAGATACGTGCGAGAAGCGTGTCCGGATGCGTTGCCAGTGGCGGAGCGCTGTCGGGTGGGGTGGGGAGCGCGGCAGGATCAGATGCCGTCGTCTTCCACGCGCGGAGTTCCTTCTTCAGCACCTTGCCGGCGGGATTGCGAGGCAGCTCGTCGAGATACACGACTCGAGCCGGGGTCTTGTAGGTCGCGAGATGAGAAAGGCAATGAGCTCGAATCGACTCCGCATCGGGATCCGCGCCGGGAGCGCGAACGACGAAGGCGGTGACCTGTTCGCCCCATGTCGAATCGGGGAGACCCACGACAGCGCAATCGGCGACGCCCGGGGCGTCGAGGAGGACGCGCTCCACCTCCGAGGGGAAGACCTTCATGCCTCCGACGGCGATCATGTCCTTGATTCGATCGACGATGAAGAAATAGCCTTTGTGGTCGACCGTACCCACGTCACCCGAATGAAACCATCCGTCCCGCACGGCTTCGGCGGTTTCCTCCGGACGATTCCAGTAGCCCAGCATCACGTTCGGACCCTTGATCACGATCTCGCCCGGCACATCGGGGGGGCACGTTTTGCCCGTTTCGGGGTCGATGACCTTCATCTCGCAGAGATCGACCGGGGTGCCGATCGAACCCGGCCGGTGCTCGAGGCGGTGGTTGTACGAGGCGAAGGGAGCTGTCTCGGTGAGGCCGTATCCTTCGAAAATGGGCATCCCGAATGTAGCGTGCCACTTTTCGCCGACCTGGGGAGGCAGGGTGGCGGCGGCCGAGAAACAGTACTGCACGCTCTCGATTTCGTCGGCTTCGCAGGCCTCGAGCAGGAGCTGAAAGAGTGTCGGTACCCCGAACAGCTTCGTGATGCGGTGGTGATGGATCAGGCGCCGGGTTTCGCTGAGGTCGAACACGCCCTGGAGGATGACGGTGGCACCCGCGTTGAGGCCGGCGTTCAGGAGTGCGTTCTGGCCATAGCAGTGGAATAGGGGAACCGTCACGAGGAGCCGGTCGTTCGGAGTCATCCGGCAGAGATGATTGAAGGCGTGGATCGTGGCCCGGACATTCTGGTGAGAGAGGGTCGCTCCCTTCGGGAAACCGGTCGTTCCCGAGGTGTAGAGAATGATCCCGGGATCGTGAGGATCGCAATTTTCGTAGGCGAAAGGGTCCAGGCCGGGCCGTTCGCGAAGCGGCGAGCCATCGACGGTGAGGCCGTCGGGTGTCGTTACGATGACGCGCTCGACGGACCCGGGTGCATCGGCCGACTCTCCGGTAGCATCCGCCGCCGTCGCCACCACCACCTTCGCTCCGCAGTCCGCCACGATGTGGTCGGCCTCCTCGACGGCAAGACGGGTGTTCACGGAAACGGCGATGGCCCCCAGGCGGAGGATACCATAATACCAGACCGGAAAAGCGGGCGTGTTCCCGAGAATCAGGGCGACCCGGTCGCCGTGGCCCACTCCCGCTTCCGCCAGGACGCCCGCGCTCTGCCCCGAGAGTTGTTCCAATTCGGCATAGGTGAGGTCGAGGCCATCGTGGGAGATGGCGGTGCGCCCCGGAAACAGGCCGGCAGTCTCGATGAGAACCTGACAGATGTTCATGTCGCGTCCCTGCGTGTGTGTCTGAAGGTCAATCGCCCGGCGCGGCTTCGGTGAGCCGGTCGGCAAGGAAGGAGAGGGACCCTACCATCGCATCATTCTCGTCGATCGACGAGGCCAGATCCCGTTGAATTGTCTCGAGGGGACGATCGCAGGAATCGTCTACGAGAGGAGTCGACTCTCCCGGGATGCGTCCGGCGATGGCATAGACACTTTCGTAAAAGGGCAGGAGAGCCTGAGTGAGCAGCACTCTCCCGTCATGGTGACCGTGGCTTCTCCTCGCCCTCAGGTCGATGGCCTGCACGGCGAAGAGGGACGAGATGGCCGCGTAGTGTGCGGAGAGCTCGATGGATTGCCGGGCGAGAATGGAGCTGCCCCAACTCAGGCCGTTGATGTTCTGATTGAAGTGCTCGGCGTGTGTTGGGAAATGCTCGACGAGTGGATTGGCGAGGTGGGTCATCTGCGGCACGATCGAGTTGCCCGCGATCTGCAGCCCCTTGAGCGTGATGCCGACCGGTGAATCGGGATCCCCGGCGAGAGACCCGGGGAGACCGTGATTGAACTCCGGCGCCACGAGGAGAGCGATCTGCGTGTCGAGGTGCTTCGCGATCAGGGCGAGGTAGCGACGCAAATCGTCCATCGCCATCCCGACATATTGCCCGAGGAAGTTTCCACTCTGGAGGAACCGCTCACCCTCGCAGTCGACGAGCGGATTGTCGGTGACAGCGTTCATCTCCGTCTCGACGGTCCGCGTGATCCGGACGAGGCCCTCGGCGATCGGGCCCAAATACTGAGGCAGGCAACGAATCGAGTAGCGATCCTGGAGGTGGCTCCGCTCCGACTCGTCGGATCCGGGACGTTCCCCGAGGAGATAGCGCATCTGTTCGGCCACCCATCGCTGGCCCGGGTGGGGTTTGGCGGCATGGACGAAGGAGTCGAACGGGTCGTCGTGCCCGAGGAGTGCCACGATCATCAGGGCGTGAGCGCCCAACGCGAGGCTGAAGTGCCCCTTCGCGGCGTGAAGGCAATTCGCTGCGATGGCGGCGGAGAATGAGGTGCCATTCACGATCGCGAGAGCCTCTTTGGGGCGCAGGATGAGAGGTTCGCATCCCAATGCGGCAAGAAAGTCGTGCCCGTCCACCTCGATCTCACCGTGACGAATGCGACAGGGAGCGGCCTGGCCGGAAATCGCCCGGGCGATGACAGCGAGAGGCACGAGGTCACCACTCGCCCCGATCGATCCCAGCTCTCCGACGACGGGGGTGGCGCCCTCGTTGAGAAACAGGACGAGTCGCTCGATCAATTCTGGACGGATCCCGGATGTGCCCTTCAGCAGCATGTTCGCCCGTAGGAGCATGGCGGCTCTCACATCCACGTCCGGCAGGGGGCGTCCCGCACTGCAGGAAAGAAAAGAGAGAAGATTCACCTGGGATGCTGCCACTTCCCCGGATGGAACGGCCACGTCCGCCATGCTGCCGAAGCCGGTCGTGATTCCATAGACCTTCTCTCCCGCATTGACCGCGTCGGTCACCAGGTCTTCGGACCGGCGCAATCGCTCGCGGAGGTCGGGATCATTCGCGATGCCGATTGACTGCCTCCTTGCGGCGATGCGGTGCACATCGTCGATCGAGAGTGGTTGTCCGGACAAACAGAGATCGGGCGCCCCTTCGAGTTCGGGAGGGGACGCAGTTCTGCTGTGGATGGTCATGAAATCAGGCGGCAACTAGGTAACAAAGAGATACGATCCTGTCACGCGGCAAAGATGAGGCCCCTGTGGGACGTGTCACGGGTCGAAGAAATGCGGAAATGAGCGGCAATTATGCCTGTTTTACCAGAATGAAAAGAAAAACACCTCCGCATTGGCGGGGAAACAGGGAGTCCGAGCTGCTGATTGTCGCGATCCGGTAGCGGATGGAGGGAGGGGATTCACCGGTCCGTATCGCCCGATTGCGGGGAGGAGGCCTCATCGAAATCGGGATCGGCGCTGTCTTGTTCGGCCGGCGATGGAGGAATGACATCGGTCTGGAAAAGGCCGAGATTCGAGATCGACGAAATGCTCTGCCGCCGTCCTCCGAGCCGGCGGAACGGGTCCTGCTCCGGGAGATCTTCCTCCTTGAGTTCGGGGAGACCGATGAGGATCCGGTAGAGCGAGGGGACGAAGAAGAGTGCGAGCGTCGTGGCGCCGGCGACTCCCCCCGCGATCGTGATCGCGACCGGAGGCCAGAATCCTCCCCCGCCGAGAATCAGCGGCGTGAAGCCCACGATCGTCGTGACCGTGGTGGCGGTGATGTGCCGCGTGCGGCGAACGACGATCTCCGCGAGGGCATCGGGATTTCCGACCCGGGCACGCGGATCCTCGCGAATGCCCGCCATGACGACGATGGCGTCGTTCACCGCGACCCCGACGAGACCCATCGTTCCGACAACCCCCATGAAACCGAACGGAAATCCGAAGGCCCACAGTGATCCGATACCCAGTCCGATCGACAGGCCACCGACGACGGCGATGATGAAGGCGGACCGGAACGAGCGAAAAGCGCTCACGAGGACGCCGATCATGAGGACGACGAGGATGGGCACATCGGCCATCAGGTTGCCCACCGCCTCGTCGCGCTCCGCGGCTTCTCCCGCGAACTCGAGGCGGTAACCGGGGGGCAGCGTAAAACCGGAGGCATCGAGACGTTCGCGAAAGTCCGTCATCACGAGATCGGGGAGCGTGCCGGCGGTGATGTAGGCCTTCACCTCGTTGACGCGTTTTCCGTCGATGTGGGGAATCGTGGCGACGTCCGATCCGAGGGTGACGCTTCCGATCGAGGAGAAGGGAGTGGCCTTCTCGGCGCGCCCGCGCGGGGTAAGGGCCCGCAGTTCGAACGACTCGATTTTCCCGGTATCCTCGCGCGTGTCACCGGCCACGCGAACGAGGATGGGGATCTCCTCGGTACCCTCCATCAGGGTGGCGGCCTCCATCCCCTCGAGCGAGGAATAGAATTGCCGGGCGATCTCACCGTGGCTGAGGCCCGTCATGCGCGCCTCGAATTCGTTGACGGAGAGAGCCAGGTTGGGGACCGCTTCGGTCAGGTCGCAGCGGGTGTGCACGACTTCTGCCGTCTGGGTCATGAGGAGGCGAATCTCGTTGCCGAGCCGCTGCAGCACGGCGAGGTCCGGGCCGAATATTCTCACCTCCACCGGGGCGTCGAAGGGGGGGCCCTGCTCGAGCTGCCTCACGAGGACGCGGCAGGTGGGAAATTTCTCGTCGATCCGGTCCTGGAGTTTTCGTATCGTCTCACCAGGACTCAGGCCCTTCTCGATCTCGACAAACGCCTGGCCGTAGTAGGCCGCATTCATCCGGCGCGGCAGGACATTGTAAAAGAAGGTCGGGGCGCTTTCCCCGAGGAACCAGTGGAACCGTTCCACCTCCTCGAGTTCCAGGGCCGACTCGCGAATCGCCTCGGCGAGGGTCCGGGTCTCGCTCAGGGAGCGTGAGGCTGCCAGTTCCAACTCCACCTGGAACTGGTTTCGGTCGGCCGGCGGGAAAAACTGCTCCGGGAGGGTCCTCGCCTGATAGAATCCGAGCATGGGCAGGGCCACGCCGAGGCAGAGGCCCACGACCGGAAAGCGGAAGAGATGAACGAGGACCCAGCGATACCACCGCCCCAGCGCACGGTTCGAAAAACCGTCACGCCAGAACTGCCACCCCGGAGGCGTCGCCGGACCCGAGAGCCGGATGCGGACCTTTCGGACGCGGTCCTTGTCTGACTCTTTCCCCGAGAGCAGACCGGTCAGGGCCGGGACCACCGTCATGGCGAGCAGAAAGGAGGCGTTGATCGCGAGAATGACACTGATCGCAATGGATCCGACGAATTCGCCGCTTGCTCCGGGTAGCATCGCGATCGGAGCGAATGCGAGGGTCGTGGTCAACGTGGATCCGAAGAGGGGCAGGGCGAGATGGCCGATGATCCGGGTGATCGACTCGCGGATGGTTTCCCCCCGCCGAATTCCGTCCCTCACCTCGTCGACCATGACGATCGCGTTGTCGATCAACAGGCCGAGAGCGATGATCAGTCCCGTGACCGACATCTGCTGCATGGGGATGCCGAGAAAGCGGATTCCGGTGATGACTATCGCGGCGGAGAGGGGCAGCGCCACTCCCACCACGATCATGCTGCGCCAGCCCATCAGGAAGAAAACCACCACCACGACCGCCGCGGTACCGAGAAGCAGGTTGCTCGTGAGCTGGGTCAAGCGTTCCGAAACGTAGGTGTTCTGTGTGAAAATCAGCTCCTGCTCCACGCCGGGAGGAAGGAGAGTCGCGAATGTCTCGAGTTCCGCCTCGAGATCCTTGCTCCATCGATCGATCCGGTATTCGTCCCGAACGAATGCCGCCACCACGATCGACTCCTTACCATCGACGAGGGACAGCTTCAGCGGGGGGGCCTTGGTCGATTTCGTGACCGTGGCGATCTCCGAGAGTGTCGTGATGTTCCGCAATCCGAACCGGATCGGGGTTTCTCCCAAGCGGGCGAGGCTGTCGAAATCCTCGTCCAGCTTGATGATCATTTCGTTGGCCGCACTGCGGACCATGCCCGCGGGTGTCTTGGCCTCGCTCTCTTCGATCTGCTTCGCGACGTCCCCCACCGTGAGACCGGTAGCGGCGAGGGTGTCGGGGCTGATCTCGACGAGAATCTCCTCACCCGGTTCGCCGAACAGGCTCACGCTCTCCGTTCCGCGGATCGAGCGGATGACCGTCTTGAGGTCATCGGCGAGTCGCTGGAGAATCGCGAAATTCGGGTCGCCCTCCGCCGTCCACTTCAGGCCGATGATCGCCGCGAATGCCTTCAACTCCGGCTGCCGGAAGTCGGGCTCGAAACAATCGTCGGGAAGGGTGAGCGCCACCTCTCCGATCTCGTCGCGGACGCGTGACCAGATCAGGTCGACATCCGTGATCTCCTCCTTCAACTCGACGCTGATGGTCGATACGCCCGCGATGCTCTCGGAGCGAATCTCCTTGATCCCCTTCAGGGTGGCGATGCTCTCCTCGATCGGCTTGGTGACCTGGGATTCGATCCGGTCGGCGTCGGCACCCGGAAAGATGGTGCGAATGATCCCGAATCGTTGCGTCAGGATGGGATCCTCCATCCGCGGCAGGGCGGTGAAGGAAGCCAATCCCGTAACGACGATCAATCCTACCAGCAGGATGAGGAGCCGGGGGTTGCGAAAGAGAATGTAACCCGTCACGGCTCGGTCTGGTCGGTGGTTCGGTCCGTCTCCGAAGAGGACTCGGGGGAGGTATAGGGGGCGCTGATACGCGCGATCGTGACCCGCTGTCCGGGCGCGACCCGATGGGTGCCGTCGGCCACCACGACCAGACCGGACTCCGCTCGGCCCTCGTCAGAAAGGGTGCCCCTCACCCAGGCGCGTTCGCTCTCGATGTGGAGAACTTCGACGAAGTGGCGTCGCAGGATGTGGATCTCCCCACCGGACTCGTCGTCTTCCACCGCGTAGACCGACCACAGTCCTCGCGTTTCCCGCGTCAGTGCTGTCAGTGGAACCCAGAAACCCGGAGTCTCGACATCCCTCTCGACGAAGACTTCGACGGTTTCGCCGGGAAGATGGGAGGCGGCGTCCCGGTCTGAGAGTTCGAAGAGAACCGACCGGGTGCGCGCGCTCGCGTCCACTTCGGGGAGGATCGCCTTGACCTTGGTCGTGTAGGAGTCTTTGCCGATCACCATCGAAACAGGGGCTCCCGGGTCGAGAAAGGTGGCCACGTCGACCGGGACACCGACGATCGCCTCGAGTTTGCCCCGCTCCACGAGGCGGAAAACCGGGGTGCCGGCGTCCGTGGGAGATCCCGCCACCGCCATGCGGGCGGACACGATGGACCGGAAGGGCGCCACGAGATCGCTGTCCTCGAGGTCGAGCTTCACGAGATCGAGATCCGTCTCCGTGAAAGTGGGTGGACCTTCGGGAATGATGGGTTGCTGGGCTCCCGGTTGCCCGGGCGGGGGACCTCCCGGTGGACCTCCGGAGGCGGCGGGGGTAGCCCCGGATCCGCTTTCGGCGCTGGCCTCCGCGTCTTCCTCTTCCGTTTCGCTCGCTTCCTCTTCGTCCTCGGAATCCTCCTTCTCCTCTTCTTCTTCGAGATACGCCTCGATTGCGTCCCGTTTCAGTTGGAGCCGGCGCGTGTCGAGCTTGGCCAGAATCTCGCCCTCGTAGACCTCGTCGCCCACATCCGCAAAAACCGTCTCGATCGTGCCGGGGCGGGAGAACCCGAGAAGGACGGTTCGCGGCGCCTGCGTGATGCCCGTGTAGCTGCGAACCATCGTGAACGAGGGTTGGGTTCGCGTCGTCACGGTTTCGACCGCGAGAACACGCGGTTCGACCGGCTCCTCGTCATCCTTCCCGGTGGCGGAGACCGGGCCGAGATCCACGACACCCGCGAGAATCGCGACGGAAAGGAAACCCGCGAGGAAGAAGCAGACGATTAACGAGAGGATCGTGTTGGCGATCTGCAGTTTCAGCACGGGTTTGGTCACTCTGCGGCTCATCTCTTCAGTTTAGCCCGAATTGAGCGGTGAGGCAGGTTCAATTGTCGAGGAAACTTGGCGGGGAAGCGCAGGGGCGAAGGACGGGCGCGTCGCGGTGAACCGGCGAGGCGGAGCGTGGCGTCGTGCGCGGTGCCGGCTGGGCCTCACACCTGTCCGAGCGCCTCGAACAACGGGACGAGACGGGTTTGGTTGGGTCGGGCCAGGGTGTCGGGCCCGTGCTCCTCCTGGCGGGTGAACTCTCCGCCCCGCTCCCGGATTTCGCCGGCGAGTTCCTCGAGGATGCGGAGGTTGCGGCGAAAGCGCGCCTCCAGGGCGTCGTCGTCGAGGCAATCGCGCAATTCTCCGTTGAGTTGGGAGAGGATGGTGATCTCGTTCTGGTTGATGAACGACGCGCGGGCATCGCACGCCGGTTCCGCCTCATCCCAGTCGCGGAGGTAGTCTTGCATTCCCCGGTTCAAGGTTCGGATCTTCTCGATGCTCTCCCCGACACGGGCGAAGAAGGCCGGATCGGTCAGCTTTCCGTTGAAGTAAAGGAGGGCGGGAAAACTCCAGTAGAGCGCGTAGTCCCATACATACTTGCAGGACATGACCCGGGCGTTGCCGAAGAGGGGATACTGGTCCTGATAGGTGGCGAGATTGTCGTGGAAGAGTTGGAGAAAGAGGCCCTGGTAGCGGGGAGCGACGAGATTGATGGGACGTCCCGCCCGGTCCTGCTCGATCAGGCTCGCGATCTGGGTGTTCGCCATCGCGATGTAATCGATGCCGGGGGAATAGAGCGGATCGAGGAAAACCCCCGCCTCACCCGTGATCGCCCAACGCTCGGCGGAGTAAACCTGCTTGCATCCGTGGGCGATGCGCTTGATCGCGCGAAAGTCCTCGAGCTTGTCGCGCGTGGTCGCAAGCCATTCGCCGCATCGAGGTTCGTGACGGGTGATCCAGTCCAGCGCCCTGTCGAACTGGCTAAACTCCCCGAGGGGATGGAGACGCGGGTCGGCGACGATGCCGATACTCGTCTTCCCGGACGCGAGAGGGATGATCCAGATCCAGTAACCCCGGCCGAGAAGATGGTTCGTGCTCAGCCAGCGCCGCGGCACGCGACCGGCCCGGGCGCGCCAATCGGGATCCTCGCACCAGGAATCGATGCACACTTCGGCCCCGATCCGGAACCACGCGGCGTTGACGTGATGCGAGACCTCTTCCCGGAGATCCAGTTGGCGCTTGAGGAGCCCGGCGCGACCGCTCGCGTCGACGACCCAACGCGTCGAGACGACCCGGCGGCCGGTCCCGTCTTCGTTCTCGTGAGTGATGCGATGGAATCCTCCGTCCGACGCGAGCTCGATCTGCTTGACCCAAGTCCCTTCCCGGACCTTGACAGTGCCGTCGGGGAGGGAAGAACGGAGGTGATTCTCGAGTCGACCCCGGTCGATCTGGTAACCCGGCATGGGGAAGAAGTCGCTCAGGCCGACTTCGACTGCGTCGGAGAACGGTCCAGATTTTCCATCGAAAAAGAAACGGAGACCGAACTTCGGGAGGTGGTGCTCCAACAGGTGCTTCTTCAGGCCGACCTCCTCCGCGAGATAGTGCGCCCCGACCTCGATGGTGGACTCCCCCACCTTGTAGGCGCCCTCGTTGACCGGAAACGACCGGCGCTCCAGGACCAGGATTTGCATCGAAGGGTCCTGCTTCGCGAGTTGGGTGGCGAGGGTGAGCCCCGAAAGACCACCCCCCAGGATTGTCACGTCGTAGCTGCTCATGTCGAAATGCGCTGGCCTCCTCCGCGATCCCGCAATGATCGCCGCGACGGAAACCTATCAGGGATGGTCACCTTGACAACATTCCTTTTGTCGGGCTCCTTTCGGAAAAGGTGATGTGATTTCCTTTTCCATCACATCGCCTCGGCCGTATCATCACTCGGTATGAAGGCTTCACCAGGCGGAGAATATGACGTTGCGATTCTGGGAGGAGGTCTCGCGGGGATGACCTGTGCCCTCCACTGCCACAAGCTGGCGCCCGGCACCCGGATCGCGATCGTCGAAAAGCAGACTCTCCCCGTTCCGGAGTCGGCCCACAAGGTCGGAGAGTCGAGCGTGGAGGTCGGGGCGCACTACTTCCGGAAAATGCTCGATCTGGAGGAGCATCTCGAGACCGAGCAAATCCCGAAAATGGGGCTCCGTCTCTTTTTTCCGTCGGGCGACAACGGGGCGATAGAAAGCCGGCTGGAGGTGGGAGGTTCGAATTTTCCCCCTACCCCGAGCTACCAGTTCGACCGGGGCCGCCTCGAGAATCACCTCGCCGACCGGTGCCGCCAGGCGGGGGTGACGTTTCTCGACGGAGCGCGGGTCGGTGGTGTCCAAGTCGGCCGGGGGAAACGCCGGCACGAGGTGGCCTACAAGCGGGATGGGGAAGAGAAAACGCTGGCGGCACGCTGGGTCGTCGATGCGAGTGGCCGTGCGGGAACTCTCAAGCGGCAGTTCGGACTCCAGAAAGAGTCGCCGCACCACGGATCATCCGCCTGGATCCGGATCGGGCGCCGGGTCCGGGTCGACGACTGGAGCGAAGATGCCCACTGGCAGCGGAATTTCTCCGAGGACCATCCCCGGT
>Ga0180430_10002261_pt1 | contig 17601 bp, 11 predicted proteins | sample SS_ome_9_FD_132999 | JGI IMG/M metagenome (GOLD analysis project Ga0180430, IMG submission 132999) | Hypersaline lake sediment archaeal communities from the Salton Sea, California, USA - SS_1_S_2 metaG | ecosystem: Environmental > Aquatic > Non-marine Saline and Alkaline > Hypersaline >... | reverse complement strand
ATGAAGGTGATATTTGGACCTATACGGTTTGGCCCAAAGATGTTCCCTCTTTCCTTCCGAAAGCCGATGTCGTCGCAATCGTGATGGATCTTGACGGCGATTCGTATCAAATCGGCTGGGACGATCTTTTCGAGCTTCTGGAGACCGACCCGGCTTGTTGCCCAACGTTGCAAGACTATTATCCGCCACGTTGGCAAATGGGAGAGTTTCCTGCCGGCGCGCTGCTCGATGCGATCCTTGCCAAGGCGGAAAAGGACTGATTCGCTGCCCGTTGCTTGTAATTACATCTTGAATTGCCCGACAAGCTGCTCGAGTCGCGAGGCGACTTCCGTCAGTTGTTGTCCGGCGTTTTGTGTAAGTCCCGCACCTCGTGCGGTTTGGCTCAACACGCCATCCATTTGTGAGATGCTTTCGGTTATCTCTTGGCTGACGGCCGCTGAATGCGTCACGCCGCTTGAAACGGAAACGGCGGCTTCCGACGTCTGCTGAATATTCTTCGCAATCGCGGTCGTTGTCGTGCTTTGCTCTTCGACGGCAGCCGCGATCGTTTTCGACACCTCGTTGACCTGGTCGATGATCTGGCTGACCTGGCCGATCGTCGATACGGCCGCGTCGGTCGAATCCTGCATCCCTTCGATGCGTGTGCGGATATCTTCGGTGGCGACTTCCGTCTGTCGGGCAAGTTCCTTGACCTCGTTGGCGACGACGGCGAATCCCTTGCCGGCGGTGCCCGCCCTGGCGGCTTCGATCGTTGCATTCAGCGCCAGCAAGTTAGTCTTCTGTGCGATGGATTGAATCGTCTCGATCACTTTGCCGATCTCCTCGGCCGCCGAACCGAGTTGTCCGATGTTTTGATTGCTCGACTGCGCCAGGTTCGCTGCATCATCGGCAACGGTCGAGGCATGATCGGCGTTTTTCGCAATGTCGCTGATGTTCGAAGTGATCTGTTCCACGGCCGACGAAATCGATGTCACATCGTTCATCATGTTTTCGGTCGCTTCAGCCATGTCGGTCATCTTGGTCGCCATATCTTTGGCCGATGACGAGACGGACGCTGATTGCAATTTCGATTCGCCCGCGCCATCGGCAAGTTGCGTTGCAGTACTCGATAACTTGCTCGACGTTTCCGAAAGTCGAGATGCGTCATTGGCAATGTCGCTTATGATTCGGCGGACTTTTTCGACGAATGTATTGAACCAGCCGGCCAATTCGCCCAACTCGTCGCGTCTTGAATCGTCGAGCCGTTTTGTCAAGTCTCCTTCACCTTGTGCGACATCTTTGAGTCTCGCGATCGTCCGTCGAATCGGGCGAACGATCGAAAGCGGAATCACGATCCCGACCAACAGAGCGAACGAAGCGATGACGATCGTTAGCGTCCATTGGGTCGCTTGCCACTGATCGACCAGGTCGCCGGTGGTTTGCATGATTTGATCCATGTCGCCCTTAACAGCCTTCGATTTCAGCAACATCGCTTTGTCGATCTCGGCCATATAATCGTTAACGGCGTCGGTGCTCTTAATCATTGCGATCGCCGACGTGAGCATGCGTCGTTTCGCGTCGAGAAGCTTTTCGAGCAGTCGAGTCGCCTCGTCGAGTTGTTTTCCCAAAGCCGTCGAACTTGCGTCACGCGGGAGAGCGGCAAGCGTCTTTTTGGTGTCCGCCGAAAGCTTTGTTAGCCGATCGCCCGAAGTGTCGACTGTTGCAGAGTTCTTTGCGGCCAAGACTTCGGTCGCCAGCGCTAGTAACCTTCCGGAAAGGGTGCGAATGCCCAGCGCTGCTTTGATTGTCGACACGCCGTCTCGCGTAGAGTTCGATAGCGATTCGATCTTATCCATGTTTTGCGTGCCACGGTCCGTCGCGCGAGTAGCCGTTTCGTCCAGCGTGTCGTCGACCGCCAGCGTCGCGTCGAACTCGGCCGAGTCGGCCAAGTCGAGTGCCGTTCCGTTAATTTCGTCAAGAGTGTCGAAGATCGGCGTTGTCGCATCGTTTAGTTTCTCGAGCGAATCCTCTTGTACCGATTTCGCAGTCAGGAAATCTTTGCGTGTACGAAGAACTTCATCGATTTTTGTGGACAACTCATTGAAGGCTCGATCAAGTTCTTTGGTCGACTCGTCTTGCGGCAGCTCAGAAAGGTCGCTTCGTGCGGTGTCGACAATCGACGTTAGCGTTTGCCTCGCGTAGTCGACCGCAGCCGGGTCGTTCGCCAGAAGCGAATCCTTGACGTTGGTGTTTAATTCGTAACCTCGACTGCGTGTCATCAGCGCGAGTTTCACTAAGGTAAGCGCTTTGCCCGTTTTCTCGCCGATCGCATCGATCGTGTCGGCATTGATATCTTCTTCGTTTTCTCGAGCGCTACGTATCGTTTCTAGTGCGTCTTCGATTTCGATCGTCGATTCGAATTCGACGTTGTCGACGATCGCAAGCGTCGTCTCGCCGATTTCGCCAAGCGCTCCGGTGATCGATCGGCTTGACGATTCGAGTTCCTTTTCTGCAGCGATCTTCTTTTCGCCCTCGTTTAGGAATTGTTCTCGAGCATCGAGCATCGATATGATTCGGCCCGACAAGCCGTCAAGCGCTGTTTGAAGTTGCTCGGTCGTTCCGTCTTCGGGGAGTAGGGCGACATTTTCTTTGGTCGCATCGAGCAACTTGTCGATTACCTTTCCTGAATATCGAACGGCGGCCGGATCGGTGGTCAGAAGCGATTTGCGAACTTCGCCAGCCAGCTCCAGTGCATTACTGCGAAGCGCAAGTGCGGTTTTGATCGCTGCGATCGCTTCGCCCGTGTTTTCGGAGATCGAATCGAGGTCGGCCGACAATGTTTTGCGACCGTCTTCGACCATTGCTCTGATCTCTGTCGACGCCCCTTCGATTCCGGTGATTGCTTCCGACTCTGCGAGGTCGGCGATCTTGGCCGCCTTGCTGACGACCTCTTGAAGCAACGTTTCGCTAGCCTTGTGCAATTGGCTGAACTCGTCGCGGGCGACAAGTTCCTCGTTTTTATGGGCAACAAGTGATTCCAGATCCGCTGAAGTATTATCAGCCTCGTTTTCTTCGCTGGTTTGGGTATTCTCGAGATCGGCAAGCGACTTGCGAGCTTCCTGCAGATCGGCCTCGCTGTCGGCCTCGGTTATAAGGGCAACAAGCTGACGTAGTGTCGTCGTGCGGTGGCTCTGCAATTCTTGCTCGCCGATTAGCGAGTCGATTCCACCTGCGGTCGATTGGACCTTGTCCTGGATTTGGCGAAGCGATATGGCTCCGACAATTCCTAACGCGACGGCGCCGATCGCACATGCTGCGAAACCGGCCCATAGTCGGCCCCGAATTCCTACCCAGTTCAGAGGATTGATAAAGTATAAAGCTTTCATCGTGTCACCAGTTGGTCGATATCTTCGCTTGCCCCTGATTATCAGCCGCCAACGGGCTTCAGGCAGTCGAGAAACGATCTTAAGTCATTTCTCGACTGCCTGTTGCCTGCTGACTACGGACTACATTGCTCCTACAGTTCTTCGACTTCTTCGTCCTTAATGACTGTGAGGAAGACTTGGTCCATGCCCTGATGATCATCGTCGCTGAACTGAAGCGTTACGCCGCCCAAGTCGAACGTGCCGATGCGATCGACCGTATCGACGAAGCTCTCGCGAGTTGGTTCGCCATTGACTTCGGCCATCGCCATGCCAAAGAGCTTGGCAACCATGTAACCTTCGAGCGATACGAAGTCGGCGGGCGCGTCAGGCTGATACTTCTTCATTGCTTGGTGGAATTCCTTGACCAGACCGATCGAATCGTCCCAGGGGAATCGCACGACCTGCGAGATGATGCAACCTTCGCCGTCTTCGCCGAGTTCCTTACGAAGCGCTTCGGTTCCAACGAACGAGATGTTACAGTATGTCGTGTCCGTCATGCCGACCTTTTTCGCCAATTTGATGAACGCGGCACAGGGCTTGTAGGCACCGACCATAATAACAGCTTCGGGTTTTTCCTTACGGATCTTCAGCAGGCCACTCTTGACCGCCGTCGTGTTTCGCTCGTAAGTGCCTGTGGCGGCAAGTTCGAGATCACGCTTCGCCAGCGCCTTTTCCAGACCACTGAGACCGGCTTGGCCGTATCCGTCGTTCTGATAGAAGCAAGCGATATTCTTCATGCCTTGCTGGTCGACGAGATACTCGACGAGCTTTTCCATTTCTTGATAGTAGCTGCCACGAACGTTGATGACGTAGCGACGGTAGGGATTGCGGAGGAATTCCGCGCCTGTAAAGGGACCGAAGAACGGGACCTTCGCTTCTTCGATGATCGGGACGACCGCCTTCGACGTGGGCGTACCGACTTCGCCGATCATGAGAAAGACGCTTTCGCCGTCGATCAATTCCCGCGCGTTGTCGATCGCGCGATCCGGTTCGTATCCATCGTCCTTGGTGATCAGTCGAATTTTTCGACCATTGATTCCGCCATCGTCATTGACTTGGTCGAAATACGCTTCCATGCCTGCACGCATGCCGGTGCCAAGCGCCTCGGCCGGACCGGTCAGGGCACAAGACTGCCCGAGAACGATCTCCTCGTCGGTTACACCATTTTCGGCGACTGCAAAACTGCCAATCATCATCAACACGGCCATTGCGGCCAAAACAAAACGGGTTTTCATCGTACGGCTCCTGAAAAAAAGTTACAGAGAATACGCATTCCTTATCCAGTTCGAAGAATCATCCACCTAGAGATCCATTTTGCCCGTCCTCATGTGCGATATTTTCGCGTGCGTGGAAATGGATACTTCGATTCGATCTCTTTAACGAGAGAAGGCAGGTCTCGAAAAAGGCTGAAAATCAAGTAGAAAGTTACTGTATAAAAATAGGTTACAGTAAGGGAAAGCAAACTATTTTATAGGGATTTCATCGCTTTCTGTGGCAATTACGAATGGCACTTCGCGTATCTCGATACGCGAAAAATGCTTACTGCCAGAAGGAGTGGGTAATTCAGTCAAAAGAGCGGATTATTGGCGCGGCAATTGGCCCAAAAGAGCGGTCTAATTGACGCGTCAATAGAATCGATTCAGGCGATAAATCCCGCGTGTTTCGCAGATCTCCTACTTCGAAGGGGTCGAGAGTGTATTCGCGTGGAATACGCATCGCGGTTTTTGGCGCGATTTATCGATTCGATTATCAATCGTCGAAGAAGCGAATCTCGGGTTCGGAAGAGATTGTGTAGCGAGGTTCTTCTTTTTGCTCGCCGATGATTTCCGCAGGGCGTTCTTTCGCGCCAAGATAGAGGTTGATGCGGCCCACAAGCCACTGCTTTTCTTCAGCTGTTAAGAAGGTGCCGAAACGGGGGCGGCGATCGGTATCGACGACCATCGTTACGCTGTCGATCTGCAGCCCGTCGAGATTGCAGTCGGCCGTCAGCTTTGCTTTGCCATACATCGGGATTCGATAAGAGCGACGGTTCGAAATCAGAAAGAGTTCGTTTTCGATCTCGAGCCTATCCGGTTCGATCTGTAAGATTGTCGTCATGAATCGCACGACGATCCAATAGCGTAATAGCCCAAGGATAAAGATCCAAAGGGCGGATAAGCAAACAATCATGGCGGGATCGAATATGAATCCGTCCGGTCCCCAAGCATCGGGCAACACAACGGACGTGATTGCGGCGCTGAGAACGGTCGCTGAGAGTACAATGATTCCCAGGTTTCGGGTTAAGTAATTGCCGCCCTTCCGGATTCCGATCGTAAGCAGCTCGTCGTCGAGCCGACAAGCGATTCGATCGCCCGGCGGCTGATCGAGATCAAACGGTTCCGTATTCATTAGAAGCCTCCACTTAAGTATAGCTTATTTCCTAAGTGGAGGTCGTGAGCGATAGCATTATTGACCGGTTGGTGAGATGATCGCTCCGGGATATTCATCGAGGAGTTCATCGTAGATCGGAACGGTACGCAGCATCTTCTTTAGTTTTCGTTGGTTGCGGCATCCTAATACTTGCTGATGGTATTCCGGAGCGACATGAAGCGGTACGACAATGGAAGAGTCTCGGCCGAATTCTTCAACCGGATCGTCAGCGTCGTCTTGCCACATTGCTTGACCGATGCGTCCGAATGGAATTCGGATAAGGATTTGAAGGATTAGCATGAAGAAGCCGGGCGAGCCACCACGTTGCCAAATACGTTCGCATTGAACGTGGAAATGCAACACGGATGTAGTGCGAACGCCCGATACTACGCATGATTCGCCCAGCTCTAACCGATCCTTATCGATCAGCAGTTCGATCCGTTCAATGATACCAAGAGGAACGCCTTCTTCGCCTGCCGATCGACGCAGTAAACTCAGCCGAGGTACATCGACCGCTTGCCCGCAATCGCACGAAACAGAGCTTCCGGCCTGTGACGCACTAACACCAATTTCGTTTCCGCAATGACAAGCGACTGTATAGTTCATCGGATGCGACGTTGTAGAGAATGAATGATCGTTGAAGGTCGACGCGACAATCGATCTTACCATCTCGCAGGAATGCTTGTCAACAGTTGCAGAATATGAGCATGCTGATATGCAGTCGCTTTACGCCTTCTTCGCCTTCGCGCGGTTGGCGTGGCGGCGGTCGACTTCGCGGAGGTGGATTTTGCGCAAGCGGATGTTTTTCGGCGTGACTTCGACGAGCTCGTCTTCTTCGATGAACTCGAGTGCCTCTTCGAGAGTCAAGCAGCGAGCGGGGCGGAGCATCAGGTTGCGGTCGTTGCCCGAGGCTCGCATGTTTGTCAGCTTCTTTTCCTTGCTAGGATTGACGTCCATGTCGCCCGATCGTGCGTTCTCGCCCACGATCATGCCTTCGTAAACCGGATCGCCAGGCGAAACGTGCAGTTCCGATCGCTGTTGCAGTCCGTCGAGTGCGAACCCGACCGCGCGGCCGGCGACCATCGATACGAGCACGCCCGTCGATCGGCCGGGAATGTCATCTTCCATCGGCCGGTAGCTTTCGAAACGGTGGTTGATGATCGCCGTTCCCTGAGTGGCGTTGAGCAGTCGCGTTCGTAGACCGATCAATCCGCGTGCGGGAACCGAGAAGCGAATCAGCGTTTGTGCGTTGCGGCTCGACATGTCGAGCATTTGCCCCTTTCGCGCGCCAACCAACTCGATGACGGGGCCGGTATGTTCGTCGGGGACTTCGACCAGCAGCGTCTCGAACGGTTCCTCGAGGATGCCATTGTTTTTTCGCAGGATAACTTCCGGTTTGCCAACCGAGAGTTCGTAAAACTCGCGACGCATTGTTTCGATTAGGACCGACAGGTGGAGGATACCGCGACCCGAGACGGCGAAGCGTTCGGTCCCGTCGATCGGTTCGACCTGCAGGGCGACGTTGCGTTCGAGTTCTCGCATCAGTCGCTCGCGAAGGTGCCGGCTCGTCAGGTACTTGCCACCGTCTTTACCCGCCATGGGCGAGCTGTTGATCGTGAATGTCATCCGAAGCGTCGGCTGATCGACTTCGATACGCGGCATAGCGACGGGTGCTTCGGGTGCGCAAATCGTGTCGCCGATTTCGATGTCAGGCAGTCCGACGAGTGCGACGATATCGCCCGCTCCGGCCTCTTCAACTTCGACGCGCCCGAGCTTGTCGAATGTATGAACCGACGCGATCCGACCTTGGGTTTGTCGGTCACCTTCTTGCATGAGTACGACATCATCGCCGCGCTGCACGGAACCGGCGTGGACGTGTCCGATGGCGATTCGGCCGACATAGGACGACCAGTCGATCGTCGTTACAAGCATCTGTAGCGGTCGATCGGTCACGGCCTTCGGGCCAGGGATCTCTTCGAGGATCATATCCATCAGCGGTCGGATCGTGTCGCTCGGCTGGTCCGGATCGTTGGTTGCGAAACCTGCCTTCGAGCTTGCGAAGAGATAGGGGAAATCGGCGACTTGATCGTCGGCTCCGAGCTGAATGAAGAGGTCGAACATCTCGTCTACCACCTCGTGCGGTCGCGCATCTTTTCGGTCGATCTTGTTGACCACGACGATCGGACGGAGTCCGACCTCGAGCGCTTTGGAGAGCACGAATCGTGTTTGAGGCATCGGACCCTCGGCGGCGTCGACCAGTACGAGGCAACCGTCGGCCATTCGCAGGACGCGCTCGACCTCGCCACCGAAGTCGGCGTGGCCGGGCGTGTCAATGATGTTGATCTTCACGCCCTTGTAAGGGATTGCGATGTTCTTGGCCAGAATCGTAATGCCACGTTCGCGTTCGAGATCGTTCGAGTCGAGCACGCAATCGTCGGCAAGCTGCGAGTCGCGGAACTGTCCGCTTTCGCGAAGCATGCAGTCGACCATCGTCGTCTTGCCATGATCGACATGGGCGATGATCGCGATGTTTCGCAGGTCGTCACGACGCGAAAAATTCGGAGTGGGGGCGTCGGTCATTTCGTCAGCTGCGGTAGGTAGAGTTTGAGACATGGTCGGGTCGCGATCGATCGGTGATTCGGGTTGGCCCCGTGAAGTATAAATACAAACACGATAAACTACCCATTTAAACACGGATTCACCTTAAAGTCAAGGGGGAGCAAATCCGGACCGACCAGGTCGGATAATCGTTGTAATAGGGAATGACGGGGAATTTCGGTGCCAAACGCTTTAATCAAGCCTGTGGGGCTCGTATTCTGGAACCGAAAAGAGGAGGTTTCGATAGCGATCGATTGTATCGCTCGGCTGAAATGCGAGAAAGAATCTCCTTACTCGCTCGCTCCCTCGAGAGCATCCGCCGCGGGCAGATCGAGCTTCTCGAGCAACCACTCGGCCGCGCGGCGGTGACCTTTGAGGCTTGGATGCCAAGGATCGTCGGGCAGCACGAAGTCGGCTGGCGGCTCGCCCGTGATGGCTTCTTGGATGTCGACCACCTGCATGCCATTCGGTTCGATGATCGCACGCAGGTCGTCGTGTACGTCTTGCCAAGGGTAGGGTAAGTCCGCCCGCTCCGTCCACAGCGGATCGAGCAAGAACGCCGGATGGAGGACGACGACGATCGGCACATCGTTTTCTTTCGAGAATCGGCCGATCTCGGCGAATGCATGTACGATCCGGTCGCGATAGAGAAGGTGCAGCTTTCTGTGGAAATCCTCGTCGGCCCGGCTGTCGGCAAAGAGTTCAGCGAGGCCGATCAAACCTTTTCGAAGCAGTACGGAGAGGTGGCAGGGCGGGTTGTAGGCTGCCATTAGTTCGCCGTTCGAGCCATGATAGAAAGGGTCGGCCGGGTCGTTCAGTACGTAGCTCCAAAGGATCAAGTCGGGGTCGTACTCCATCGCGTACTGGCGAAGTAGCACGAGTTCCTGCGAGGTACAATATCCGCTACGCGCGAGAACGATCACTTCGATCGGCCGATCGGGGCAGCGCTCGTTGTGCATTGTTTCCAGAAGACGCGTGAAACGATCTTCACGGGGCATGCCATGTCCGGCCGCGATCGAATCGCCGATAATAACGATCCGAAAGACTCCCTCCGGTTTTTCGAGTGCATGTTCCACATCGGGAAAACCGCGGCTGTTGACCTCGGGCGGGCTGGGCACAAACTCGTAGAAAAGTCCCGGAACGTCGCTATGGACGACTCTTCCGTTTCCGTCTGCTTTTGTGGCGATCCCCAGTGCTTCTTGTCGCTTCGCATGCTGCACGCGCAGAAAAATCTCAATGCCGACTAGAACGACGACAAGTGAAAACGCGAGCAGGGCAAGTCGCTTTAGTAGAAGATGTTTGCGAGGTCCGGACATGGCGAGACGATGGGATAAAGAGAGGATCAGAGATATGTTTCAATTATATTATACATCACGTGCGCATGATTGGCACGTTGAAGGATGTTCAGGTCCTGCGGCCTCATTTATCTCAGTTGTTTGCCCGATTTGTGGCTTCCGATCGCTATTTCTCGCAATCGCACTTCACGCCGCCCTGGACGATCTCTTTCCAGTCGGACAAGACTTCGTGGGTCCAGCAGTCGTCAGCACCTGCCGATTCTCGCATCGTAAGGGCCAGGATATACATCAACTCTTTGACGGTCGCACCGGCCTCGAGCGCTTCACGGAAATGCTTGCGGACGCAAGGTGCCGAGCGTCCTTTGATCGACAGGGCGAAGCAAATAAACTGGTACGTTTTTTCGTCAATCGTTCGATTTTCACGATAAAGGGCGTCAATGCCGTCAAGCGATTCTGCGAATTCCGGGAAAAATTCAGCCAATGTTCTCATCGAATTTCCTCCTGATAGATACGTTCGTCATGCCAGGGCGAAGAAAGTGTCGTCCCAGCGATAATATCTTAAGATTCGAAATATTTTAAGCGATGATGCATTAACTTACAATTCCCTCTTAGTGTTAATAAATGGTTAGCGAGTCGTTGAATCTTAGTTTCGGAACCTCTTCTCTTTTCGGGTCCCAGCTTCTTTCTTTTTCCAAGGCAGGACGGCGACTTGGCTTTCGTTCCATCCAACGGTTTTGAAATACCCGGTCATCGTGTCGTACATCTGCCGCGCCATGTCTGATTCTTGCTCTGCCAAGTTGCTTTGCTCGCCCAGGTCTTTCGAAATTTTCCACAGATGCGTCGTGCCGCTATCGATCTCTTTGAGCATTTTGAAATCACCCCCAACGATTGCGATGTCGTGCGGGCCGTTCGTTTTCGCATACCGGAAAACGAAGAAAGGTGACGTGCGCGAAACGGGTTCCTTTCCGCCGCTTTTCATCAGTGGAAGGAGACTGCCGCCCTCGACCGTTTTCGGCAGCCGGGCTTTATGACCAACGATATCCATAATCGTCGGGAAGATGTCGTACCCGATTACCGGTGTGCGCGATGTGACATCTGCGGGAATGCGGGGGCCGCGAACAATGAAGGGAACGCGCAGACCGCCCTCGCTGATCGTGTATTTATGGCTCAGCAGTGGATGTGCCTTGTGAAACGTGCGCTGTGCGACCGGACTGTTGCGATCGATCTTCGATTCATATCCGTTGTCGGCCGTGTAAATAACGTAGGTATTGTCGGCGATTTCAAGTTCGTCAAGCACATCGAGTACCATGCCGACGCCCGTGTCGAGGTTCTCGTTCATCGCGGCCCACAGGGGCGAATTCTGATAGTCGGTTGCGTGGTCAGCTCGATCGGTTTCGTACGTCTCGATCGTTTCTTGAAGTGCCTGGTAAGCCAAGTGATTGGCGTAATGAGAAATCTGCAGGAAGAACGGTTTACCCGCTTTCGTTTGTTGTTCGATGAATCGGCAGCTTCGACGGCTAAGGTCGAAAATTCGTTTCGGGTCGGCCGCGTCCGTCGAGTTTCCCGTACCATTGCCGGTCGGACCGTCATGGACGTCGAATCCCATTTCGTCTGGTGATCGCTTCATGTGCCACTTGCCCAGATGCGCGGTGACGTAATCGGGGGTGGTCGTCTTCAGGACGTTGGCCAGCGAATCGGCGCAATTCGCCTTGAGATACGAGGGCGGACATTCGGCGAACAGACCCAGGCTGGAAACCGAACGACCGAACTGAATGCTATGCCTCGTCGGTCCGCATGTCGGCTCCGGCGAATAAGCGCGCGAGAAGCGAATCCCCTCGGACGCCAGTCGCGAAAGATTCGGCGTGTTGTAATACGTGCTACCCGAGCCCGCGATTTCCGGATCCATCTTCGTCGACGTCGCGTTCCATCCTTGATCATCGGCAAGGATCAGGATGATGTTCGGACGTGCAATTGTTTCTGCGCCTGCAGTTCGCGGAGTACCAGCCTGCAGGGTAATGATTGTTAGCAGGATTGCGACAGCAGTCGTTGATCGGTTTCGTAACATATGATTTGCTTTGTGTTCGGTTTTGTTGGTCGGTGGTTTGACCGCTTGGATCCAGGCATTTGAATTCGTGCGATTTCACCGATTCGCTATTATACCAGTATCTTTCGTCGACCGAGTAAAGTCAAGTCGCTTCGATTTCTTGACTTCGTCGGGGTTGCAAGGGTATACTTGTTGGTAGTTCTCGCTTGGGAGCGTCCAAGCGTAGTTGTGAAAATACCCGATACCATGAAATCAAAGTCAGGTTTCCGATGTCCGCACTTATGAAATCCGCCTTCGCTTTATGCGTTTTATCGATCGTTTGCCAGTTGCCTGTCGTCGTTGCGGCGGATAATGCTGATAGAGCGACTCAGCTTCGCGACGGTAGTTTAGCGAAACTTCATGCACGTGCCTCTCGGGGCGAGGAGATTCGGATCGTTACGCTCGGTGGATCGATTACGCAGAACAATTCGCACGGGCACAGCAAGCTCATTCCGGACTGGTTTGCGAAACGCTATCCGCAGTGCAAAGTGACGGGTATCAACGCAGGGCTCTCTTCGACCTGTTCGCACAGCGGCGCGTTTCGGTTGGCCGATCATGTTCTCGCCCACTCGCCGGTCGATCTCTTGGTCGTCGAGTTCGCCGTCAACGACGATCAAGACGCACGCCACAGTTACGAGCACGCCGTTCGTGGAATGGAAGGGATCGTGCGACATGCGTATCGCGAAAATGTTCCGGTCTTGATGGTGCTCTACGTGAACGAGCACCTGCTTGACAGTGTGCAGAAAGGCGAGCCAGGGATCCCGCTTCGTGCGCATCGTGCTGTTGCCCTGCATTACGGCGTGCCGACCGTCGACGTGGCGAAAGCTCTCGCCGATGCAAGTGCAACGGGAGGGATGACATGGAAAGAGTACGGCGGATGTCATCCGAGTACCGCCGGTTATCTCTTCGCGGTCGAGCGGATGACCGATGTGATTTCACAAATGCTCGAAAACGACACGCCACGAGATCGCACCAAGCTCCCCGCATCGCTTGATGAAGCCAGCTATAGCAATGCAGACTGGGTGCCGCCCTCCGAAGCTACGTTCGAAGGGGAGTGGAAGCACGGGCATCCGTCGCGCGAGTTGTTGCCCGTCGGTAGCATTCGCAAGGATTATCTTGAATATCCGCTCGCGCGGTCTCAGACGCCGGGCGCAAAGATGCGGTTTGCATTCGAGGGCACCGCCGTCAGCGCCTTCGTACTTGCCGGTCCCGATGCGGGAATCGTTAGCGTTCGCATCGACGGCGGCGAGCCACGTGAGATTGATCTCTACCACGGTTACAGTCGCGGGCTAAACTATCCGCGGACGTCGATTTTGGCCGACGGACTCGCGCCCGGTCGACACGAAATGGAACTTACTGTCTCCAAGAATCGGAACGCAGCGAGCAAAGGGAACGCCGTCAATCTGCTTTACCTCGGTGTCAATCGTTCGGAAGAATAAGGCGGCCGATTACTCGAACGCTCGAGGTACCGGCGGCAGATCGGCGGTCAGGGTGCGTGGCGTTTCTCGGCCCGCCCGGGTCGGGTCGAACGGCTCGAACCCGACTTTCTTGACGGGCGAATCGTCACGCAAGCGATAGTCGTCTTTCGCTGGATCGACAAAAAGCGGATCGGCGATGATCGAGTCAACGTCCTGTCCGCGTTTCTCTCGCCACCCGTCGATCGTCAGGTCGCCCGGGAATTTCACCGGTTTTCCGCCGTGCCAATAGACGTTGCGGTTTAACTTGAAGTTGTTGTCTCGCCAGTTCGAGCCCAGCAGCGGGCTGTCATTATCCCACGCGACGATGTTTCGCTCGAAGAAGAACGACGTGTGATCTTCGGTTCGTGTTCGTTGGATTTGGTGCTGACCGCCCTGCACGAGGATGTTGTTTACGATTTGGTTTTCTCGGCCGTAATGCTGGTGGAATCCTCCGCGAGAGCAACGATAGACGAGGTTGTTCTTCATCACGATGCCCGTTGAGCCCTCGTCCGTATAAAGCCCCCAACCGCCGTAGCTGTAGGACGTCACGTCATGAAAGCGGTTGTCGTGAATCGTCGTCCCTGGCGAAATACCGAGTGTATAAATACATCCCATGTCGCTTAGCACGCCTTGGCCGATGTCGTGTGCGTGGCAGAAACCAAGCTCGTTATGATGCGAAATGCTTTTGCCGTATCCCCAAACCCAGCCGATCGAAAACGCGGAATAGTAGAGATCGTGAACGTGGTTGTGCAAGATCTTGTTATGCGCCGCGTTGCCGATCCAAATGCCGATGCCTGCCGAGTGAAGCCGACCGGCGTGCGCGATCGTGCAGTTGCGGACTGTTTGGTGCGAGACGTAAAGATCTTCGTCTTTGGGGAGGACGCGCAGCTCGACCCAGTTCGTAGGTAGAGCGCGGCCGATCTTGATTCCGCCTGCGCCCAGGTCGACCAATTCACAGCTTTCGACCGTGTTGTGCTTACATCCCGTTCCCAGCGCCATCGCGTATTCGCCCGTGTGGCGGACGACGCAACGGCTGAAGGTGATGTTTCGTGCGGCACGCGCCCAAACGGCCGCTCCGAGATTCACCTCGGCCTGCGGGTTCGACTGACCCGTGGCGGGTGTCTGCCAGTTCGTGTGCGCGAACGAAAGTCCTTCGAACCGAACGTGCTCAAGAAATTGCTTGTTCTCGACGTCACCTTCGAGTTGCAGCAGATGTCGCAGTCGAGGCGCGACGACTTGGACCTTGTCGGGCGTTTCACCCGGCAGCGGAATGTAGGTCAGTCGGCCCGACCGTCGGTCGAGATACCACTCGCCCGGCTCGCTGAGCGACTCCTTCACGCCCACGACAAGGAACCGATGCCCGGCCGCGAACTTCGTCCAGTAGCTCGTGCCGTACGTATGACCGCTGAATCGGACCGTTTTATTCTCCGCGTCGACCTCCGCGATTCGCATTCGCGACGCCGTCCACTGATGAAACGCAATGACTTCGACGTCGGTCAGGTTCGACCAATCACTTTGGATTTCGTCGCCTGAAAACGCGAGCTGGTCGAATCCCTTTCCTTCGGCGGCAGGGGAGGGCGGCAGATCTTTCGCGATTTTGTAATACCCGGACTTGGGCAGCCGCGGGCGGAATCGTCGTTGGTTGTCGACGAAAATCTGCGAGAAATACCAGTCGCCTTTCGCGACCTCGGGTAGATCGAGTTGCCATCGGCCGTCCGCATCGACCTGCCAACCTGTCAGAACGGTTCCGCCGCTAAAGATCGGCCGCTGATCGTCTTTCGCACGGTAGATAATCGGTGCTGCTTCCGTGCCGGAATCGTCGGGTGTGAAACGGATCGGCGAGTCAAGTCGATACGTGCCACCGGCGATTTCGATGACGATCGGCTCGGTCCGGTCGGGTTCCTCTGCAGTCAACGTTCGGACGACTTTTTGCGCTCCGGCAATCGATGCAAGCGGTCCGTCGGTGCGATTGTTATTCGGCCGTTCAAGCGAACCGGACCAATCGTCGTTGCCATCCGAAGCAACGTAGATGTCGGCAGCGAGTACAACGGACGAAGTTATATAAATCGCAAGCAAAGAAACGATTCCAACTGCGAGCATTTTATGGTTCATTGTCGATTACCTTCGGTATTATGTAGGTCGTTACTTGTGCGGAGAAATGCCAATCGGGAGATTGGCGATCCCAGGGAGGTCGGATCTAATCCGCCACCGCCGTTGTAATTGCTAGCACGGCGGGCGTGCCGTGGCGATCGGTGCCGTACTTCAGGTCGATCGACGTGATTTCGACGTCCGGGCGCGGGTTGTTCCATTGCTTCATATAAGCGACGGCCGAGTAATCCGTACCGTCATATGATTTCGTCCACGCAAGGGTCGCCCCCTCGATGATCTGCGGTTCGGTCTGGCGGTAATCGTCGATATCGATCTCCGCGTAAAGCGGAATCTCGACCGTCTGCCCGTCGGCGTAATGGATGACGTACTTCGCCATTTCGTACTTCTTGTTCTCCTTCAGATCGCGTTCGCTTCGACGGCGATCCATCTGCGCGGTTTGCAGGAAGAAGATCGCGTCCGCCCGCTTGCCAACCGGGATTGCTTCGACCGATTCGGGCAGGTTGCCCGGCGTGTGTCGGCCGCGAAGCATGATCGCCGTCGGCGTCGGCGATGTCGGGAAGTCGTAAATATTAAACGGCACGCCCGCGAATCGCTGATCGCCCACGGGCAAGCCGGCGAACGTAAACTGCTGGTCGCCGAACCATCCCTTTTCGTCGCGATACTGCGTGCATTTGCTCGAAATGTCGACCGGCGTGTACTTGTAATTTCCGCCGGCGACGATCGTCTTCCCTTCGGCGAACGTTGCGTTCAGGTTCCGAAGGATCGTCGTCAGAATCTTCAGCTTCTTATCGCGATTGATCGGTACCGGTTCGGTATCTTGGAAGTTCAGGTTGCAGAGTACCGCGCCGCCGTCGCCGATTGCGTATTGCATTAGCCCGCCGATGCCGAGCATCGGCCGAACTCGCTCGCGGAAGGCTTCATCGCGCGCGGCGAAGAGCTTGATATTATCGAGCCCTGTCACCGATCGCTTCTCGGGCACGATCTGCCAGTCGAGCAGGCGGAGCGTCACGGTCGTTCCCTTGCGTGGCCGGTCGAGCTCGATCATCTGCGGATCGTTCGTCGGTTCGGTCGAGAACGTAAACATGTCGTCCTCGTTGCCGTCGAAAATCAATGCCGCCTTCGTCACCGGATAGTAGAACGTGTTGCCGATCCACTCGAGCCGTTCGATCGTCTCTTCGCGTGGCAAGCGGAGCGGGAATTCGAGATTCTTACCCGGCTCGGGCGTCGGCAGGTTGACGATATACTTCCACGCGTCGGCCGACACCATGCCGTTGCACATCAGCTTCGTGAAGCTGTCCGGATATTCGGCGAACGGCGCGACGTCGTTGTAGTCGACTACATGCGTGAAGATGTCATCGGCGACGAACTCGTCCTTGGTCCAGCCGAAGATCCGCTCGCCCGATAACATGACGATGTCGCCGGTCGACAGACCGACCGTCAGTGGATTACGAACCGGCGGGAACGTCATCCGTTCACGCCAAAATGGTCGAATGATATGATCGACTCCCAGTAGCTTGTTGTAATCGGCAAGCCCGTCGGGCGTTAATCCAATCAGCACGATTTGCCCGCCGCTCTTGAAGAATTGATCTACCTTCTCGCCAGCTGCGAGTAGTTTCTTCAAGTTGTCCGCCGACGCAGGAATGATCGCGATGTGCGGTTCGACGCCATTAGCAATTGCTGCAACCGGATCGGCGACCGACGAGTAGTTCAGCTTGATATCTTCGAGGAATCGACCTGCTTGCGGCGACAGATCCTTCGAGCAGACGATCGTGTCGCGCAGCGTCAGCTTGTAATCGGCCGCGTATTCGAGCATGTTCAGCAGCAGGCGGCGCGCGACGGGCGACGTGTCGATCTTCTCGCCCACGAGGGCTTGACAAAGCAGCATGACACCTTGATCGACCGGAGCCTCTAGCAGTGCTGCCCTTGCGAGCCGCTCGTCGCATTGCAGCAGTGTCTTTGCGCCGCGGGTCGGTTTGACGTACGCATCACGATAAACGATGTGATCGCCCGCGAAGGTGAAGAAATCCTTCTGCTCCAGATTCGTGAAGATCGGGTGTCCCAGATCGACCGCAAACGCCGTTCGGCCTTCGTTCGTGTCGGGCCTCGCGTCGGTCGGAATCGCGCTGTAGCAGAGCGGGGACTTCTGTTCGAGCACGACCAGACGCAGTCCGGCCAGTGCGAGTGCCTGGAACTGCGGCGAGTCGGCCTCGGTTCGCTCGATCGCACTGGGCCCGATCAGCACGACT
>Ga0180430_10002259_pt1 | contig 17607 bp, 22 predicted proteins | sample SS_ome_9_FD_132999 | JGI IMG/M metagenome (GOLD analysis project Ga0180430, IMG submission 132999) | Hypersaline lake sediment archaeal communities from the Salton Sea, California, USA - SS_1_S_2 metaG | ecosystem: Environmental > Aquatic > Non-marine Saline and Alkaline > Hypersaline >... | reverse complement strand
GGTTTCAGCGCCGCGGAATTCGGCTAGGTTCTGGGGGGTGTGCATAGGCAACCAATCTGGCTTGTTGGCGGCCTGGATGCTGCAGCAGGCATGGAGTGGCTGCCAGGTATGATCAATTACGACAGCGTAATCGAGCAGCTAACCAGCGCAGGGCTAGTGCTGGATAGCGGCGTCGTAGCTGATGGCAGGGTTCGCCGGGTTAGAACCCTTGAGGATAAGGAAAAGCGCGGCTGGTATCGACTCCATGAATGGCAGTCGGCAGCGGGAAACCACTACCTGGTCGGATCGTTCGGTGTATGGCACGGCAATGACAACGGCGCGCAGAAAATCGAGCTGGCAAAAGATCAGCAGATATCCAGGGAAGAACGGGCCGCGCTGCTGAAGCGGATCAGCGAGGACAAAAAGCGGGCAAAAGCACAACGCGAGGGCCAGCAGAAGCGGGCTGCCGTTAGGGCCGAGGCCGTATGGAAGAAATCACGCCAAAAGCCGCCCACTGGGGTTGATGTTGACTACCTGACTGAGAAGGGCATAAAGCCCTATGCCATTCGGTACACAGATAGTGGCGCGATTGTGGTGCCCATGTTCGATGGCAAATGGAATGTGCATGGCCTGCAGTTCATTCTGCCAAGCCACCACCCGCGCAAACAGAAGACCGGCCGGAACAAGGAATACTGGCCTGCTGGCCTGGCCAAGCAGGGGCACTTCCACCTGATCGGATTAGTGGGTGCCGTCTGCCTTGTTGCCGAAGGCTACGCAACCGCCGCCACACTGCACGAGGCCACTGGCCTGCCCACGGCCGTGGCTTTTGACGCCAACAACCTCAAACCCGTCGCCAAGGCGTTGCTGGAGCGGTACCGCGGCGTTCGCCTGCTGATCTGCGCGGACGACGATTACGTACAACGCTGCAAAGCGTGCGGCACAAAAACGCGCATTGACGGTGATGCCTGCCTGCACTGCGGTGAACCTCACGGTGCCATAAACCCAGGCATCCAGGCGGCCAGCGCTGCGGCGCTCGAGGTGGGTGGGGCTTGGGTTGCGCCGGTGTTCCCTGCTGATCGCGGGGGTGAAAAGCTAACCGATTTCAACGATCTGCAGCAGTGTGAGGGCGGCGGCCTGCACCTGGTGACTAAACAGATACAGGAAAAACTTGAAGCGTTGCAGTGGCGAACGCAACCTGCGGGGCGGGGCGCCATAACCGAGGGGGGTGGGGAATGCGATGCGATGGTCTCGCGCCTTACTTCCGATGAAGGTGTACGCCGCTATTGGGGAACCTACGGCATGGGCGGGGATGTGCTGTTCGACGAAGTTGAGCGGCGCCTGGTGCATAAGCGAGACGTTAACAACCTGCTGCCGCGCAGTGGGTGGGACGAGATGCGTAGCCACCCGATGTGGCGTGTTGCTCGGGACACGGAAATCGGCTTTGACCCAACCGAGGCCGACCCGCAAATAAAGTGCAACCTGTTCGGCGGATGGCCAACCGAGCCGAAAGAAGGAAAATGCGATGCGTTGCTGGGATTGCTGGAGTATCTGTGCAGCAACGAGCCAAACGATCTGGAAGTGTACGAGTGGCTGCTAAATTGGTTGGCCTATCCCCTGCAGCACCGTGGGGCAAAGATGCACACCGCGCCGGTTATTCATGGCCCGCAAGGCACTGGGAAAAGCAGATTTTTTGAGGCATATGCCGAAATCTATGGCCGATATGCCAGGGTGCTTGGGCAAGAGGCGCTGGAAGACAAATTCAATGCCGACTGGGCCGAGGCCAAACTATTCATCCTGGCCGATGAGGTGTTGGCCAGGCAGGACATGTACCACGTCAAGAACCGTCTGAAAGGCTTCATCACCGGCGACACCATACGGGTGAACCCGAAGAACGTGGCGGCGCACACCGAAAAGAACCAGATGAACATCGTGTTCCTGTCAAACGAGCACATGCCGCTGGTGCTCGAGAAGGACGATCGTAGGCACATGGTGATTTGGGTGCCGCCAAAACTCGACGATGGGTATTTTTCCCTGGTCAACGAGGAAATCGCAAACGGCGGGGTTGCGGCGCTGCATCACTACCTGCTGCAGCGCGACCTTGGCGACTTCAAGCCATGGACGAAACCACCGGTCACGCGCGCCAAGATTGACCTGATCAACCGGGCGGCTAGTAGTGAGGAGCGTTTCGTAAAGGAGTGGATCGCGCTGGAACTGGAAAGCGAGAGCGGCGAACCGTTGCCGCTTTGCCCGGTGCTCGGCAGCACACTGTACAAAGTGTATGAACGGTGGTGTCGCGTCAACGGCGAGATCAGGCCGAGACCGGCGAACCAGTTTATTGGGTACATCGGCAAACAACCCGGATGGATGGCCGGCCGGTCGCTGCCAACGCTTGCCACTCTGGCCGAGGGCTCAAAGCGGAAGAACCGAAAAATGGTCGTGCCAAGTCCCGATGCCATGGCTAAGGCGCTGGCCGCTGCGCCGCAGGATCATGACCAGCCCAACCTCGATCAGCGCCCTGGCGAGGAAAAGTACAAATGGCTCACCCGTGGCTATTTCGCGTTTGAGCGCGCTGTTGAGCAAAACGCAGCGGGTGATTACTGATGAAAACCACGCCACTTAGCCCAAAAACCACGCCGCTGACCACGGCAAAACAGGCCGCGAGGCCAATAAACCACTGGAACCACGCCAACCACGCCTCCGCGCGCATGTGCGTGCACGCTCGCGAGCAAATCAAAAACGCGCCTCGCGCGTATGCGTTAGTGCCGTGGTTGGCGTGGCATAAGTGGTTTACAGGGTTTTTTTGGCATTTTGCCGTGGTCAGCGGCGTGGTTTTTCACTAAATGGCGTGGTTTGAGGGAAAGACATGGCAGAGCGCATAAATCAGAGCGAATTTGCCCGGCGAGAAGGGGTAAACAAATCGACTGTGTCCCGGTGGATAAAAAGCGGCCGGATCCAAACCGACGAAAACGGCCTGATCGACCCGGAGAAAGCACGTCGCCGTCGCCACGCACTAGAAAGCCCTGAACCCCACCACCAGGCCCGCAAAGCGCAGATCGAGGCAGAGAAGGGCGCACAGGGCGGCGTTGCAGGTACGCAACCTGGCGCAACAGGGGAGCCGCCGCTGCATGGCGTGGAAAAGATCGGTGCCGCTTTAAAGCTGGAGACCTACAAGCTGCAAAAGGCGAAGGCCGAAAAAGCGCAAATGGAAGCCGATGAAAAGGCCGGCAGCCTGCTGAACCGCAAAGAGGTGGAATACGTGCTGGCCGAATTCGGCAGCACCCTACGAAACGCCATCGAATCTCTGCCGGATCGCCTCAGCGGCGAACTGGCAGCCCACAACGGCGACACCGCCGCCATCCACCGCACCCTTGAGGAGGCCGGTGCCGAGGTGCTGCAAGAAATCGCCGATTTGATCAAACGCAAAATGGAGAACATCGCCGCGTGAAAGAACATGGCCCTATCGGAAACGACCCCATCAACCACCCCAAGCACTACACCAGCCACCCCAGCGGCGTGGAGTGTATTCAGGTGACCGAGCACATGGGTTTTAACTTGGGCAACGCCATCAAATACCTCTGGCGTGCAGACCTGAAAAACAATGCCACCGAAGACCTGGAAAAGGCACGCTGGTACATCGATCGCGAACTGGGCCGCCGCGAGGCGCTGGGGGTAGCCAATGCCAACGATTAACAAAACCTTTCAGCGTGCGCACAAGGAGTACCACCAGGCTATCGCTGCCAGCGCGGATATGTGTCAGTCGGCACTGGCCGAAGGCGCTGATGCCTCTCACACCATCAACCTGCACCGCGCGCGCGTGCGCGGCAGTTGGATGCGCTACCAGTCACAGGTGCCCGCATGGGCCAGGACGGCGCTGAAATGAACACAGGCAAAACCGGAAAGCGCAACCACACCGGCCACCGCGTTGGCGAGTGGCACCCCAAGGTCACGCGCAGCGATGCGTCCGTGCAAATGGCGCGAATGATGCGCGAACAAGGCATGACGTACGCCGCCATCGGTCGCCAGCTCGGTGGCGTGCCGTGGCGAACCGTGGTGGATTGGGTGAACTATGCGACGAGGTATAGCAATGGCTAATCATCTAAGTGAATTGCTAGAAAAAGTAGAAAGCGAAGATTACTGGCAAAGCTTGAGCGAAGAACACTGGGTGGAATATGGCGAGAGGTTAGAAAAAGACACCCTAAGTATAGGCGGAAAGGCCATGTGTTTTGATTGCGGGGATTTAGAATCGAATATGCTTCTTACGTCGATCCCTGAGTTGGTCCGGCTGCCTTTCAAAGATATTTGGCAGCAGTTTTCTACGGTGCATGACGGGAGAGAGATTGTCTATGGGTATCTATGTTCAGAAATTGACGACGAGCAGGTGGATCAGTTTCGGTTCATTTGTTGGAAGCGCGAAAAGCGAAACCACTGGGTTCTATGTTATGCCGGAGTTTATTTGTACGAATGTGATTCGCCCATTATTATCGCAAAGTTCTCTAAGCATGATGATGAGGTTGTTCAAGTCTACGAAAATCATTTATCTGCGATAACAGGGTTTTTATCCTCGCTGAATTGCAGGAACACATGTCTAAAAAGACACGACCCGCCTACCAGGCTAAATAAAAAGCGCACGAAGAAAGGCAAAAAGCCGCTGTTTTCGTATTGGACGCTCCATCTGTCCTGGAACTCGGATGATCAGAAAGGTGGGGAACTGCGTGGAGGGGATCGGTCTTCGCCTCGGGTGCATCTGCGTCGCGGGCATGCCCGTCAGTACAGGCCAGGGCAATATACGTGGGTGCAGCCGTGCATGGTGCGCGGCGCCACTCCAGGAATTGTGCACAAGGATTATCAGCTTGATCAGCCCAATGGTTGAATCGGTCGTGTCGCCAACATCGGACCAAATCCAACCCGCCGCCCCGGCCCTATTCGCCACCCTGGCGGCGGCGATACGGCCGCGTGAACGGCTCACCGTGTCACGCTGGGCGGATAAGCACCGCATCCTCACTGCGAAGGCCAGCGGCGAGCCTGGCCTGTGGCGTACTGATCGCACGCCGTATTTGCGCGAGATCCTTGATGAACTGAGCAGCACATCGCCAACGCAACGCATCGTGATGATGTTCGCCGCGCAGTTGGGAAAAACCGAGGTTGGGCTTAATTGGATCGGTTACACGATGCACCACTCTCCGGCGCCGATGCTCACGGTATTGCCCACACTCGAAGTGCGCAAACGCTGGGTACGCCAGCGGCTTGATCCGCTGTTGAGCGAAACCCCGGCCATACGATCGATCTTCAACGGCCGCAACAAGCGCGATGCCGCCAACGCCGAAGACATGAAAGACTATCCTGGCGGTATGTTGGTGCTCGGCGGGGCCAACAGCCCGGCCAGCCTGGCATCCATGCCGATCGCCAAAGTGTTGTGCGACGAGGTTGACCGCTTCCCCTGGGAGGTCGGCGACGAAGGCGACCCGCTTGGCCTGATTGATGAGCGCACAAAAACCTTCCCGCGCCGCAAGGTGCTGCTGGTATCCACGCCAACCACCAAGGGCGCCTCGCGGATCGAGGGCGAATATCAGCGCAGCGACATGCGTGAGTACCACGTGCCGTGTCCGCATTGCGGTGAGTACCAGGTGTTGCGCTGGAAGCACGACGATGGAAGCTACGGGCTGACGCATAACGAGGCCACGGGTGACGTGTATTACACCTGTCGCGTGAACCAGTGCCGTATTGATGAACACCACAAACAGCACATGCTCGAGCGCGGTCGCTGGATACCGCACCACCCTGGCCGAAAAACCCGCGGATACCACCTGAGCGGGCTGTACTCGCCGAGCGGGCTTGGTTTTACCTGGCGAGAACTCTGGGCCAAGTGGGAGCAATGCCACGGCGACACCGCGGAACTGAAGCGATTCATCAACACCACGTTGGGCGAATCGTGGGAAGAACAAGGCGACAGCATTGATGATTTCGCGCTGATCGGCCGCCTTGAGGACTACCCGGAAGAGCTGCCACGTGGCCTTACTACCGCCGGCATCGATATTCAGAAAGACCGCATTGAGGCCACCGTGGTTTTGTGGCTGGAAGACGAACGAGCCTATGCACTCGACCACCTGATTATCCCAGGCGACACCGCCCGACACGACGTGTATGAACAGGCCACCGAAGCCCTGTGCAGCGCCGGCGTTGAATTCGCCGCGTGTGATAGCGGATACCTGGCCGATATGGTGTACGCCTGGTGCGGGAAAAACCGCTGGATAATCCCGATCAAAGGCATGCCAGGCATGGGCCGCCCGCTGATCGAAGACGAACGCAAGCGCCGCCAACGCCTGCGCAACCGTCGCCGTAAGGGCATGCCGGTGGAGCCAATCGGCGTAGACCAAGGCAAGGCCATCATCTATGCCCGGCTGAAACTGACAGAACCCGGTAAGGGGTACATCCATTTTCCAAACTGGCCAGCGTTCGACGATGAATATTTCGCTCAACTGGCTGCCGAAAAACTGGTAACCAAGGTGCGCGGCACGCGCCCGTTCCAGGAGTGGATACAGACCCGCTCACGTAACGAAGCACTCGACTGCATGGTCTACGCACTCGCAGCATGCCGCCTTTACGGCAACAAGGCACCGCAGAAAGTCACCGAAAAAACGGATCAGGCCGAGCAGGCAAAAACCCCAACACAGCAATTCCTGGCCGCGCGCCGCAAACGTCACCAAAGGGCACAACGATGACCGCAACCACAGAACCCAATGAATTCAACGCCGGCGAAAACCTGGTTTGGAACAAAACCCTGGCCGACTATCCCGCCGGCACCTGGACACTGACCTACACGCTGTTCAATGAAAGCAACGCCTATGCCTTCGCCGCAACTGCAGACGGCACTACCCACGCGGTGGATGTGCCCAGCGCCACCACCGCCACCTGGGCCGCCGGAAAATACAACTGGACGGCCTATGCCACCAATGGCACCGAACAGCACAGCGTGGGCGACGGTACCTGGAAAGTGCGGCCTAACCCGGCAACCCTGACCGCACGCGATGGTCGAAGCCACGCACAAAAGATGGTGGACGCGATCGAGGCGCACCTGGAAAGCCAGGCAACAACTGCCCAACTGGCGGTGCTATCAGCCGCCCTGGGAGACCGACAAACCAGCTGGAAACCGGAATACCTGCTGACCCTGCGCGACAAGTACAAGGCAGAACTGGCCGCCGAGGAGCGCCAGCAGGCACTGGCCAACGGCGAGGACCGGCCGGCCTTTATCAAGACGCGATTCAGCAATGCCTAGAAAACGCAAACTGACGCGTGGCCAGGTGCTCATGTATTTGCACCTGGCAGGCTACAACCGGGCACTGGCTGCTGCACGTGCCGGCGTGTCGCGTGCCACGATCTTCAACGCCATGCGGCGCTATGGCATCAAGGCTCCACACACTCAGGAAAAACTGACCCGAGAGGATGCCGAAATTATCCGCACGTTGGCTGGCGATGGCATGAAGCAGCGCGAAATCGCGCAGAAGTTTGAATGCTCCCGCTGTACCGTCACACGGGTGGTCAGCTATTCGCGGCGATAACCGCGCCGAGGTGACAGTAGTCTAAAAATGATCGTCCATAGTGTTGCTATGGGCGATCCTGTCAACATTAACGAGCTGCGCAAACGTTCTGCATCAAAGCAGCGCGCCGCTATTTCACGCGTTGACTACCGCCAATGGATGGCCGCGAAATCCTCGCGCCTGTTTGCCGATTGGACAATCGCAGCCGACGATATCAACCAGGAACTGGAGGCCGCGCTTACCCAGGTACGCCAGCGCGCCCGCGAACTTGAACAAAACAACGACCTGGCCCGTCGCTACCTGCAACTGGTCGAAACCCACACGATCGGCGCCAACGGCATGCAGCTACAGGTGCGCGGCGCACTGCGCAACGGCAATACCGACACCCGCGGCAACCAGCGCATCGAGCGCGCCTTTGCTACCTGGGGGCAGAAGGGAAGTTGTGACGTAACCGGCCGCTATGCCTGGCGCGATATCGAACGCATCGTGGTGCGCACTGTCGCGCGCGATGGCGAATGTTTGCTGCGTTTGCATGATGTGCGTATTAATGCTGACGCCTTCGCCGTAGAAGTGCTCAACCCTCAAATACTCGATCACAAGTACAACGGCAAACGCGGCACCAACCGCATTCGGCTTGGCATTGAGCTGGACGGCAACGGTCGTGCGGTGGCGTACTACCTGCGCACCGGCGACGATGCCCAAAAGCACGAACGCGTGCCAGCCGAAAACATCCTGCACATATACCGCCCTGATCGACCGGAACAACTGCGCGGCGTCACGTGGATGGGATCCGCCATGGTGACCATGCACCAGCTGGAAAAATACCAGGAAAGTGCCATCGTGGCCGCCCGCGAAGGCGCCAACAAGATGGGGTTTTTCACCACGCAGGATGGCAGCCTGAACGGCATTTCAGACGACGAAAACGGCGAGTTTATCAACGAATCCGAGGCCGGCATGTTTGGCGTGCTGCCGCAGGGGTACGGGTTCCAGGGATACGATCCAACCTACCCGCACCAACTGTACGAAGAATTCATGCGCAGCAACCTGCGCACCGTCGCCCAGGCGCTGAACGTGAGCTATCACGCACTCACCGGCGACCTCACAGCCGTTAATTTCTCCAGCATTCGCGCCGGCACGCTTGAGGACCGCGAGCATTGGATGGTGATTCAGGACTGGCTGAAAACCAACCTGCACACCCCGGTCTACCGTCGGTGGCTGCGTGCCCATACCGACAACCCTGCCGACCTGGAACGCTACAGCGACCACCACTGGCAGGGCCGCCGCTGGCCTTGGGTTGATCCGCTCAAGGACATTCAGGCCGCCACCGCCGCGATCGATGCCCGCCTGAAATCACCGCAGCGTATTGCGGCCGAAATGGGCGTTGATATCGAAGACATTCTTGACGAAATCGCACGCTTTAACGAGATGGCATCCGCGAAAGGCGTGGCGCCCGCATCCACCAACACCAATGGGGTAGCCGATGACGACCCGCAAGATTGAAACCGGGCCGCTTTTTCGCGGCTTTGAAATCGACACCCGCGCGATCAACGAAGAAGCCCGCACCGTCGACCTGGCATTTTCCAGCGAAACTGCCGTTGAGCGATTTTTCGGCGATGAGATCCTCGACCATGGCAAAAGCAGCATCCGCCTGGATCGCATGAACCAGGGCGGCCCGCTGCTGATGGATCACGACCACCGAGACCACATCGGCGTGGTGGAGTCGGCCAATATCGGCCCGGACCGCATCGGCCGCGCCCGCGTGCGTTTCGGCAACTCAGCACGCGCGAAGGAAGTCTGGCAAGACGTGCTGGACGGCATTCGCAAGCACGTATCGGTTGGGTATCGCATCCACCGCATGGCGCTGGATGAATCCACAGACGAAAAAGACATCTACCGGGCTACCGATTGGGAGCCTTACGAAATCTCGCTGGTATCGGTTCCCGCCGATGCAAGCGTTGGCGTTGGCCGGGCGCAAACCGGCGAATCCTTTTCAATCACCGTCGAAGACTATCGAGAGGAAAACACTATGGCCCAGAATACTGCGGCAGAAAGCGAGCCTGAAACCGTTGATGTTCAGGCCATCACCAACGAAATCCGCGAAGCGGAAATCAAGCGCGTGCGCGACCTGGAAGCGATCGGCGAAAAGTACGCCGCTTTCGGCGGCAAGGAACTGGCCCGCGAGATGATCGCCAAGGGCAAAGACGTATCCGCCATGCGCGATGCCGTGCTGGAACGCCTGCCCACCGAAGTCGGTACCCGGCAGGAAGACGTACCTGCCAGCCACCTGGACATGGGCGAGCAGGAAAAGGGCGAATACTCCCTGTTCCGCGCCATCAATGCCCACCTGCGCGGCACCTGGAAAGGCGCAGAGTTTGAGCGTGAGTGCTCACAGACCATCGCCGAGCGCATCAACAAAGACCCGCAAGGATTCTTTGTGCCGATGGATGTCCTGGATGGCGGTAAGCGTGTGATGACCACCTCCGCTGGCGGAACTGGCCTGAAGGCAACCGACCACCTGGCAGACTCTTTCATCGACGCACTGCGTGCACAATCGGTCGCCATGACCCTTGGCGCAACCGTACTTGACGGCCTGGTGGGTGACGTGTCTATTCCGAAGTTGACCGCCGGCGGCACGTTCTACTGGGTAGCGGAAGACGGCAACATCACCGACGGTGACGGCACCATCGGCAACGTTACCCTTTCGCCGAAAACCATCGGCGCCGCCGTGCCGATCTCCCGCAAGCTGCTGAAGCAGTCCGCGCCGAGCGTTGAACAGGTCATGCTTAACGACTTGCGTCGTGGCGCTGCCCTGGGTATCGACCTGGCCGCGCTCGAAGGCGGTGGCACCAATGAGCCGGACGGCATCATTAACGCAACCGGCGTTAATACCGCCACCATCACCTCCGCAGGTTCCCCAACTTGGGCCGAACTGGTCAACTTCGAAACCCAGGTGGGTAACGACAACGCACTGGAAGGCAGCTTGGCCTATGTCACCACCAGCGCGGTGGCCGGCAACCTGAAGACCACCGCGAAGGATTCCGGCAGCGGCCTTTTCCTGATGGATAACGGCATGGCCAACGGCTACCCGGTTGCGATCCGCAACGGCCTGACCGCCAACAGCATCATCTTCGGCAACTTCAACGACCTGCTGATCGGTATGTGGGGCGTGTTGGATGTAATGCCGGACGAAGCCACAAAGGCCGCATCTGGTGGGCTGGTGTTGCGCGTGTTCCAGGATGTGGATGTGGCAGTGCGCCACGCTGAATCCTTCTGCATCAACGCCTAATCATGGAACTGCAGGTAATCAAAGCCTGCGCGATATCGGGCAGGCGCCTTGAAGAGGGCGCCCGCCTGGTGATCGGTGAGGACATCAGTCAGGACGACGCAGGCGCATTGATCAACATGCGCCGCGCCATACCGGCGAAACCGAAACCGCCGCGCAAGAAGGCAAAGCAGCAACCAACAGAAACCAACTAGCCTGACAGCGACAGTTTAGCCGGTGATAAATCGGAGTACAGATGGCCTCACAAGTAAAACCCAACATTGGCCAAACCGGCACCATCTCCGGCACCCGCATAACCCTCACCGGTTCAGCTGATTACGTGCAGGGTTTCGACAACCTGGTCGATGGCGCGGTGGTAGTGTCGTTTTATCGGCCAAGCATTTCGCCCGCTGCCACCGGCGCATGGCGTGCCACGTTGACCAAAAACGGTGGCGGCCCTGGCGTACATTACCTCGATCGGGTAACCGATATATTCACCGCGGGCAGTTTCCCAACCGACGCGGCAGTTGAAGTTTACCTGGCGTTTGACCCGAGCGAATACGCCGAGGCGTCACACGCCCATATCCTGGCAGATATTTCTAACGCAGGGACCGCAGCGGCACTCGATGCCCCGGAAAGCGGTGATGCCGCCGCCGGTGAGGCAGTTAAAGGCAACGATTCGAGGCTTACCGATGCACGTACCCCGACCGCTCACTACCATAGCCTTGGTGATATTACTGATGCTGGCACTGCTGCCGCTCTGGATGTTGCTGTGGCAGGTGATGCAGCCGCAGGACAGGTCGTCAAAGGTGACGACTCGCGCCTATCCGATGCTCGTACCCCAGTCGCGCACACTCATACTTTCGGCGATTTCACAGGGTCAATCGGGGATGCACAAGTCCCGGCCTCTGCAGTAACCCAACACGAGGGATCGATCGATGCGTTGGCGCTTACCAACGGTCCAGCTGAAGCTGGTGCAACGGCTGATCAGACGGATGCGGAGATCGAAACCGCTTACAACACGCGAGTATCGCAGGTCTCTGCAGGCGAAAAGACGGCAGGCACCGAGACGGGCATCCGGCGGTTCAGCCCGAAAGACGTGGCTGATATGGCTGGCGTCCATGGCGGCGGTGGCGGCGGTGGCGCGGTTGATTCGGTCAATGGTCAGACCGGCACGGTAACCCTTGATGCTGACGACATCGACGACACCTCGACCGTCAACAAGTTCGCTACCGCAGCCCAACTGGCCAATGCGGACAGTGCGGTGCAGCCCGGGGATAACCTCTCCGACCTGACCAACGACCTGGGCTACATCACACCTACCGAGGTGACGTTCGAGAACCTGAACGCCAATGGTGATGTTGGGACCGGCGCGACGCAGGTCGCTGCTGGCAACCACACCCACGCTGGGCTGTACGACCCCGCAGGCACTGCCGCCTCGGCGGTCAGCGCCCATGAAGCGTCGGGCAACCCCCATCCGCAGTACCTACAGTCAGAGTCCGATCCCGTCTTCTCCGCTTGGGATAGGTCAACCGGAATCTTGATTACCGAGAGCCAGATCAGCGACTTTGGCAGCTATGAGCCAGCCTTTGCCAAGAACACGGCGTTCAACAAAAACTTCGGGACCACCGCAGGCACCGTGGCGCAGGGCAATGACTCGCGTATCGCCAACGGACAAACCGCTTACTCCTGGGGCGACCACGCCGGGCTGTACGACTCGGCAGGCACCGCATCATCTGCGGTCAGCGCCCATGAGGCCGCTGGAGACCCGCATCCGGCGTACCAGCTGGAGGCGACCCTGCAGACTGAGGTCAGCGCAAATAGCGATGTGGCGGCGAACACCGCTGCCAGGCACACCCATGCGAACAAAGCGATCCTCGACGCGACCACTGCCAGCTTTCTCACAGCGCAAGAAACGCAACTTTCCCGCCTGGAGCCTACCGTCCTCGATAACACAGACACCGGCTCCACGCTCACTGCTGGAACGGTGTACATCGTGGACACCACCAACGGGGTTTGCACGCTTAACTTGCCTACTGCCACTGCAGGCGATCCGCCAATAGTGATCCTGGATGGTAACGACTGGTCAGCGAACAACCTCACCGTCGACTACAACACCTCGACTATCGAAGGTCTTAGCGAGGATTTCGTCTGTGATTTAGGTGGAGGCAAGATTGAGTTTTGGCCCACTGCAGGGGACGACTGGCATGTGTCCTACGCTCCGGGCTTTGTGGGTGCTACCTCGCAGTTCCAGTCCGGTGGAGATTCGGCCGGTGCAACGGAGACGGTGTATGCCAACACAGGCAGTAACCTGACCACTGTACCTGGAACCATCCACACGTTTGAACTGAGTGCCAACAAGACACTGGTTGACCAGTTGAGCAGTGGTCAGTCCATGCTGTGCATCTTTACGAATACCGACAGCTATACCGTCACTTGGCCAACCATCACCTGGAGGGGCAGAGCGTGGGATGCCGATGAAGCGACACCTTATCTCGTGTCCTTGGTTAAGGTCGGTTCTACTCTGTATGGCAACTGCATTGGGGGAGCGTTAGCATGACCACCAGTGCCCTGAGACTCTTTGGTTCTCAACCGCAAGCTAGCGGGCCTGTCACCCGCAATATCCATACGCTGGATGGGAGTCAGTATTACGAGTTAGGTAGTACCGTTACCCTCTCTGGTGATTTCACTGTGGAGTTTATTTTTTCTACAGTAAACCAAGACAACCAGATATTAATGGGAGACTCCCATACAGCGGCATACTATTTTAATATCGCTTATTCAACTGGCGATTTTCATTTTCGAATATATTGGCCTGGAGGCTCTTCTAGGTGGGCAGAAACTGATGGGACACCTAATGTTTTTGATGGCAAAATACATAAAGTCAAGTACGTTATTGTTGGATCAAGCGCAACACTTTATGTTGATGATGTGAGTTATGGTTCGAAGTCGATTACCCAATACACCGGGGCAAACTCTTTTTTGATTGGAAGCTCAAACAGCATTACAACTGCAAAATTTGAGGGGCAAATCCTTTACGTCAACATCAACGACCAGCACGAATACCTGTTCGACGACACCAGCACCACGACAGTAGCGGATCAGATCGGCAGTAATGATCTGACCATGACGGGGTTCGATGCAGCAGACATAGCCGAATACACTTACACCACAGACGCAGCAGGTGGGGGTGAGACGGGATGGCTGGGGGCTGAAAGGGTTATTAATGGCACGTTCGATAACTGGACGGGCGATGACCCGGATGACTGGACAGTGCCAGCGGAAACGGCAACGCGTTATGTGACTGAAGTTGCTGCTGGTGCTCATATATATCTTGATGGCGGCATTATGTGGCAAGCACATGCCAACCATTCAGGTGTATTGTGTTTCAAAGTGGTTGCTCAAGATACGAACGATATTGCTTATATGGGTTTCGTAAGATCATCAGATGGCAATATGGCCTCAGCGGATAGGCAAACTTTTGGTAACGGGACTACATATCGTTTAGCTATTCCTTCTACCACAGATAGGACAAGTATCGGTATTTCCTATGAGTATCCATTAGCAGACACGGTACTAACCGAGGTTTCCTGTAAGGCATTTTTAGAGGTCGCCTACTGATGTACAGCGTCCACCTTGAACCAGTAGCCCACAAAGACCACCAGCCCATCGTCTGGGTTGCACGGCTGTTTGACTCTGAAGATGCAGACCAAGCATGGCGCAGTGGTCAGCCGTACCTCAACGCCGTCACGGTGGTGCGTACAGGAGAAAATACAGTAGAGGCCAAAGGTTTGATTGTCCCTGTCTCCATCTCACAGATACACGCATTCAGGCGGGCGCTTTACAAGATCGGGGTCACCTCCCTGGTGATCGAACACCACGACTCACACCACAAACACAAGGTAGAGATACCGACATGAGATACCTACGGATCATCGATGGGGAGATCAAATACCCCTACACAACCAGGATGCTGAAAACTGCCTTGGGTATCCATGTGCCTAAGTCTCCCGCAGTAGACAGTTTGGTTGAGTGGGATATGCATCCAGTAGTCGAAGCGCCTGCACCAGCAGGTGACGTGGTCACTGAGCTTACCCCTGCGTTGATCAATGGCGAGTATGTGCAGCAGTGGTCATCTCGCGCCTACACGCCAGAGGAGAAAACAGAGACAGCGGAAGCCAAGAGAGAGCGTTTCAAACTTGAGGCTGATCAACGCTGTGCCCGAGAGCTGGATGCACGGGTAACCAACGTGTCTACTGCAGAGCGCGACTCATGGGCATTGAAATTTGAAGAAGCCAAAACCTGCAGAGCGAGTGCTTACACAATCGTCGGTGAATATCTGCAAGGCGAGCTGGATAACAGCCCGGGCCTGGGTATTCGGACGCTTGCAGATCGCGTGTACACCAACGGTCTTGCTTACAAAGCCATGTTGGACTTTTATCTTGGCGCGAGGAACGTCATCAAGGCGGAGGTAGAGGCTATGACCGAGGACGAGCTATTGGCTGCGGATAACAATTATGTAGCGGCCCATGCTGCGTGGGGAGTGCAAGATGAACCTGTCTGACATTATCCAAGCGGGCTACTCGTTTGGGACGAGCTTCCCTACCTCGCCTGTAGCCGGTCAGCGGTTTTACCACACTGACCGAAATATCCTCTATTCCTATGCAAACATGGCTTGGGTGCCGGATATCGCTTACGCAGACATCTACCTGTACATGAAATCAGGAGGCTCTGACCCATGGACCTCTGGTGATGGCGCTGCTGACTGGGATGAGTTATGGGCTGAGATACCCAGAGCTTCTGCATTCGACATTTTCATCACGGTGGAAGATACCAGCACAACGACCTACACCGATGACATAGCCTTTGCAGGTAAATCCTGGCGGAATATGTACATCAGGGGTCAGAAAGATGTTTACGACTCTGGCACCACAACAGGTAGAACGGCAAGGACTGGAGCGGATGCCACCTTTGCGTCGGAGACGGCGACAGACTCGGGTGCTTCCTGGACAACTACCGGTGATGGGCTAAAGGGTTACCTTTTCGAGTACACGTCAGGAAATGCCGCAGGCTCTGCAACGCCGATCAAGTCGAACACGGCAACTGTTTGTACGTTAGCCGGTGGGTTTTACTGGTCTACCAGAGATGCAGGAACCTGGGATTTTATTTCTACTACTCTGAATGTTCCTGCATCAGGTAATGATTACCAGATATGGAAACCCTATTCCACGCTTGGCAATATCGTTAGCGATCCGGCTGCGGGCAAGGTTTACATTATCGCCATCAATTTTGACACGATAACAACCAGTACCCCTTTCCTCCAGCTTCATCATTGTACGGTTATTACCACGAACAACATTGGCGCTACATTGTGGGGCGTCTTTGGCTGCTATCTAACTGGCGGAACCAATCGGCAATATCGGCCTGTCCTCGGTGATACTTGCAACTGTGATGACTGCTATCTGTACTCAACCGGGACTTTTTGTATTTCTGCTGATGGACAGGGGCGCATGACGTGCTACGGAACCTCATTGGAAACAACAGGAGCCTATGGTTTGAATGTCAAAAAGGCGATGTTCTGTGAACTGGTATCTGGAGGCGCGAATGGAGCGCTTGAGGCTAACAGTGCTTCGACCTATGACATTTACATAGAACCCGGCAGTGGCATACATAACTTGAGCGTTACCGCCCATGAAATAGGCAGCGACAACACAGCATCTCTTGGGCTTGGAGCATGGTACTCATGAAATTCAACGACATTTTCCATCACATCTACCCTGGCGCAATTACTGAGCTTGGGCCAGACCTGTATTACGCCTATGAGGTCGACGAGAACGGCGACTTTACTCGCTGGGACGAGGGACTTCTTGGACCGCAACCCACCGATGCTGAGTGGCTGCAGATGGTCAAGGATGCCTACATTGACCTGCTGAATGACGAATGCACCAAGCACATCTACGCAAAATGGCCGCAGACAGTACAGGACTCTTTCGGTATAGGCGGCATCTACACCACGGCTGACCAGGAGGAGTGCGAGGATGACATCAACGCTATGGTCGCTTACTCAAACACACTAAGCGACAGCATTGATGCCGCGACCACCGTAGACGCAGTGCAGTCTGCTTTCCAAGCGCGTTCCTGGCCGACCATCTGAGGGTAATGATATGGCACTACAACACAGACACGACCCAGCAGCCGTTGCCCAGCGTAAACAGCAGCGGCAGGCAGTAAGGAACGCCATGACGCGTCTACAGCAGATCGAGGATAACGTCGAGGGGGCGAACACTGCTCAGACACAGGCAGCCATCAGAGACATGGCGAAATACATGCAGCGCCTGATCAGGATGCTGGTGGACTAAAACCGATGAACCACATCGCGCAACACTTGATAGACACCTCGCCTCGTTGGGCGAACTGTGTCTACTGGGCTGTCGCGGTGAGGATCAAGTACCGCAAGTACGGTGTGCGGCTCTGGTGGCGGAACACGATCTACCGCTACCCAAACGGCTCTCTTGGCGAGTGGCCTCACGCGATGATCCGATTTCCGGACGGGCTGATGTTGGGCTATGTGCCGACCGACGACACGGCCAAAGGGCTGACGTGGTTCCCGCCGTGGGTTTTTAACGGCAAGGTGGCTGTTCATGATGAGTGACCCAACGCTTCAGGATATTTTCTTCGGCCTCGCGATGGTGTGGATCGTGCTGATTTTCTACGCGTTTTATTTTAATCGATAAGAGTGAATAAAAATGAACGACGCCCCTAAAAGACGCGCATGGGACACGTTGGTGTCTCCCGGGATGATCATCTTCATCCTTTCCTCGATCTTCGGCG